>Ga0315279_10002541_pt1 | contig 27134 bp, 24 predicted proteins | sample YL17G06_20_MG_FD_203694 | JGI IMG/M metagenome (GOLD analysis project Ga0315279, IMG submission 203694) | Sediment microbial communities from Yellowstone Lake, YNP, Wyoming, USA - YL17G06_20 | ecosystem: Environmental > Aquatic > Freshwater > Lake > Sediment | place: USA: Wyoming | collected... | reverse complement strand
TGCGTCAAGGTATCATATAGACTCATTATTTTGTTAGAAACTTCGGATAAACTGTATCCTTTACTGTCCTGTTTTGCCTGTTTTCCTAAAGATTCCCGAAGTTTACAATCTTTTAGCAATTTATTCACGCATTGAGCCAGCTCTTTGCTATTCCCGGGACTAAAGAGTAATGCATTTTTCCCCTGAATAATTATATCAGAGACTTCCCGTAAGTTAGAGGCCACGATTGCTTTTCCAGTTGCCATGCCTTCAATAAGAATTGAGGGGGAACCTAAGGTTCCGTGCATTGTCAAGAGAGGATAAACAAAGACATCTACCGCGGCAAATAAGGAGGGCATATCAATCTCTTTTTCAATAAATATTATTTTTTCCCCATGATGCTTAAGTGCTGACAATACTCTGTTTTTATTCTGCCGAGCAACGGTAGAAGTATTCAGTCCAGGAGCGGTGACTATGACTATACTGGTATCTGGATTGTTTTCTATAATCTCTGGAATTGCCTTTAAAAAACAGGCTATCCCTTTCCGCCCGTCTAAAAGTCCACAAAATAGGACTGCTTTTTCTGTTTTTATGTCGAACTTTTTTTTGAAATTACCCTGCGATGAATAAAAAAAACTATCTTCAATAGGAATGGGAATTAAATCTATTTTTTGCCTGGGCAGTCTCTTTTCTAATCTTTTTCGCATGCTATCTGCTACACAAACCACCCTATCTGTGCTCTTTAGGACTAGACTCGTAGAACCGAATAGCCCCTTATTAACAGTACAAAGAGTGTGAACCGTTTTAGTGCGGGTCAATAACCCTAACAAATACGTTCTATTTATCAAAAAAGGAGAAGAACTGTACTCATGTATCAAATCATATTTACAAATTATTTGGTAATAAAGAGTTATAAAAAATGATAATAATTTGGAAATAAAAAAGTGAATAGTGGGTGTACTCTTTAGCGGAAGATCAATCACATGATATTTAATACCATATCTTGCCTCTTCTGCTCGAACCCACTTTTTCCAATTAGGGACAGTGTGCCTATTAACAAAAGTTGAGATATGCACCATGGTACTATTCGACAAGGAAATCATCTTCTGTATTAAATATATATTTTTCCCACCTAATATTTTAACCTGGGGGGGTAATAAATTATCGCAGGTCACAAGTATTTTATAATTCATAATTTACTTTCTTTTAATATTTAATTCTTCAATCACTTCTTCTGGGCTAATATTTGAATTTGATAAGAATTAAAATAAGACCGATTGTCAAAATATTCCTTATTTCTCAATCTCTCCAGCCAAGGATAAATAGGAAAAGGACGTTTCAGAATATGCTTATAGAAATTTGCGCCTAGCTCCCGCAACGCTCCGACAGGTCCTCCGGTATAATAAATTTTGATAGTTTTAAAACCCGTTCTATATAATAATTTTTTAAGCGTTCGCCGAGTATAATGGCGATGCCCTCTAAGAAAGTAGGCCGGATCCAAGAGAATACCCAAGGGATTACTATTGGGGGCAGTAACCCACAGATACCCACCCGAAACAAGAATTCGATTTAATTCTTGCAAAGCATAAATTTCTTTTCTGGAAGGAAGATGCTCGACTACTTCTGAAAAGGTAACGGCCTCAAAGAAATTATTCCTAAAAGGTGAAGATAAAACACTTCCATTAACAAAAAATCTGGCACGCTTTTTAAGTATCGCAAGTTTCAGAGGAATGATCTCCAGTTCAAGTCCAACGCTAAACTTTGTTAAATTATTACAAAGGGAGAGAAAGGCTCCTTCCCAGCAACCTATATCCAAATGCCTCTTGCCCTTTAAAAATGGACTGAATTTTTCAACAATGAAGTAGTGTCTCGGCCCTGCTTCTAATTTTCCATCCACAGAAGGTTTATATGCCATATGATGTGAAACATGTTGTCTACTTTGTTTCATAAACGGAAGTTTCATTTTTTATAAATTTTTTATGGTTACCGGGCATAGGCTTATAATATAGAATGGCAAAATCATCGTCTTCATATTCAAAGGCATCAAAGAAAAGTATTTTCTTCACCAAAATTAAACCAACTTCCGTAAAAGGGAATTCTGGATTTTCTGGTGAGGATAAATCTTATCTTGCAATAGATAAAATAAAGAAAATAGTACAAGGAAATTCTACAATTTTTATAGGGCGAAAAAAGGCGTGCTATAAATATTTTCAGGAAATCAATGTTTGAAAACATTTTGGGCAGTATAATTGTATTATCTTTCGAATTCTGCTTAATCTGTTTTTCAAGTTTGCTTAGATATTTATTAAGTATTCGCAAGCCAATATCCCATCCATGATCTTGAGCAATTTTACTAATTTCAACATGATTAACGTCTTTGCTTTTAAGAAAGAAAAGTAAATCTAGATAAGTAATAGTATATTTTTCATAGATAATGTTTAAAGCATTTAATATCCATTCTATTTGCGCCGATGGAAAGGGATAAAAGTCTCCCAAAAATTCGCGAGATTGAACGTTCTTCCAGATATCCGCAGTATTAAGGAAATTATCAGAGTACCAGTCTTCTCCAGTCCTATGGATATCTAATTGAACCTTGTTCTCGAATTTAAAATGCCATCGTCCTTCTTTTTCACAAATATTTTTATTAACCGCCATTTCTTCCAATAACTCTCGTGCCTTACCAAAACTCTCTTTATCTATTGTGATGTCGATATCCGATAAGACGTGATCTACCATACGATCTGTTTTGACAATCAGATAGTTAATGTTATGGGTCTCAAAAAGTCTCTTAACTTTTCTTAAAAGCGAGGCATAGTAATTATTTATTTCTTGCCCCTGAATAAGTATTTTATCGATAAGGGAGTTGAGTCTATGGGTTCTGTCTAAATAGTTATATTGTTTTATGTTCTTACATAAAAGAAATAAAACCCGATTGGCCGATGCCGTCTTCAAAAGCTTTATTATTTCTTTGTCAGAGAGCTTACTCAGCTTAAGGCTCTCAGGCCGCTTTGTTAATTCAATAATTGTTTTAATTAAATCGAAATAGCCAATTCTTTTTGACATAGTTCAAGATATCCCTTTTTTTTACCATATTTCTTCATTCCACTTTCCCCACTAACAGAGTTTAGAAATCATTGCCTCCATTATTAGGGATTCTCTTTTTTTAATCTTTTTTCCCCTATAAAGTCTCGAAGATGACCTAAGACCGCTTTCCCAGCCCGCCAGAAGAACTTCAGGTCATCAATATTTCTGATAGAGATTATTTTTCCAAATAAGAAACGGGGAGAGATAAAAGATTTATAGATGCTCTGAGTAAGTCGCATTACCCTCATATCCCCCATGGGAGTCTTTATTACCGGCTGGCTCATATCAAACCTATTCCAATCCTCACTCTTTAACCACTCATTCTTCCTACATTCCTCAAAGAGAGCCGTTCCCGGATAGGGAATCATAATGGTCGCCTGAAGGGTGTCTATCAGGCCTTTAGCGAATAAGTCTTTCGTCATCTGAATCGTCTTTTCTGCCTCATCCTTCGTCTCCCAGGGATAGCCAACCATACAGGTAACATGGGGTTCGAGACGGCCTTTGCCCTCTCTATTTGCCCTTTTGACCTCTCTTAATTCCTCTTCAACAGTGGCAACCTTTATATTCTTATTTAATCTACTAATTGTTTCCTGACTAGCAGACTCAAGCCCATAAAGGAGGAACCTAAATCCCGCTTTAGCCATTAGTTGGTAATCTTCATTGGTTAAGGCTCCGAAGCGCAGATTGCAGTCGAAATTGACCCTCTTATTGTATCCTCTCTTTATCATTCCCTGACAGAACTCTCGTAGCCACTCCCCAGCCGGAAAAGTCCCGGTATCATCCATAATTTCCCGAATGCGATATCTTTCAATGAGTTCCCCTATCTCATCCAGGACATTCTCCACTGACCTCACCCTCCAACTTGGATAAAGTGCAGTCCAGGAACAGAAGGTACAGCCACCGTTCCTGCGCCACCAACAATCACGACCAGCCATAATATAAGTTCCAGGGGTTAACTTATAATTTCCATTTTTATAAGCATAGAGTTGCCAGCGGGTCAACTCCCGATCGATGAAAGGTAAAGAATCTAAATCATGATTTAATTTAAAATGACCGGTATTTTTGATGGTTCGACTTCGCTCACCATCAATCCTGAGCGCAGTCGAAGGATTGATTTGACCGTTATCGCGATAGTAAATACCAGGTTCAAGAAGAGTAGGTAGTAGGTAGTAGGTAGTAGGTAGGGAACCGGATAAAGCGTTACAGAGATTAAGGAGAAGAAAATCGTAATCGCCACCGGTAAGGACAAAATCAACTTGGGAATTTTGGAAGGACTCTTCGGGTAAAGCGGTAACGTGGTCGCCGAATAAAACAGTAGATAATCGATAGTTGATAGTCGATAGTTTCTTGAGATCATTAATAATTTTCCAGTGCTGCTTGATTACTGGGGTCTTGGTCTCGATAGCAATGAGGTTGGGTTTTTCCTTTTGAACAAAATCTAAAAACTTTTCATAAGACCAATTTTCTGCAATGCAGTCGTTCCAGATAACCTCAAAGCCGTTCTTCTTCAATAGAGTAGCGGCATAGGCGGGAACTACAGGATAGATATAGGTGGGGTTATGAAACCATTGAAATTGCCGGTTCTGACTTAATAAAGGACATCTCGTCCCTTTCAGGGGAGGATAAGAAATCATTACTTTCACTCTACTTATATTCCTCCTTCACACTATCGTTTCCTTCTATCTTGTTTGTTAAATCCATCTATTAATCTTCTTAAAAAGTAGAAATATCCAGTAATCGAAAGGGAGGCTAAAGAACTTATATCTCCAGCGAAATCTGACGAGAGCAGCAAAGAATTTAAAGATGAGAATGAAGACCCGTCTAAAATACAAGTTGGAGATTCTCAGGCTTAACCAGTCACAACTATCTACATCCAAGAAGAGGAAGATATAATTGGATAAGAACCCAACGAGTCTCTGCTGCTTTGAAGTTACCCAGGGAGTATGTGGGTTATGAAGATCAATTCTTCCCCAGCCTTCCAAGTTAGTGGGGGCTTCAAACCCTAAATTCAAGCTTTTTTGGTATAGGGGTGTTCCGGGATAAGGGGTATAATTGAAGAACAAGATCCGGTGCCTTCTATCCAGAGCTAAAAGTTTATCGACCAATTGGAGAGAAATTCTTATTTCTCTATCAGTCATCTTTTTGATTTCGCCGAAGTGGCATCTTGGCCAGGGCAGGCCGGTTAGAAAAGAGAAAGTGGCTTTGATACGATACTTGCTACATTGCTCGGCAAATTTAACTGTGTCCTCTACTAAAATGTCCTTATGAATCAAGTCTAAAGCGGGTTGATGACCTGATTCTGCTCCAGTTAGAATACTATAACAACCGCTCCTTTCCAATAATTCCCATAATTCTTCATCACCTAATAGTTGTCTGGTTCCCCCATTAGCATTTCCCCATCCAATCTTCAAGCCCCTATCAAGCATTTCCTTACAAATTTCCTTGACTCGCCTTTTATTTGCAAAGAAATTACTGTCATTAATGGATATTCCGTCCACTCCATACTCTTGTGCTAACCTTTCAAAATCATCAACAACTCGTTTGGCCTCCAATCCTACCCAGCGTCTCTTATTGACTGTCTGTTCACAACAGAAGCCACAGCTGTAGGGACATCCTTGGCTGGTAATATAATTTGCAGTGCGGAGACCAAATTCTGCACTAGCATAGAGACATCTCTCTATGTTTACTAAATGGAAAGGTATGGGAGGAAAATTATTCATCTCCTCTAAGGGTCTATCAGGATTATTTATGATTTTACTTCCCTCTTTATATGCTAGGCCAGGAATACTTCTGAGGCTTAAGCCCTTCTCTAAAGCGTAAACTAACTCAGCAAAGGTTCTCTCTCCTTGACCCTTCACTACAATGTCTATACAGGGTTCAGAAGTCGTCTGCAAAGGTTCCAGCGAAGGATGCCATCCACCCCAAACTATGGGCAGGTGAGGATATTCTTTCTTGACTAATCTGGAAACTCTTAAGCCATCAATAATCTGATATCCGGTCATGGAAGTAACGCCGAAGCAGATGGCATCGCGGCAACTAGTCAGCACTTCTTTTACTATGTCCTCATATAAATTCTTAGCAATAATTTTTATATCGTAGTTCTCTTCTACCAGTAACCTGGAAGCATAAAGCAAGGACAGAGGAATTCCTGCCGGTTTTCTTTCGGGGACAGGTATTGGGTTATAAAGCACTACTTTTTTGGATTTAGAAGTCACTTATTGATACTCTCCTAAAGTTAAATGCCAGCTTAATTTTTAAGAATTTCAAAAGAGAAAATAGCTTAAATCTGAGGGCAGAGAAGTGAACATAGGCCTGACCAGCTTTTAATTTTAGCCATAAGTTTCTTGTCGGGCGGTCCTTCTCATAAGGCAATTATGCGGTAAAAATATGTTTGTTCCAGGAAGTTGGCATCAGAATATTAACCTCCATATAATTTGATCATTCTTTAAAAAATACTTCTTTACCAGCCTTTGTTGACAAACCATTTCATAGAACCCCAGAATTGGGTAAAAGGTATTCTTACTCCTACCCGAGAAAAAATTTCTCTATCCCTCACCTTTCTTATCTGGGACTGAACGAATCTCCTTTTTTGTAAAGTGGCTCTCAAATGCTTTATGTTCCATACAATAGCTTTCAATATCGCTCCGGCTCGCCCATCCTTTAAACAGAGCAGTGAAACAAAAACCAAAGTAAGGCATAAAAAAAGATGAAAAGGTAGAAGAAAGAAAAGGTTTTTTAGCTCAGGATTTTTGATAAGACTACAAATTCTATTCTTATAGGAATGGTACTGAATAAAAGAAAAAGCTAAGTTCTGAGTAGTAGCGCCCATCTTATGATAAATAACAGATTGAGGAATATAAATTATTCTATATCCTGCCAACCAAACTCTCCAGGCAACATCGGATTCTTCAAAATAGGCGAAGAAGTCCTTATCAAAGCCACCTATCCTTTCAAAGATATTGCGACGAATTAGCATACAGGCCCCTCGAGAACTAAAAATCTCTCTCTCCTGATTATATTGGTCTCTATCGATCTCGTTCAAGCCGATATGCTTCAAGAAACCAGTGAAAGTAAGATAGGCACCAATAGCTTCGAATTTCTTTGGGTTATCCATAATTAATAGTTTACCTTGGCATACGCCGATAGTAAAATCTTCTTCCATTCGTGATACTAACTTATTAAGGAAATCTGGTTTTACTTTAGTATCATTATTCAAAAAAAGTAAGTATTCTCCCTTGGTTTCCTTAGCTCCAATATTATTGGCCTCGGCAAAACCAAGATTTTCTTTATTTTCTATTATTTTGATTTCTGGATAGTCCTTTTTTACAAATTCCACTGAGTCATCAGAGGAAGCGTTATCCACCAGAATTATTTCATGATTATTAAAGGTAAGGGAACTCAAAGATTGAAAGCAAACTTTGAGATATTCACAGCCATTTAAATTAACAATGATTATAGAAACCATCTATTTCTTCATAGGCTTTGAGATAAGGCTTTAGTGAAGACCTTATCCCAGGTATATTTAGAAGCACCTCTGAAATATCGGCAAGTAAATTTTAAATCCATATTAACAGATTAACTTCTCTGTATTTGCTGAACCAGTATCGCTAGTTGATAAATTTTTTTTATTCCATTCCATAGTATATTTTTTAAGAACATTCCTTTCTTCACGCATCTTCTCCCTGCTACGGTCATTGTACTCAATTACAGGTAACCACGACAATTCCTCTTTTATTCCTCCAACAGAATGCTGGTATACGTTAAAGTCATTATATATTTTTTTTATATTATACTTTTTAGGATTATTCCAGATATCCGTTCCGGGATATGGAACCAAGGTAAAAAGACTTACATAATCAGGATTAGTTTCTTTAATAAAATCTATCGTCTTTTGAACGATATCCTTTGGTTCAAAAGGTAATCCATATATTATGTATATTTTGACCTTCAGTCCCCTAGACTTAATTTTAGCAATACTGGCCTTGGCTTTCGCTGAGTTCTGTTGCTTTTGGATTTTTTCCAGCACAAAATCATCTACAGATTCAATACCTAAATCAACAAAATTACATCCGCCACGGAGCAATTGATCAAGAATCTCGTCATCAAGAGAATCGATTCGCGTTTCACAGATCCATTTAATATCAAGACCAGAGAGTATCTTAGAAAATTCACGGAAACGCGATTTATTAAGCGTAAAGATATCATCAATAAATTTAAAATGCCTAATATTAAATTCGTTTTTAAGATACTCAATCTCTCTTACTACCCTATCTACAGAATAAAACAAAACCTTGCGACCCCATATAACATTTGAAGCACAAAAAGAGCATTTATAAGGACAACCTCTCGATGTCAATAAAGAGGCGGAGACAGACGTACCTGGAAAAACAGTGTATTTGTGTTTATTCATTATGGTGCGGGGAGATATTGGAATTAAGTTGATATTATTAACGGGCTCTTTAAAAATACCTCCTTTCTTATCTCTTATAAAGTCCTCTAATATTCTAAGTATAGCTTTCTCACCCGGCCCGACTACTACAGCATTAAAAAACTTCTTAACCTCTTCAGGAAGAGCGCTTGTATGAGGACCGCCAATAATAGTATAAGCACCTTTGACTTGCTTTGAAAATTCTAATACCTGTGGAAAATGTACCGTAGAAGCTGAAAAGCCGTAAATATCAGCTTGAGGAAGTTTGTCAACAAATGACATATCGACCATCTCCACTTCCACATCAAGCTCTCTTAAAACTCCTTCTATATACATAAGCCCTAATGGTTCAGACATAAGGGGATCGGATAAAAACTCATTCGAAGGGGCTATTAATGCGACTTTAATATTTTTAAATTTATTTTTCCGCATTTCATGAACCAATTTTTAGTTCCTTAAAAGCAGTATCAAATATTTCCGTCCAGTCAAACTTAGAAGCAAAATTAATCGCGTTAGACCTGTATTCCTCATATAATTTGTCATCACAGAGCAATCTTAAGAGCGTATTCTTTAAGTCTTGCGGATCATACTCAATAGCAAAACCGGCTTTATTGGCTTCTATTTCCCTAGCGATATCAGGAACCCTTGTAATTACTACTGGTAATCCGCAGGCTATGTAAGTCTTAACTTTACCCGGATCTGCAAAATATGAATAGCTATCTGGCTCAGTTACATAAGTTGCTACTCCAATTGCGCATTTAGTTAAAATCTTTTCTAATTCACTATGGTCTTCAATAAAACCGAAAAACTTGACACGATCTTCTAAATTTAACCTTTTTACCTGTGCTTGCAATTCTCCCTCAAAGGGACCTGTCCCTAAAATAAACAGACTTGCCTTTGGAACTTTTTTTATTATTTCTGGTAAAACCTCAATTATTAATTGAACTCCCTGTTTTTTAAGAAGATGCCCCATATGCGCGATAGAATATCTATTTATTTCAGAAACCGGTAGTCGTTTAATCTGGCAAAAGCTGCTACCATTGGGTACAATAATTACAGGAACACTTTTCGTCTTGGAAACACCATTCTTATATCTGGCATCCTGCATCTTAGAAGATAAATTCCATATGCAATTGCAATGATAACAACAATACCTATCAATAAAATGATATACGCTATTCAATAGCCTATTTTTAAAACGCCTTGGCACATAATCTATTGTGTAAAATATTACCGTATCGACAACTTTTAATTTTCTTAAAATAATTCCCGAAAGAGCATTTAAATTATCAACTCCTATAAAAATATCAAATTTAGACCTAAAAGACAAAATATAAAATAAATTAAAAATAAAATCTTTTATAAAATAAATTATATCCGGACCTTTTATTAAAGGCGCGTATATCTTTTTTAACTGAACTCCGTCTTTATATATATTTACGAATGTGCGTGAATTATCGCAATAAGAAAACGGATGCGCAATATAAATTAATCCTTGGCTTCGGGTCTTTAGATATTTCTCTAATTCTTCCGAGGTTCCCGTTGCCAATCTGGTATGCGTTGCTAAAATAATTTTTTTATTTTTTAGGAAATTATTCTCCATTTTTTAAGGGAAATACCTACACATCTTATCCTCAATAATTACCTGCTCAATAACTTCATTGTATGGACCAAATGTGCAGCGAGGGCAAGTTGCAGGATTGACGCTAGCAATCAGCTTTTTATGGTGATCGCTACCCCATACCCGTTTAATCTCATAGGGATCCGGATAGTGTGAACATAGAATAAGGTCATCTCTTCCGCGCATGTCAAAACATAAATGGCACATTCCATCAGCGCCAAAAGTAGCTAACAACGGAGTGGCCAAACATTTTTTAAAATTTACCTTGCGCTCCCATGATTCGCCAAATTTATGTGTAACGCCGTATATATGGAAATCCTGTGTTTCTAATTCTTGGGCTGCTTTTATCTGAGCCCTGGCTTCTTCAAGTACTGGAGAAAAATCTAACTTACTACGGTTGCGAGTGGCATATAAATTATCCCAGCCTACCGGCCTCATATGAAAATCATTTACCCCTAATGAGCGTGCTGTATCTACTGCCTTATAAATCTCCAGAGCATTATCAGGATGAATAAGGTATTTATAAGCAATCCCGAGTTTGGATTTATACCTGTCTCTGGCCTTGGCGAGTTTTTCGATATTTTTTAGCACCTTAAAAAATAGAGATTTGTCGGTTAAACCTTTTAGTTTAATATACGTCTCGGGAGTCCCGGCATCCATACTAAAGCCACACCAACGGGAACAACTGGCAATAACGTCAATATGCCCATCGGTCATAAGAGACCCATTGGTAATAATGCCTGATTCAAGATGATTATTATTTAACCTTTTAACAAAAGCAGAAAAACCCGTATTGAGCAATGGTTCTCCGCCACCGGCAATACAGGTAGAATACACTCCCCAATCTTTATAAAAATCCGCTAATTTTAGTAAATGCTCTGGAGATAAACTTGAGGGCTTATTTTTGCGAAAATCCTGAGCATTGCACCAGATACAATCATAATTACAAAGATTAGTTGGATCGGTATCTACTGTTACGGGCGCAAGAAACTCTCCTTTTGCAATTGCCTCCATTTTCTCTCTCCATAACAGCACCTTCATCGAATTGAAAGGATTATAAGCACATGTCCATTCTTTGTTTTTTTCTGATAAGAAAGAGGTTTTATAAATATCTGCCTTTAAAGTTTTATTTGTTTTTTCCATTTTAATTATCTCCTTCTTAACTGATATTTTTGCTTAAGGCTTTACTCTTTTTTAGCCCTAAAACTTTCTATTGTCTTTTTTAGTCCCTCTTCTAGGCTATATTTCTGACACCAGCCTAATTTTCTCAATTTAGAATTGTCTACACTAATTCTTATCAATTCATCTTTATATGCTAAAGGAACCTCATATCCAATGATTTGTTTAACCATATTGTAAAGCATTCCCAAGGACACGCTCTCCCCAGTATTGACATTAACAATCTCGTTCTTCCAATCTAGTGACATAACCAGAGCCTCAACCACATCTTCGATATATATAAAACCAATTTGCGAATCGATGTGATGAAAAAGATCTACTTTGTTTTCATTCAAGAAACCATTAATTATGTCAACAACGGAATTTTTCTTCATCCCCGGACCATAATAACTGCTGGGCCTTAAGATAACATAATCTAAGCTGTAAATCTCGGCATAATATTGGACATAGTACTCACCCACTAACTTACTAAAACCATACGGCCCACCTATTTCATTTGCTCCTACCGCATCGGATTCTCGGCAAAAATCGAGATTTTTATATACTAAATCAGAAGATGTATAGATAATCTTCTTGATACCGCTTGCGCGGCTAGCTTCTAGAATATTAAGCGTGCCCAAGGCATTGACTTTAAAATCAGCGAAAGGTTCTTTTTTAGCCAAATATACCTTAGCGTTACCAGCGAGGTGATATAAGACATCTATTGAGTCTGGCAATGTAACCGGATGGGTCACATCCAGATTTTTACTGTCATATTCAAATAATTCATACCCTAACTTTCTTAATCTAAAGCACAAATATCTTCCCAAAAAACCAGTAGCTCCGGTTACCGCTATCTTCATATTAAATTTTTAAATTGTACCTCACTTATTAAGAGGCTTCTTATCTAAAAGAAATCTTAATCCCCGTGCATAGATATCCTGCCAACCCATTTGTTCCATAAATTTAATAGCATTTTCTATACAACGTAAATAATATGTATCATCAGTTAAGAATTTTACTAATGAAAAAACAATGCTCAGACTATTAAGACTTCCTATATACTAATCTTTTGAAAAAACTTGTCTTTATCAATGTCTTGATACTGCCTAAACTCATATGACTAATTACACTCATCAAAACCTTGGGCTTGCATAGATAAAACTCTCGTAATGCCCTCCTCTGCCAGTATACAAGGTTACGTCCTTCTAAGTCTTTATATTTTATACCTGTGGCTATCATTCCTGTAGTGGCATCAATATTTGCCCAATCAATTGCAGAATATGACTTGTCTTTTGCAAACATATTAAAGATTTCTGTACCAGGATAGGGGACCAAAATGTTAAACCATGCCCTATCAAAAGGCAAACTTTTTGCAAAGTTAATTGTCTGACGAATTGTCTGGAGATTTTCTCCAGGTAAACCAATAATAAAAAATCCGTAAGTTAGGAATTTGTGTAACTTAGCCATCTTTATTACCTCTTGGACACGCTTTAAATCCAGCTGTTTATGCGCCCTATTTAGAATTTCTTGATTACCGGATTCTATCCCAAAAGCAAGCAGATGACAACCTGCTTTTTTCATCCATTTTAATATCTCATTATCTACCGTATCAATTCTTATTCCATTGGGACATGACCAAAAGATGCTTATCTTCCTATCTATAATTTCTTTACACATATCGATGACATGACTTTTTACTAAAGTAAAATTATCATCTGAAATAAAGATTTCCTTAATTTTATAATTTTTTATCAGCATTTCGATCTCATCTACAATGTTTTTAGCACTACGCATACGGAATGTTCTTCTCCACATAAGCGGTCCACCACAGAAACTGCATTGATAAGGACAACCGCGAGTTGTAATTATCGGCGCAATAGGAGTTCTTTTAATTGGCGCAAGCGCAGGATTAATTTTGTATTTTAAAGGTGAAATGAGATACCAGGCTGGAAATGGAATCTCATCAAGATTTTTGATAAATTCTCTTGGTGAGTTAATTTTATAAGTTCCGTCATTATTCATAAAGACAAGACCGTCAATTTTATCATAGTTTTTATCTCCTTTTAAAGCCTGTATTAATTCAATAAGGGTCCTTTCTCCTTCGCCTATAACGGCAAAATCAGCCTGGGTATACTTAATTGTAAATATTGGCTCAACTGTAGGCTGTGGTCCTCCTATTACTACAGGAATATTACTAATTTGTTTAATATGGTAAATCAATGTTTTAACTGTAGGTAAAGCCCTGACCATAAGCGAAATCCCGATTAGATCCGGATTTGTATCTAGAATTAATCTCTTAAATTCATCCTCGGAAAGAGGAGTTAATGTAAGATCCATAAAATTCACTTGGTGACCATTTTCTTCTAATACCGCAGCGAGATATCCTATACCCAAAGGAGGGCTGGTCCAAGTATCTTTATATTCTGGTTGGATCAACAATACATTCATTTTGAATTTAATCCTTTACAAATTATTTGATGAGTCTCTTTAAGATATTAAAAATAATAATTATGGTTAGACCAAAACAAGCTATAGGATGATAGAAATAATATAATTTCCTTTTTTTCAGACAATCCCTACAAGCAGTAATAAATGGCAAAATAATGCTCAGACTATATGGTAGCCAGAAGTACTGCTTCAATTTTCTTTGCCTGGACAGAAAACTTCTTCTTTTTATAAAGCTAGCTCGCAAGGCATTTTCTAATCTCTTATTATACTTTCTCAAAAAATCACAGAAGCCTTTCAATGAATAGTGGTATATTCCGGTATTAGTCACGTAAGCAATTTTTTTCTTTTCTCTTATCAAATCTAATATAGGAAGTATATCATCATAATCAGTCTCTAGACTACGGTCAAAATCCCTCTTTTTTAAAATAAAACCCTGGGCTAAGGCTAATAGGGGAAAATCCTTTAGACGATAATCATAAATAACATAATTCTCTTTCTTTGTTATTACTTTGTATAACTTACAAAATTTATCTGGATGGGAAGCGTATCCGTAAACAAAAGCATTAAAAGGATCGGTATCACTATTAAAATATTTGTTAAAAGGATTGTCCTTGGGGTCATTAACTACCTTGCAAAAAGCTCCAACGACATCCGAATTTTCTATAAAAGGTAACGCCATCCTCTTCAGCCAACTCTTTTCAGATAGTACATTATCGGCAGCCATATGTACGACTAATTCATTCTTTGCTTGCCGAAAAGCATCAGCTAGAGCCGGTTCGGCTAATCGTCTTCTGTTATGATAAATTCTACAACCATAAGTCGAGGCTATTTCAACAGTCCTATCTTGAGAACCGCCATCACAAACTATTATTTCTACTTTATCCTTTGGATAATCTAAACTCAGGATACTTTCCAAACATCTTCCAATTCTTTTTTCTTCATTTAAGACAGCGATAGTAAAGGTAACGCTGAGGTAATCTTTCACTTTCGTTCACCAATTATCCTCGCTGGATTTCCGGCAACAATTTTATTAGGAGGGACATCTTTGGTTACCACTGCTCCTGCTCCCACCAGTGCATTTTTTCCTATTCGGCAGGGTAGAATTGTGGCATTATTACCTATAACTGTCCCGTCTTCTATTATTGTTTCTTCCCAATCCTTTGGATCTCTACGTACCGGGTATCTATCGTTAGTAAACATTACTCCATGTGCGATAAAAACTCCTTCTCCAATCTTTACCTTAGAGCAGATAAAAGAGTGAGATTGTATCTTAGTCTTTGGCCCTATTTTTACGTTTTCTTGTATTTCTACGAAAGGACCTATAAAACAGCCATCGCCAATCTTACAACCATATAAATTTACTAATTCAGGATACGGTATGTTGACATTCTTACCAAATTTTACATTTTTTATAGGCATCTTACCCTTCGCTTTATTTTTAGTGATTTTTCAGCGGCTTCCAAAATTTTAACTACATTTAACCCATCTTGAGCATCGGTAAAAGGTCTTTTCTTTTTTAAAATACAATCTAAGAAATGAGAGGCTTGATTTTCCAAGGGTTCGGATTGTTCTATATTTGGGATGTAAATGTTCCCAAATCTAACAATGGATTGATGGTCACTATACTCGGGAGTACTATCAAGTAATCTTTTATCCACTTTTCTTTCATAAATTTTTAACATCTCAGCTTTGTTAACATCATCAAAAACCGCCATACCTTTAGATCCTACCACTGTAGTTTTTCTGATTTTTTCTGGAGCTATCCAACTGGCATGGATATTATATAATACGTCTTTGGGGAAAGTTAAGGTTAAAAATATTACATCTTCTATATCTTTCTGGATATGAGACTCTCCACTTGCGATTACTTCTATAGGCAAAGAATCCGATAAATAAGTGGCTATAGAGATATCATGTGTTGCTAAATCCCAAAGGACATTAGCATGTTTCCTTATTGGACCCAAACCTACCCTTATTGCACTTATGTAATAAATGGTCCCCAATTTTTCTTTCATAATCTCTTTTAACCTTCTGATTCCAGGATGGTACTTATAGACATGACCTACCATAAGTATCAAATCATTATTTTCTGCAATTTTCATTAATTCCTTTCCTTGCTTAAAAGTGGAGGTAAAGGGTTTCTCTATTAATACATGTTTTCCTTTCTCCAAGCAGTATTTTGCTATCTCATAATGAGTATTTAAAGGAGTAATTATCACAACTGCATCAGTGTTAGAATCTTCGGCTACTTTTCTGTAGTCTTTGGTAGTTTTTACTACAGAATATAAACCTTTTATCTTATTTAGATTTCTTTCATCCAAATCACAACAACATCTAATCTTGCTTTTCTTTAATTTATTAAAGATTCTAAGATAGTTTGGTCCCCAGTAGCCAAGACCTACTATACTCACATTTATCATTTGTGAAGTTAATGCTTTCATACTAACAATTCTTCTATTATTTTCCCAATCTTTTGGGCTGATTTATCCCAGCTAAACTCTCTGGTATATTTAATGCTATTCGTGGATAATCTCTCTCTAAGAGAGGTGTCCAAAAGCACTTCCTTTATTGCTTTAGCCAAATCTCCTATCTCCCCATAAGGAACTAAAAAGCCTGTTTCTCCATTCCTAACCGAGTCCCGTAAACCACTGACATTATATCCAATGGTAAGGGTTCCACAGGCTGCTGCTTCTAAAATTGAGATTCCCCAACCCTCTTTCATAGAAGGTAACACATGTATCCAAGCACCCCGTAACATCTTTTTTTTGTCCTCTTCATTAAGAAAACAATAAAACTCCACTTCTTTCCCTAAATCTAATTTTTTCACTAACTTTCTCAGGTAAGTCTCATATTTTCCACCTCGGCAACCACCGATAAAAAGCCTAATATCTGGAATTTCTTTTCTCAGAATATAAATTGCATTTATTAAGTCATCGACATTTTTATATTTAACCAGTCTATTAAGATAGACGATGCTGGGAAAATTTGTTTTTTTCCCAGCCTCGAAAGCGCTATGTTCTATTCCGGGAGGAACAAGTGTAATATTATCGGAAGAAAAACCGATATTCACCAATTCCTGACGAACACTCTCTGAAAGTACCAAAACAGGTACTTTCCTATATATCTGAAAAAGAGCGGGCTCCAATAGATAAGGGAAAATTGCCAAGAACTTAGGTAATTCCTTAAAATAAATTTTGCTAGTCAACTGAAATATCAAAGCAATTTTATGTTCTTTAACAAAAAGGGGGGTAAAAAATGGTAAGGTATTTATAGCATCAATGATTACATCATAATTCCCTCGAAAATATTTTCTGTAGTGATGGAAAGCCTGCCAATAAACAGTATATTTATTCCCCGCCCTTATAATCTTAATACCATCTATAGTTTCTTTTTCAAAAGAGCCAGGAAAGGCACTGGAAAACAAACTTACTTCATAACCGTATCGGACCAATCTTTTAGCGATTTCATGAATGAAAAGTTCAGCCCCTCCTACCTTAGGATGCTTTACGTCTCGCCAATTAAAAATAAGTATTCTCATAATTTATAAGTACAATATTATATTAGTATGGCTTTAGGGTTTTATTGATTATAGACAATTGCTTAAAAGTTTTTCTTCGTTTTTAGTTGTGATAATTACTGGAACTGAAGTAACCATATTTATTTCACGACTTTGTTTTCCTTAATTCTCTTTAAATCTGCCTCAACCATCATCTTTACCAGTTCTTCAAACTTAACTTTTGGTTCCCATCCAAGTTTCTTTCTTGCTTTGCTATAATCTCCTTTAAGCAAATGCACCTCGGCTGGACGATAAAAAGTTTTGTCTATCTTAACATATTTCTTCCAATCTAAATCTACATAGCCAAAGGCAAGCCTAACAAATTCTTTTACTGAATGGGCCTCACCGGTTGCTATTACATAGTCATCGGGTTTATCCTGCTGCAACATAAGCCACATTGCCTTTATATAGTCACAGGCAAAGCCCCAGTCTCTTTTCGCTTCCAAATTACCCAGCCTTAATCCCTCCTCTAAACCCAACTTAATTTCAGCTACCCGGCTTGTAATCTTACGCGTCACAAATTCAAAGCCTCGGCGCGGAGATTCGTGATTAAAAAGTATACCGTTGCAGGCAAATAATCCATAAGCCTCCCTGTAATTACGCGTTAAATCAAAACCTGCCACTTTTGAGATACCGTAAGGTGAACGGGGATGAAAGGGAGTGTCTTCATTTTGCGGAGTCTCCTTAACTAATCCGAACATTTCCGAACTTGCAGCAAAGTAAAATTTACATTTAGGCGCTTTTTCCTTGATTGCCGAAAGAACAAAATGAGTTCCGTTGATGTTTGTATTAATTGTAGAGAACTCATCTTCAAAAGAATAACCCACAAAGCTCTGCGCAGCTAAATGGTAACACTCATCAGGCTTCACCTTCTCGACTATTTTAAATATGCTGGGGTAACTTTCCAAAGAGCCAGGATGCAAGGTAATCTTATCAAGTATATTCTTTATCCTCCAAAGATGATGTTCCGGGTCTTCTAAGGCCACCCGCCTAACCATTCCATGGACCTTGTAGCCTTTCCTCAAAAGAAACTCTGTCATATATGAACCGTCCTGGCCATCAATGCCGGTGATGAACGCTTTTTTCATTGATTTTGCCTCCCATATTTGAAATAAAGGTATAATAGTATAATTAGAGTGGACAATGTTATAGCATTAGCTGTAATTATAATTTTGTCATTTAGATGTATACCATAGGCAATCCATAATGAAACACCTAAAGAAAGTTGAAATAAGGTAATTAGACTTACATCCTTTACAGATTTAGTTTTTAATGCCTTAATAATCTGTGGGATGAAAGAAAACATAGTTAAAATCGCCGCACTTGAGCCGATTATTGTCCAGAACATATATTGTTAGTTAAACCTCCTTATTACTTCTTCTCTCTTCTTGACTAAGGCTTTAGGGTTCAGGATAAGGTCAGTTGCGCTCCAGGCATCTACGCAATACTGCTGCATATAGGCGTAACTGAAATAACCATAACCTTTATCTGCCCAACTTCTACCCCAGGAGTTTTTAAATTTAAAGATTTGTTTAGCATCATTAAACCCTAAGATACACACCGCATGTCCACCTACAGCTTTTTCGTTTTTTCTCGGCATTGGGATTATGCCACTTTTTATCACTCGTTTACTAAACCAGCTCTTAAAAACTCTCACTCCGGCAAGAAAAGGACCATTTATTGCTAAGCTCCTCCTCATTTCCACTACTGAGTACAGACGGGCATAGGCTTTAATCCGATATCTTTTCGCCTCTTTATTAGCATCGGCGCAAGGAAAATCTTTTTGAAAAGGCTTATATGGCCAACAAGACTCCTCAGCCACGCCATATTTTGCCAGAACTTTCATGGCGATCCGAGGGTATGTGCCATCTTCATCAGGTTGACCGTCAAACTTTTTACAAAGGTGATAAAGATAACGTGGTGATAATTGGATTAGCCGTTTATATTCCTTCTGATCCTGGTATTCTTTTACTCCCACAACCGAGGCAAAGGCAACGCAGGTTCCTTCGTTTCCTTGATTCCTGACAGGTGACATTTCCAAGGCATAATCTAGGCTTTTAGGTAGGGGTATAGGTGGCAAAACTAAGCCCATCGGAATATCGCGTAAATCTTCGGGGTCCTTATGGCAACCAAGGGCAAACATAGCTTTATAGTGTAGCACTGATTGGACTATAATCAAACACTTTTTGGGGACATAACCTATTCAATTGCATATATATATGTATGAAAATAATAATCAAAAGGGAATCTTTAATCCGGCCTCAATTCCTGACTCCGCACCAAGCGCTTTCAGGCGCAGGAAGGCTTCGGCATCTATCCCTTTCAAGAATTTGTGCGTAAAAGTTAAAGTTATGCCTAATAGCTCTCTTTCTTTGTTTCTAAGACTAAAAGTAACCGTATTCTCTTGAAAAGTAACATCGGCAGCAAACTCTATAGACTCCAAGCCTTCCTTATTATAATCCATCTCAAAAACTAACCCCAGGTTGCGGCTGAACTTCCAGGCCCCATAAAGAGAAATAATCTTCTCTGCTGACTTATTCTCCCTTATCCCAATGCCTAAGCGGTATTTTATCACGCCTTCTTTAGGATATATGTTAGGGGTTTCTATCTGAGCCCGGAAATCAAAGCGGGAGTCTAAGCTTCGCTTCAAGATATAAGTTAACCTGTTTGCGCTGTTAATCTGCCAGAATCCGCGAAAGATTAAGGTGTTAGAAATCTTAGTTTTAGTCTTTAGATCGGTCCTTTCATATTCATAAATAATCTGTTGATTATCGTTTAGCTGCCAGCTGCCTTCTAAAGTTAAGATATCTGGCCGAAGCTTCTTAATCATAAAACATAATCGATTACTTTCATCCGAGAATAAAGTTATATTTAACTTTAGTATCTGGATATGCAAAAGGCCATCGCGATCATAACTTTTCACCTCAAAAGCCAGTATATCTGTATCGCCAGAGATAATATTGCCTTTAATAATTAAAATATCTCCTTGAAATTGGTTTTTATTCTTATCCAGTATAAGTGTTAAGTCGTGGTTTGAATCCAGATTCCAGACGCCTTTAAAAACAATCCTTGGAGGCAAAGCGTATTGCCTACGCCAGGATTGAGCCTCGTTGAGTTGATAGATAAGGCGGTTACTTTTATCAGTTGAGAAAGAACCGTCTGGAACAACATTCTCTCCAACGCTTTTGACAATAAGCCGATTATTGCTATCGATTGAATATTTGGTTTTCATTTACAATATTTCTTTTTGAGTCTCGTAGATTTGTCTTATCGTATCTTCAATGTTATATTTATAATCCCACCCCGGATAATGAGATTTAAATTTCGAAACATCACTTATCCACCAGATATGGTCACCGGTCCTATTCTTTTCGAAATATTCATAATCCAATCGGTCTTGCGTTATTTTTTCGCATATATCTATCGCTTCCAAAATCGATACGTTGGCGAATCTGCCTCCGCCGATATTATAAACTTCGCCGCAGCGCGGTTGTTTAAAAAAATGATAAAAGGCGTTTACTAAGTCATAGGAATGGATATTGTCGCGCACCTGCTTACCTTTGTAGCCAAATATTGCATACTTTCTTTTAGTTATGCAACACTTTACCAGATATGATAAAAAGCCGTGAAGCTCGGCCCCGGAATGCGCCGGACCGGTAAGACAGCCTCCTCTAAATGTTGCTGTTTTTAAACCAAAATATTTGCCGTACTCCTGAGTTAATATGTCTGCGCTAACTTTGGATGCGCCAAATAAACTATGCAGGCAACCGTCTATACTCATGGATTCATCTATGCCATTATAATATTTATGGTCTGGCGCAAGTTCGTACCTTTTCTCCAGCTCGATTAACGGCAGATAATTGGGCCTGTCCCCGTAGACTTTATTAGTCGAAGTAAAGATAAATACTGCTTCAGGGCAATATTGCCGGAAGGACTCCAGTAATATTAGAGTGGCGGTAGCATTGATGCCAAAATCTGTCTTTGGGTCACCTGTTGCCCAATCATGCGAAGGCTGGGCTGCGGCATGGATAATTAAGGAAATATCTTTATGGAATTTTTTAAAAATCCGGGTAATGCCATTTTCATCCCTGATATCAATTGAATAATGTTTATAGTTTTTATACTTCTTTTCTAACCGCCTTTTATTCCAGAGAATACTGCCATCTTCACCGAAAAAGATTTTGCGCATATTATTATCAATTCCGACCACCTCAAAGCCTTTTTCGCAGAAAAAACTCACTGCCTCAGAGCCAACCAGGCCACAGGAACCGGTAATTATGGCTGCTGCCATCTATCTTGCCTCCGTTATTTTAGCTATACCTGTATAATTTTGCGATATCTTTCCACTTGCTGAAAAGCCAATTTCTATTTTTGAGGCACCAATATACAGTGAATTTAATTCCCTCTTCAAATTTTATTTCCGGTCTCCAGTTAATTTCTCGATATGCTTTTTTGGAATCCAGTCTGTATCTTATATCGTGCCCGGGCCTATCCTTTATAAATTCAATCATTTTTTCGGATGCATGCAAAATCTTTAAAATCGTCTTTACCACTTCTATATTCTCTTTTTCTTCATTGCTTCCCAGGTTGTAAATCTGACCGGTTCTTCCCTTTTGTAAAATCTGCATAATTCCTTTTGCGCAATCCTCTACATAAAGCCATTCCCGGATATTCTCGCCTTTAGCATAAACAGGCACCCTTTGATTTCGTAATATTTTTAAAATCGCGAGTGGAATAAGTTTTTCCGGATATTGCCAGGGACCGTAGTTATTTGATGGTCTCACGATTATAGCCGGAAATTTGAAAGTCCTTATGTAAGATTTAACCAGAAGATCTGCCGCTGCTTTAGATGCCGCATACGGGCTGTTCGGGTTTAATGGTGAATCTTCGGTAAATTGGCCTTTACTTATTTCACCGTAAACTTCATCGGTAGAGGTGTGAATAAATCTTTTTATTTTGTATTTTCTTGCTACGTCCAATAAAATGTGGGTTCCTATTGTATTAGTTTCCATAAAAGCTTTTGCATCCAGAATGCTCCTGTCCACATGTGACTCTGCGGCAAAATGCACTACAGTTTGAGGTTTCTCCTGTTTGAATATTCTTTCAACCTTCGCCTTATCGCAAATATCTGTTTTATAAAACTTGAACTTGCCTTTAGCCTCATTTAATCGTGCCAAATCTCCAGCATAGGTGAGTTTATCTATAATAACGGCTTTATGGCCATTTTTAGCCGCTAATCTTACAAAAGCGCTGCCGATAAAACCCGCTCCCCCTGTTATCAGTATTTTAGGTAGTCCTTGACGCATTCTTCAAAAATCTCCTTTATGCCCCTTACCTTAAACCCGGATTCTTCCAATTTCTGGGTAGATAAAATAAGATTAGTCCTTACCAAATTCAATTCTTTATAATCAATGACCCTATATTCAAAATCCGGAACGTATTTTTTATATACATCTAAGAGCTCAGGATAACGCAAGGCTTCTCTATTAGTAACATTGTAAATCCCCTCAGCATTAATTTCGATTAAGTGCTTTAAGGCTTTTATAAAATCCGGAATATAAGTAACCGAATTGGGGATATCGATAATTTTTTTGTATCCGATCAGTTTAGTAAGTAGGTTTTTAGGATGCGGCCGGTTATCCAGCGGCACGCGGATCCTGACAATTAAAATCGGGCATTCTTTAAATAATGCCTTTAACGCTTGTTCAGCATATATCTTTGTCCGGCTGTAAAAGAGTTCAAAAAAATCCGGAGTTTTCTCTTCATCGATCGGTTTATCGCAAGAATGATCAAAACGATAAATACAGCCGCTACTTATATGAATAAGTTTAATCCTGTTGCGTAATGCCGTTTCAGCCAAGATAACCGGCACAAAACTATTCGCCATTAAGGTTTTATCCTTATCCAATTCGCAGTCATCAACATTTCTTCCGATATGCCCAATACAGTTAATAATAATGTTGGGTTTAAACCTCTGGATTTGCTCTTGTGCATCTGCCAAGGAATGGATTCTTTTATCGGAGAGCTCGGAGTCAAGCCCCTCACGGAGCCTGTTGCCGATATATCCATTCCCCAGAATAAGAATTTTATTCTTCACCCCGTTAGAACTCCTCTTTTAACCCCCATTAGAATCTTGTTTCTAACGGGGTTCATCTTTTAATATTTGCCTTAGATAATCTCCGTAATTTGTGTTTATTTCCCGCGCTAATTTTGCCAATTGTTTTTTGTTGATATAGCCCATTCTGTAAGCCACTTCTTCGATGCAGCCGATTTTTAATCCCTGCCTTTCTTCTATGGTCTTGATGAACATTGATGCGTCGATTAAGGAATCGTATGTTCCCGTATCCAGCCAGGCATAGCCGCGGTTTAAGAGTTTAACTTTAAGTTTTCCTCTTTTTAAATATTCATTATTAACATCGGTTATCTCTAATTCTCCCCGAGGAGAAGGTTCAAGGCTTTTTGAAATCTTGACTACGTCGTTATCGTAGAAATACAGGCCTGTAATCGCCCAGTTGGATGCCGGCTTTTTAGGTTTTTCTTTAATCGAAATTACTTTGCATTGCGTATTAAACCCTATTACGCCGTATCTGTGGGGGTCTTTTACATAGTAGCCAAAGATAACCGCCCCCTCTTTTATAGATGAGGCCTCTTTTAGAATTCCGGTAAGATTATGTCCGTAAAATATATTATCCCCCAGAATTAAACAAACTTTATCCTCTCCGATAAAACTTTCTCCAATAATAAAACTTTCGGCTATGCCCTTTGGCTCAGGTTGCTCAGAGTAAGAAATATTAATCCCAAGCAAAGAGCCGTCACCTAATAAATCTTTAAACCTCGGTAGGGCAACCGGTGTTGAAATGATTAAAATATCTTTTATCCCAGCAAGCATTAAAGTGGATAAGGGATAATAAATCATGGGTTTGTCATATAAAGGAAGCAGTTGCTTGCATACTGCCCTTGTAACCGGATAAAGCCTTGTTGCTTTTCCTCCCGCTAAGATTATGCCTTTCATTTTTCCCCTTTTTTCCAATTATTAGAGACTGCCCCTATCCCGGCTTGGCCGCGGTACAATCTTCGGGGACGATCCCTTTTTGAAATCAAAAATATGCCCCAATACTTTTTTTACTGCGCGTAAAGAGTATTTAATATCCTCGATATCTTTTGTGGAAAATATTTTTCTCAAGATAAATCCCGCCTGAAAAGAAACCATATACATACCCTGAACGAGTTCCAAAATCTTAGGGCCAGAAGTTGGTATTAAAACCGCCTATTTTTTCTAATATGGATTTACGCACCATGAGATTACAGCTGGGGTAATCGTCAATCTCAAGCCTTTTTTTGGGTAAATAGCGATAAACATATTTGCCGCTTACTAAAGCGGAAGCATAAATAAGCCCGCTTGCCTTTTGCCTGGGGTTATCTTTTGGCGGAGTTATAGCTGGACCGCCTACTGCGGCTACATCCGCATCTTTAAAGTTTTCTAAGGCATTTTTAAGCCAGTCTCTTTTCGGATATGCGTCGTCATCAATAAAAGCTAAGATTTGGCCTTGGGCATATTTTATGCCAATGTCTCTTTTTTGGGGCGGGCTAGCCGCTCCGGTGGCGATAATCTTTATGCGCGGTTCAGAAAGAATCTTAAGATTATCAGGCATTCCGTCTTTATTATCCGCCAAGATAAGAATCTCAAAATCGGAGAAGTCAAGCTCCAGGCACTTATCTACGCAGTCTTCTAAATTCTTTTGCCAGGTTTTTACGGCGATGATAATCGATACGGTCATAGTATTTTAAAATATACATCCTGTAAAATATGGCCAGGGTATCCCAGCCAGTCTTAATGGTTATCCAGAGACCGATGCGGCCGTAGCGCCTCTGAGGTTTAAGGACAATTGGGGCCTCGGCGATCTTATAACCCAGATGGTGGGCATTTATCAATACCTCCAAATCAAAGGCGAACTGCTTTACCAGAATCCTGGGAAAAACCCTGCGCAAGACCTCGGTCTTAAACAGCTTCAGTCCGGTCTGGGTATCGTGACAAGGCAGGTTAAACAGGGCCCTAACTACTAAATAATAAATAAAACTTATTATCCGGCGCTGGAAAGAGTAATTCACTACAGAGTTAGGATGCAATTTCGAGCCGATAACTATGTCAGCTTGGTCTAGGCGCATGATGTCAAAAAGAGTCTGAACCTGGATAGGATGCAGGTCCATGTCCGCATCCAGAAAGACTGCGTAATCGCCAGTTATATAGCGCAGGGATTTTTTTATGGCCCTGCCCTTACCCATATTAAAATTATTTTTTTTGACAATTAAGTGCTCGGGGTATTTTTTAACAAGTTCCTGGGCTTTCTTATAGGTGCCGTCAGTTGAGCCATCATCCATCACGAGCAATTCCCATTCACAACCGAATTCCTTGAAAGTCCTGACGGTCTCCTCTATGCTCGAGGCAATGCGATTTTCTTCATTGTAGGCTGGCATAATAATTGAGATTTTTTCTTTTACATTCATCATCGCTTTTTAAATCCGGCTAATGCAAGGTGAATTAAGAAAAGTAAAATGGCATTGCCGCAGAGTATCCATTGTATCTGAATCAGATTGCGGTGCAAAAAACCTATTGCTAAAACTTGAAGGCAGCTAAAAAAAACCAGGTACTTGATGAAACGTAAATCTTTTATGGAAAGAAAATAAGTGACAATTACAAAAAGGAGCGCAAAGAAGTTCATCGATATACTAAATAACCGGCCTAAAATAATAGATTCAGGAAAGGTTTTCCCTGTAAGAACCTTTAGCGCAAATATCGGGAATGCATTGTAGAGTAAGCTTGCTACAATACACAAAATCGCAGCATATTTAAGAGACCGCTTTAGAATAGCGGCAGTATTATTTTGCTTTGCGCTTAATCCACTGACCTTAGGAAACATCACTATGCTTATGGCACTAGGTAAAAATAGGAAAATTTTGCCGACCATCTGGGCTATGGAATATACTCCCGATTCAATAGGACTAAAATAATATCTTACCAGCACCATGTCCATATTGGTCAACCCCACCAAACAAAAACTACTTATTGCAACCGGTAACATATAAAGAAAAATCTCTTTGAAATTTATTTCAGGCGGATTAGTAGCAAAGGAAATGAATCTTCTTAAAGCAAAGGCGCTCATAATCAGAACTAGCAAAACGCTGACCAGAAAAGCGCACAATGCGCCTGTGATATTAAAACCCAGCTGAATAAAAATAAAGGCAAAGAGCAGTTTTGCCGCACCGGCGATTATCGATACTGTTATAAACCAATTGAACAATTCCAGTCCCTGTAAGCCACCCATAAAAACCGGGGTAATCCAAGACAAAGAAACCAATAAGATTAGAATGTATGCGGAGTAAATCGAGGAGATCTTGAGTTTATCGATTATATAAAATGCGGCGAAATAAACAATAAAGCAGGTTAAAACCGAAAAGATTGCGGTCTTTTTTAATAAATTCGAAAGTAAAAACTTTACTTTGTCAATTTGACTGTGGGCATTAAATTCAGAAGTATACTTAACTACGGCTGTCTGGAGGGTTGCCAGAGGAGTTGAAACTATCACAAAGATGGAAAGCAGGGCATTAAAAGCCGCAAAATCAGCGGCACTTAAGCGATGGGCAATTAAAAGTTGGCAGAGGAGATTAAAAATATTTACCAACGATATACCAAAAAATACAATGATGATATTCTTAGAAAAGGTATCTAAATTTTTCAGGTATCTTACCATATCTTATGTAGGGACGGTTCTAATGTTGAACTAAAACTGTCCCCATTTAAGGGGACAGTTTTGCTTTGAGTTAAGAACCGTCCCTGGTTTCTAATTTTAGGAAACGCC
>Ga0315279_10002540_pt1 | contig 27134 bp, 21 predicted proteins | sample YL17G06_20_MG_FD_203694 | JGI IMG/M metagenome (GOLD analysis project Ga0315279, IMG submission 203694) | Sediment microbial communities from Yellowstone Lake, YNP, Wyoming, USA - YL17G06_20 | ecosystem: Environmental > Aquatic > Freshwater > Lake > Sediment | place: USA: Wyoming | collected... | reverse complement strand
GAGGAGGTAGATAAATACGAGGGAGAGTATCTATTTGCGACTTATCCCATTATGGTAAGGCGGGTCATGGCGACGGTGGGGGGTATGGGGTAAGTGGGAAGGTCTCCCCGACCACATGACCGAAAAACGGTTTGTCTGCTTTCCCACTATTTTCCCACTTTTAATTAAGAAAACCGTCTCTCAAACTCAAGGGAAATTTTGTGTTGTGGCATATTTATTGGCTTCAAGTTTAAACTTATGGTATACTGTTTTAACAATTCGTGACGCCGATAATAGATACTCTCATAAAATCAGAACATCCAAAGAAGTAAAGTCCATAACGAATTAGAAAAAATAATTATTATTCTCTCATGGAATCAAGACTAAACATTTCGGGAGGGAAAACATGAACCCAAATAAAACACCCGCATTCTTTTTAATCGTGGTGACCTCCATTCTCCTTACGGCAAATACACTGTATGCTCAAGCAAGACCTGTTCTGTTGTTCTCGGACCTAACATGGGGACCCAAAACGGGTTGGGAGGGGTCAGCTACCAAAGGAGCGGCTGTTACGATTTGGGGTAAGAATGTCGGTTCAGCAAATGGGACAAATAAAATCACCGCTTGTGGGATAGATATTCTCTCTAATGATTCGACTTATGTCGCTGAGTGGGGGGTTACTGGTACCGCAAATCATGTTGCCAGAGGCTTGGAAAGAATAACCTTTTGGCTTAAGAATACGATGACAGACGGATCAGGAACAATCTCCGTCACCGTGGGCGGAGTTACCTCAAACACGATTCCCTTCACTATTGCTGCGGGAAAAATCTATTTTATATCCGTGCCAGATGGGGACAATAGCTACAATGGGCTGTATTCCACTCGATCGGGTCACAGCGGAAGTGATGGACCCTTTAAAGACCTATTGAAATTCAATCCATCTAATAATCCGTCTGGTGACAGTCAGTATATTTGCTATGTCAGAGGAGGAACGTACACCACGAAAGATGTTGATAGCACCTTCGTCGCCCTCAGAGGCCCTTATGGTGGTCCAACTAAGCAGAAGGCACTTATCGCTTATCCGGCTGAAGTGCCAACCATCGATACAACAAGTGCTGGTCGTGGTATCATCTGGAATGCAGATTATGACCCCTACGGAATGAATAGCTACTTCACTTATAGTAAATTATATGGCGTTGGAGGATGGGGCGCTATCGGAAACTTCGGTAATTATAACCGTACGATCGGTTGTCACTTCAAGGATTATTTAAGTGAAGCCTGGACGGGCGTTGTTTTGGTCGTAGGCTCCAAGTATACTCGTATCTACGGAAACTACTTTGACCACAACGGCTATGATTCTTACAAACACAACATTTACATAAAGACCCAGCCCAGCATCTCGGGAGTCGATTACTCCACCCAGTACACTGATGTTGGCTGGAATGAAATTTCCAATCCAGTTGCAGGGTCCGACGATCGTGGAGGCGCCATTTTCATCAGCAAGTCAAGCGACTCTGCCTATGACACCCGATACGTTTATATTCACGATAATTATTTCCATGACGGAAATATGGAATTCATCTACACGGGTGATAATACGACGTTGTATGACATTTATATTTACGACAATATTTTCACTGGCGGGACGACTGGGCCATGTGGAACATCAAGTCCTTACACTTGTCCAAGTGGCTCCGTATTCTTGGCTTGGGATACAGACAGTGTGTATCTATTTAATAACACTTTCTATAACACTATTTCCCCAATAATCGCTGTTACCGGCGCTACCCATGCTATTTTAAGAAATAACATTTATTACGCCAACAACGGTCAGACTTTCTTTGAGATAGATCCTTCTCAAGGTGCAACGATAAGCTCCGATCATGATCTTTTCTATAATTCCAGCGGCGGCGGCATTCCTTCCGGACCTGGCATCACCCTAACCAACGGGAAGACCGGCAATCCACTTTTTGTTAATCCGGCGGCTAAAGATTTCCATCTGCAACCTACCAGCCCCGCCATTGATGCCGGCAGTGCCAGTGTCAGCAGCACCGTTACACAGGGCTACGACGGTAATTCTCGTCCTCAGGGTTCGGGTTATGATATCGGCGCCTATGAATACGCCGCAGGAGGCGAATCTGAATCCTTCCCATTCACGGATGATTTCAGTACCGATAAAGGATGGATTGGTTATGAACCAGGAGGATGGGAACGTGGGCCTGCTGTTGCGGGTGGTGGAGGAAATGGCAATCCAGACCCATCGACGGATCACTCATCCACAAGCGACAATTATATCCTTGGATTTGCAATTGGAGCAGATTATCCCAATGATTCTTTTGACAAATCGATTATTTCACCCCCAGTTGATTGTACAGGGCAGAGTCGGGTGTACTTGAAATTCTGGCGATACCTTAATGTGGAAAGCAATTATTATGACCATGCGAAGATCTATTTAAGTAATAATGGAACAAATTGGACCCAGCTATGGGAGAATCCTGTTTTTGATTTAACGGATAATCAGTGGATACCAGTCGTTTTTGACATCTCATCTATTGCTGCCAACAAGGCAACTGTCTATATCAAATTTACGATGGGGCCCACTAATTCATCAAGAAGATTTTCTGGGTGGAACATTGATGATCTTGAAGTTACATCCGACTATAGCGGCCCTCTTGCTCTCTATGTTCCCTCTGAGGATACGCCGAATCCAAACATTGATGAGATAATGATTGAAAACGGTTTGGGGGTAGAGCATTCTAATGTAGTCCCTGGTGATCTAAGCAGCTACACCCTGTTAATCATAAGTAAGGATGAAGCTTGTAATCCTGGAATAGCTAACTCAATCAAGACCTTTATCCAGACCGGGGGAGGTGCCATAATCATGAGTGGTACTCCCAGATTTCTTGCAGGAAATACGGATGATCTTTCCTCAATTATGGATTGGTTTGGTGGGGGATCGTATGGGAATGATTGCGGCTACGGAGTAACTGCTGTCAATAATCCCTTTGGAACAGATCTTTTGGTTAATGACATAGTGGATTATGTGCCGACAAGCCCCTGTTCGGGAGCCTCCGTAAACAATCTCGATATAGACGCAACCTATATTTCAAATTGGTCAAATCTTGGTAGAATTCACTCCTTCAAACATACCTTTGGCCAGGGGCGAGTCTTTTACTATGGGGGAAAACCAGGTTATTCAGCAGATCCTAATCCGCAGCTAATAGAAAACGGCCTGACACTTTTTGAGGCAGGATTGTTGTGGGCTTCTAACCCTCTGCCTAGTATCTCGGTGTCACCGTTGAGCAAAGATTTTGGGAATGTCAATGTAGGGAGTAAGTCCTCGGAGCAGAAATTCACTATCTCTAACATAGGAGGAGAAGCTCTCATTGTAGGGACACTTACCATCACAGGCAAGGATACTTCTCAGTTCAGCAAACAGAATGATATGTGTTCAGGGCAGACCGTGAGTCCTTTATCAAATTGCACCGTAGGTGTAATATTCTCACCAACGTTATCAGGAACAAAAAACGCAAGTCTTTCCATACCGTCCAATGACCCTGATATACCAACTTCAAATGCCTCACTTACAGGTACTGGTGTTTCAATGCCAATAATAGGCTACAGTCCAGCAAGTTTTGCTCTTACTGCTACTAAGGGTGGTTCAAATCCTCCGGGTCAAACTTTAAACATTGTAAACTCTGGGGCTGGTACACTGAATTGGTCGGTAAGTGAGGATGCTAAATGGCTTAGGGTCAGTCCGAGTAATGGAAAAAACAGTGGGACGGTTACGGTATCGGTGAACATTGCTAATTTGTCATCATCCACATTTAACGCCACAATAACTATTACAGCTTCAGGAGCAACAAACAGTCCAGTTAAGATTCCTATTACATTAACAGTTTTAGCGCCGGATCTGATTGAGACATATGTGAGCAACCCGCCTGCCACTGCAGTACGTGGAAGCAGCTTTTCAGTGACAGATACAGTTAAAAACCAAGGGAATGGCTCAGCGGGGCCCTCCACGACGCGCTACTATCTCTCCACGGATAATATCCAGAGTAAGAAGGATAAGCTGCTGGCCGCCATCCGTTTAGTACCGGCGTTGGCACCAGGTGCGACGAATACAGGGACGGTGATGGTGACCGTCCCCTCCAAAACATCGCCAGGGACCTATTACCTATTGGCTTGTTCGGATGATACGGCATTGGTGGGTGAGAGTAACGAAGCCAATAACTGCATCTCCTCCAGCACTACGGTGCAGATTACTCCGTAAAATATGTAGTTCGGATACTACTCACAAGAACTTAAACTGAAACTACTGGATAATTTACAGATATTTCATTAAAGTTTCCTTCAGAGTGGGCAAGATTCATTCTTAATCAAAAGAAAAATTTCAGTTAGAGGCTAAAGGAAGCACAAAGTCATAGCCTTAGGGTTAAGATAAAGTACTGAACGACTCTTAACCAAAAAGGAAGGAGAAGTTTTACTCAGAGACAGTATATCATTAAACGTAAGCTTAATATTCTTGACTCGGAAGAACCTTCAGTAATGTCAGTTATGCCTGCCGTAATCTAGGAATCAGCCGTTGACATTACTATGATATCAAGAAGGCCATCTAAAATGTAATTCCATTGTAGAGCATCTAATCGGCATACGCACTTTCAATCCGTAATCGATAACTTCTTATATGGGACAGTCCGCGTCTTTGTAGGTGTACTGGTTAATCAAGACATCTGACAATGTCTCTCAAGTGAACGTTCGCCTCTTACATCTTAAGTTTAATTTAGATGAAAGGAAAATCCCGTGCAGATTGAGATATAATTAAGGGAAGACCATTTTTTCGAGGGCTTTAATTCTGGTCTCTAAGGCGTTAAATCTTTTCTCCAGATCTGCATAAGAGAATCTCATCATCGAACCCAATTCTTCTTTAACATCAATAAAACCTTCTCTCATCTTCTCTTTGACGGAGGCGATCTCTTCCGTCAGTTGCTTGATCCCTTCTATGAGGCTCTCCACTCCATCCTTTAATCCACCCCTATCTGGGCTGGTTTCCCCCTTAGCATAGACCAACTGGGTTTCTCTTTCCTCCTTGATTTTTTGAAGGAATAATTCCAATTTCTGAATGGATTGATCAAGGGCAGACTGGGTCTCGATTTTAAGCTTCTGAATCCCCTCCCTGAATTCTTTCTGTATGGGATCGATTTCCACCTTTCCTTCTTTTCTCAACTGTTCAAAATCGGCCTTGATCTCCTGTCTCCACTCAAGAACCTGATTTTTATTTTCCTCTCTTAATTGACGGAAGTTTGACTTCATCTCCTGTCTCAGTTTCTCCAGATCCTCTTTGGTAGATAACCCCAATAATTTTCTATCCAATGTCTCTTGGTCCATTTAGTTTTTTTACCCCCTTATGGATGTATCTTTTGGATATCATAGACCTCTAAGAATATCAATCCATTTTTCTGCCCCATTTTTTTCTTGACAAAAAAACATAGGGAGGAATGAGAAGTTTCTGCGCCAAGAATCTTGGTTGTCGATGATGAAATGGTACGAGTCGAACACCTTATTCTACCAGGTCAACGAGAAAAAGAGATTTTGGAAAACCAAATTCCCATGACAAGTGAAGAGTTAAAAGAAATCAAGAAACAGGTGAGGGAAAAGGCAGTTGAGGAGATTGAAAGGGCGTTTGTCCTGAATGCAATGGAGCGCCATCAATGGAATGTCACCAGATCGGCTGAAGAGGTAGGCATGCTTCGGCCAAATTTTCAAGCACTGATGAGAAAGTATAACCTCCGAGCTAGAGGAGAGTAAAAAAACGAAACGTCAAATAACAAAGCTCAAAGTTCAAATGGAATAAAAGTAATTTTAAAGTTCAGGTAGCAAAAAATCGAAATTTTAATATTAGAATATTTGGATTTCATTTGACATTTGAAATTTGGCATTTGGAATTTAGCTATTAAGCAAAGGGCCTCACTTGTCAGATTTTTTTAAATGGCTAATTGTGGGTTGCCCAATTGTTATAGTGGGGATTGCTGCCCTCGGAACAATCTTAATTATCAAATATGGAGAGGTGAAAAAAATTGAGACAGATGATGTAAGTCTCTGTTTTATAATTGCCTTTTTCTGCTGGTTAATCCCCATTATTGCCTTCACGATCTTAGCCCGAACCTTAGGATTTTGATTAGATATTCAACTGCCTATTATTTTTATTCTTCAAGTAAATCAATTATTTCTATTAATTAGTGAATTTTTGCTCATCTTTCTCTAAAAAAATGTATATAAAGAATATACATTTAGATTGATAGCTCCGTCTCCCTCCTATTTAAAAAATCAATAAATTCAAATAAATAAGTTAAATTTAATTTTTGGTTTCACGTTGGCATATGAAATGCAATAGTTAAGGACAAACCCAAACAAGTATTTTTTATTTGTAATTTAGAAATCTTGAACAAACAATACATAAGGTGTATTGCTATTACAAAGGCGTAAAACAAATTTGGTGCCTTTTTTTATTTTTACCTACTAAAGAAACTTCATTAGATATGGGGGAATAGTTTAGTAGTCCATTTAATCTTAAATGACGATCTTATCATCAATGTGTCGTTCCAACATGAATAGAAACCGAAAAGGGACCCAAATTTGTATTGCCTTATTGATTTTTTCCCTTTTTTCAGTTTTTTCAGCTATTTCCCTTTACAATAATTGTGTAGAAACTGATTTCCCTTCTGCCAAACCAACGTTTGAAAATCTTAACCAAGATTATCTATTGGCTAACGAGCAGAATAAATCGTTCGCATTCGGGATAGGCCCCTCTTTTATCATCTTCCTCGAGACCTATCTGTTTCAACAGCCTCCTTACCCTTCCTTTTTAATATCCTCTCTCGATCAGAAACTTTTTGCCCTTCGTTGTTGAAAATATCTCCTTCCCATTACTCACTTGTTTAGGCTTTGATGGTTTAACCGATATTCTGTATTCAGAAAAATGATGGACCGAAATTCTATGAGAAAAAAGGAGGTGATGATGATCCAAACGAGTTTTTTCTGGTAAGCTAAGATCAATATCTTTTAAATAAGTTGAGAAAGGGGTGAATATCTCATGTCAATTACCAGAAGGCAATTTTTAAAAATTTGTGCAGGGACAGGTATCGCCATTGGTGCATCAGGGACGCTTCTGCCTGAAATCGTTGCTGCACTGGAGAAGGCAGTGGCTGGAAACCCACCTGTCCTCTGGATTCAAGGCGGAGGTTGTACGGGATGTTCTGTTTCGCTACTCAACACTGTTCATCCCAACATTGCAGAAGTGCTTCTCAAAATCATTAGTTTGAAGTTCCACCCAACGGTAATGGCCGCCTCTGGCGAAAAAGCCTTGGAACACTTATACAAAATGGCTGATCTGTATAAAGGTAAATATTTCTTGGTCATTGAAGGAACGATCCCAACGGCTGCAGATGGGAAATATTGTATGCCAGGGGAGTTGAAAGGGAAGGAGATCACTTTCGTAGAAATGACCAAGGATTTAGGGACAAAAGCAGCTGCTGTTTTGGCATTAGGTCAGTGTGGTGCCTATGGCGGAATCCCTGCGGCAGAACCAAACCCAACGGGCTCAAAGGGCGCTAAAGACTTCTTTAAGGATTACGGGATTAAGACCCCTGTGATTAACATCCCAGGTTGCCCTCCTCATCCTGACTGGATAGTCGGGACAATTGCCCATGTTCTACTCTTTGGAATTCCTGAGTTGGATTCAGAGGGAAGGCCCAAACTTTTTTATGGAACCCTTGTCCATGACAACTGCCCTTATCGGTCTTATTATGACGATAAGAAGTTTGCTAAATCTTTTGGAGAGGAAGGGTGCCGCGTGGAACTGGGTTGTAAAGGACCAGAGTCTTATTCAGACTGCTGGAAGAGGGGATGGAATAATAATGTCAATTGGTGCGTCCATAATTCGCTCTGTTTAGGCTGCACCGAACCAGGATACCCTGATCGATTTTCACCATTTTACGTTAAAACAACCGGATAGGAAAGGAGGTGATATGAATGGCAAAATTAGTGATCGATCCTGTAACAAGACTTGAAGGCCATCTCAAGATTGAGGTGGATGTAGAAGGAGGAAAGGTAAAGGATGCTAAATCGAGTGGAACTCTCTTCAGGGGTTTCGAAATCATCATGAAAGGAAGGGACCCTCGAGATGCTTCACAGATTACACAACGAATTTGTGGGGTTTGCCCAACAGCCCATGGAACGGCATCTGTTCGATGTCTTGATAATGCATTTGGGGTAAAGCCACCGACCAATGGAAGAATCATCAGGAATCTCATCCTTGGAGCAGATTTTCTGATGTCCCACATTCTCCATTTCTACCACTTGGTTGCCCTCGATTATGTGAAAGGACCTGATACAGAACCTTTCATTCCTCGGTATGAAGGGGATTACCGCCTCGATCCAAAAATAAATAAAGTAGCTGTGGATCAGTATCTTAAGGCATTAGACATCCGACAGAAATGTCACCAGATGGTTGCTCTTTTTGGCGGGAAGGCACCTCATGTCTATGGCATGGTGGTAGGAGGAGCCACAGAGGTCCCAACTGTTGATAAAATGGTCTCCTTTAAATGGAGGCTTAAAGAGATCCAGGAGTTCATCGACGGAACCTATCTTCCAACGGTCTATCTCGTTGCTGGAGCGTACAAAGATCTCTTCGAGGTTGGGTCTGGATGTAAAAACCTCATCTCCTTTGGAGTCTTTCCTCTGGATGACAATGAAAAAACCTTTCTCCTCAAGCCAGGGGCCTATACTCAAGGTAAAGACTCGCCTCTGGATCAGACTCAGATTAAAGAATACGTCAAATATTCATGGTACGATGACAAAACGACCGGACTTCATCCAAGCAAGGGGATGACTGTACCTGATCCGAATAAGAAGACGGGTTATTCGTTTGTAAAGTCCCCGAGGTATCGCGACCTTCCTCATGAAGCTGGGCCTTTGGCAAGGATGTGGGTCACCAACCCTGTCTTGAGCAAGAATGCGAACAAATTTTTGGGGGTGGATGAGAAGAAGGAAATTCGTTTTAGAGATCTTGGAGATAAAGCCTTTTCTATTCTGGGGAGGATCGCTGCAAGGGCCGAGGAATGCAAGCTTATAGCTGATGCGATGGATAAGTGGATCATGCAACTGAAACCGGGCGCTCCATCCTATGTTAAGGCTGATATTCCAAAAGAAGCGATGGGATTTGGATTGAGCGAGGCCCCACGAGGCGCCTTGGGACACTGGATTTCAATCAAGGATCAAAAGATTGACAACTATCAAGTGTGTAGTGCGACCATTTGGAATGCCGGTCCGAAGGATGATAAAGGGAATTTAGGCCCCATTGAGCAGGCCCTCATTGGGACACCGGTTAAGGATATTAAAAACCCATTCAATATTGTACGGGTCGTCCGTTCTTTTGACCCCTGACTGGGTTGTGCCGTGCACGTGTTGCACGCTGAAACAAAGAAGGTTTATGAGTTCAAAGTGATTTAAATTGGTTTGAGAAAATTTGACCTTTGAGGCTGCTTGGGTTGTTCAAGCAGCCTCTTCATTTTATAAAGGAAGGAATGTCAGGTAAAACCTTAATCGTCGGAATGGGAAACCTTCTCTATCGAGATGAAGGTATTGGTGTTCATGTGATTCAGGCGATGGAAAAGATGGAGCTCCCCGGGCATATCGAATTACTCGATATTGGAACCTCTACCATGGATTTAATTTCGTACTTGGAAGAAGTGAAAAAATTGATTGTCATCGATGCCATGAGAGCAGGGGGAGATCCTGGCACCATTTACAGATGCAAACCAGAAGACCTATTGCCCAAAGATGAAGGCCCTATCTCCCTCCATGAGATTGGTCTTTTAGAAACCTTAAGCATGGCTAAGAAGCTGGGCATGGAGATTGAAACCGTCATCGTGGGGGTTGAACCTGAAATCATTGACTGGGGGATGGAGTTAACGGAAGCGGTTAAAAATAAGATCCCCCTCATTATTGAAGCCGTGTTAAAAGAGGGTTAATATTCAGCTAATGAAACGAGCAGAAATTGGGATTACGGGAATCGTCCAAGGCATTGGGTTTAGACCATACATCTACAATTTGGCTCAAAAACACCTCATCCGGGGCTGGGTATTCAATAATGAAAAAGGAGTCTTCATCGATGCGGAAGGAGAAGATGGACATCTTGACCAGTTTATTCAGGAAATCCCTAATCTCGCCCCACCCCTTGCCCGGATTGAATCGTTCAAGATAAAACATCTCGAACCTTTAGGCTATACTACCTTTGAAATCAGAAAGAGCGAAGAAGCTCAGGATAAATTTGTCCTCATTTCGCCTGATGTCACAACCTGCGACCAATGTTTTTCAGAACTTTTTTCGCCTGAAAACTTCCGATACCGCTATCCTTTTATTAACTGTACCCTTTGTGGTCCCAGGTTTACCATCATCAAAGATATCCCTTACGACCGACATAAAACAACCATGGCTCCTTTCATAATGTGTCCTGTCTGCCAAAAGGAGTATGAAGATCCATCTGACCGGCGGTTTCATGCCCAACCCAATGCCTGTTCTGCCTGTGGTCCCTCTCTTCGTTTAGAGGACAAAGAGGGGAAAGAAGTTTCCGGAGATCCGATTGAGAAGACCTTGGGTCTCCTCGCAAAGGGACGGATCGTAGCGATCAAAGGCCTGGGAGGGTTCCATCTGGCATGCGATGCAAAAAATCAAGACGCTGTTTCCTCTTTAAGGTCCAGAAAGTTTAGAGAGGACAAACCCTTTGCCGTGATGTGCCGTGATATGGAGGAGGTAAGAAAGCACTGCGAAGTAAATCAAGAGGAAGAGAAGCTCTTACTGAGCGTAGAAAGGCCAATCGTCATTCTAAGAAGGAAGAAAGATTCTGGTATCGCCCATGCTGTCGCTCCATATCAAGATACCCTCGGTGTCATGCTTCCCTATTCGCCACCTCACCATCTTCTTCTCAATAGCCCCCTCAAGGCTTTGGTCATGACAAGTGGCAATGTGAGTGACGAACCCATTTCTTATAAAAACAACGAGGCCTTTAACCGTCTCTCTAAAATCGCTGACTATTTCCTCTTTCACAATCGAGAGATTCATATGAGGTGTGATGACTCAGTATCGAGAATCTATGAAGGAAAACCTTATGTCCTCCGGAGGTCAAGAGGTTATGTCCCCTTCCCTATTAAACTTTCTTTTCCGCTTGAGATGATCTTGGCCTGCGGTGGGGAACTGAAAAACACCTTTTGCCTGACCCGCGGCCAATATGCTTTTATGAGTCACCATATCGGAGACCTTGAGAATTTGGAGACCCTTACCTCTTTTGAAGAAGGAATTGAGCATTTTAAGAAACTTTTTTATATTGAACCAAAGGCCTTGGCTTACGATCTTCATCCAGATTATCTCTCTACTCAGTACGCCCTCTCCATTCCAGATATTCCAAGGATAGGTGTACAGCATCATCATGCCCATATCGTCAGCGCTATGGCTGAGAATGGAATTGAAGGAGATGTGATTGGGGTGGCTCTCGATGGGACAGGGTTTGGAACAGACGGTACCATTTGGGGAGGTGAAATTTTAAAAGCAAATTATAGGGATTTTGATCGATTAGCCCATTTAAAAAAAGTTCCAATGCCTGGTGGCTCAATGGCCATTAAAGAGCCTTGGCGGATGGCCATGGTTTATCTTTCAGGGGCTTTTGGAGACGAAGCCACCAAACTGAGGATCAACTTGATGAAAAGAATTGATTTTCAAAAGTGGAACATCCTGAAGAAGGCAATCGAAAAGAAGATCAACACCCCTTGGACCTCGAGCATGGGTCGCCTCTTCGATGCTACCTCATCCCTTCTGTCCATAAGGGACGAGGTTCACTATGAAGGACAGGCCGCCATTGAACTGGAGATGATCGCAGACCACGGGGCGAAAGAAGAATATCCTTTCCACATTTATAAAGATGAGAAACCAATGGTGATTGATCTTACGGAGATGATAAGAGGGATAGTCTGTAATTTGATAGACGGGATTTCCTCCTCAAAAATCTCAGGAAAGTTCCATAGAACCATCGCCCGCCTTATTATTGAGACCTGCGAGAAGATCCGATCCAGGGAAAAGTTAAATCAGGTCGTCCTCAGTGGAGGGGTCTTCCAGAATATCTTCCTCCTTTCTCTTATTACAGAAGGGTTGAAAAGATCGGGGTTTAACGTTTATACTCACCACTTGGTCCCTACTAATGATGGTGGGATCTCTTTAGGACAGGCAGTGATCTGTCAATTGAGGTGTTTTCAATGTGCTTAGGTATTCCAGGAAAAGTGGTTGAGATTGAAAAGAATGTGGCAAAGGTGGATGTGGGAGGCTTTTTAAGAGATATCTCCCTTGACCTCTGTCCAGACGTTTCCATCGGGGAATATGTTCTTATCCACACAGGCTTTGCGATCCAAAAGGTGGATGAAAAAGAAGCTGAAGAGACTCTGGATCTCCTTAAAAAGATGGCAGAGGCAATATGAAGTTTATCGATGAGTTTCGGAATAAGGAGATTGCGGAAGGACTGATCCAAAGGATCCAAAAAATCTCCACTCGTCCCATCCAGTTGATGGAAGTCTGTGGGACGCACACTGTCTCTATCTTTCGATACGGAATTAGAGGAATTCTCCCAGAACAGATTCAATTGATCTCCGGTCCAGGTTGCCCTGTCTGTGTCACTCCTAATGGAGATATTGATTTAGCCATTGCCCTCTCCCGTCAAAAGGACGTGATCATCACAACCTTCGGTGACATGATGAGGGTTCCTGGCTCAACATCAAGCCTGCAAAAAGAGAAAGCTGATGGAAGAGACATCCGAATCATCTACTCCTCTCTCGAAGCATTAAAGATTGCAAAAGAACATCTCGATAAAAAAGTTGTTTTCTTAGCCATCGGTTTTGAAACCACTTCTCCAACGATCGCGGTGGCGATCCTTCGGGCCAAAGAAGAAGGGTTACATAATCTCTTTTTCTTGAATAGTCAGAAACGGGTTCCCCCTGCCCTCATTGCTCTCTTGCAATCGAAGCATGTAAGAATTGATGGCTTTATCCTTCCCGGCCATGTGAGTACGATCATTGGAACAGACCCCTATCAATTCATTGCAAAAGAGTTTGGCCGACCTGCTGTGGTCACTGGTTTTGAACCTCTGGACATCCTTCAGGGTATCTGGATGCTGGTTAAACAGATCGAAGAGAACCGTGCAACGGTTGAGATTCAGTATCGAAGGGTTGTTCATGAAGAAGGGAATCCAATTGCCTTAAGTAAGATTGACGAGGTCTTTGAAAAAGATGAGAGCCGGTGGAGAGGCCTCGGACTGATTCCAGATAGTGGATATCGTTTTAAAGAATCTTACAAAGAAATGGATGTTAGGAATCTCGAGGTGGAGGTAGAGCCACCCAAGGAGCATCCTGAATGTCTTTGTGGAGAAGTGCTTCAGGGAATCAAGAGCCCTTTGGAATGTCGTCTATTCAAGAAGATCTGCCATCCAGAAAACCCGATCGGCCCCTGCATGGTCTCCATCGAAGGGACCTGTTTCACCTATTTCAAATTTCAGTGAAACCTAAAGGAAAAGTTTATGAGCGGAGAAAAGATCCTTTTAGCACACGGGAGTGGAGGAAAACTCTCCCACGACCTGATTAAACAGATTTTCCTCCCCCAACTTGCAAACCCAATTCTCGAACCATTAGATGATAGTGCCGAAATAATGAACCGAGAGGGGCATCTTGCCTTCACAACGGACTCCTATGTGGTCAATCCCATTTTCTTCCCGGGTGGAGATATTGGGAAACTGGCTGTATGTGGAACAGTGAACGACCTCTCGATGATAGGGGCTACCCCATCTTACCTCAGTCTTTCCCTGATTGTTGAAGAAGGATTTTCTATCGATCTTTTAAAACAGATTGTCTCTTCCATTCACGAAGTGGCTGAACAGGCAGGAGTGAACATCGTGACAGGCGACACCAAGGTGGTTGAACACGGCGCAGCAGATCAGTTGTTTATTAATACCGCAGGAATTGGATGGATCAGGTCGGGAGTTAACCTTTCGGGGGTCAATGCCAAAACAGGAGATAAAATTCTTTTGAGCGGTCATCTGGGAGATCATGAAATGGCCGTCCTCTCCCAGAGAGAGGGGTTTAAATTTCAGAGTGAGTTAAAAAGTGATTGCGCCCCATTAAACGATCTGGTTAGGAAAATGCTGAATGCCTGTCCTTCCATCCGATGTATGAGGGACCCCACCCGTGGTGGTCTGGCCACGACCCTCAATGAGATCGCATCGATGTCCAACGTGGGAATAGTGATTGAAGAAGAAAAGGTTCCTGTCCGAGAATCGGTCAGGGGAATCTCAGAATTGTTAGGTTTGGACCCGCTGTATCTTGCCAATGAAGGGAAATTGATCGCCATCTGCCCACCGAATGAGGAAGAACATCTATTGGATGTAATGAGAGATCATCCCCTTGGTAGAGACGCAGAGATTATCGGAAAGGTGACAGAGGAAAATCGAAAGAGGGTGATCCTCCACACATTGATCGGTGGGCACAGAATTCTCGATATGTTAACCGGGGGGCAGTATCCGAGGATCTGCTAATCCCAAAGATGAATCAAATCCAAATATCAAAATCCAAATGCAAAATGAATGTCAAGTGCCTTCATCCCAAATGTTATTCCGTTTTGAAATTTGGGCTTTAGATTTCGTTTGAACTTTGAGCATTGACATTTGACATTAGTCCATCCCCTATCTCACCGCTTGAATTCTTCTAAGAATACACTCCCGTCCTTTTCCAACTTTAATTTGGAATGAATTACATTGAGGACAAGTTTGAAGGGTAAGGTGTCTGAAAGAGTCCTCTTGATCAGATCTGATCCCTCCCTTGTATCCACAGGCCTTACAATGGATCCGGGCTTTGATCGTTTTGATCTTCACTTCTGCGCCCTCAGCCACCGAACCTTTAAATAACTCATGAATCCAAAAACCGACCTGTTCTATGTTGAGAAGGGTTAATTCGCCAATCTCTAACTGGACAGAAAGGACTTTCTTCCCATTATTCTTCTCTACTGTATCGAGAACAGTTTTTACGATCTCAGAAGATATCGAGAATTCATGCATGGTTAGGTCTTCAATCCCAGAGCATTGATGATTTTAGATATACCCATTCCACTCAGGGCATTTGTCTTAATAAAAGGGACATGAGGATTGATCTTTTTGGCATCTCTCTCCAATTGGGATGGATTCACTTTCATTGCTTTAGCCAAATCGATCTTATTGAGCACAATCACATCGGCTTCCTTAAAGATAAAAGGATGTTTCATAAGAGTATAGGGCCCTTCGGTCACGGATGTAACAACCAGCCTCTTATGGGCACCCAAGGGGAATTCCCCTGGACAGATGAGATTTCCTACATTTTCAATGAAGAGCACTTTGACACCATCCAGTTTCATCCTATCTATCGCCTGACGAATAAGGTTGGCATCAAGATGACATTCCTTCCCTGTATTGACTTGAAGTACATGGGCTCCTTCCGTCTCAATCCTTTCTGCATCGATGGTAGTAGTGAGGTCTCCTGCAATGACTGCTACCTTCTTACCCATTTCAAGCTTTTTTAAAATCGCTTTGATCAAAGAGGTCTTCCCTGACCCGATCGAACCCATAATATCGATCGCCAATATGTTTGAGCGATCAAACCTCTTCTTATTCTCTTTGGCTAAATTTCTGTTTTTCGCCAGAATGTCTTTCTCCAATTCGATATCGAATATCTCCGGTCCCTTCGATTTTATAATTTTCATTATCTTCCTCCCCTGTATAATTTAACGATAAACATTTAAAATTATAACGGAATTTGCTTAAAAAGAAAATATTAAATTTGAACTTTTTTTACTTGACAAAAAAATCCTTTGTGGTATCTTTCACAAGTTTCTATCTGCTATGTCTTCAATCCATTTTTGCCTATTATTTATGATTTTTAAGGCCATAGGGGGAATCCTTAGAAGAATCTAATCTAAAAGTTAGACGATCTCCCTTGCTAATCAAATGGAAAGGAGGTAAATTTAACTCTCGTTGAAAATTTAAGAAAGGAAGGTGAAAAATAGCTATGAAAATTACCCGAAGAACATTCTTGAAGATTTCGGGAGCCACAGCTGCAGGGACGGTAATGGGTGGGTTAGGATTCGATTTGTCTCCGGCTGAGGTCTATGCCCAGGAACTTAGAATTAAAGGGGCGAAGGAAACAACATCAATCTGCTGTTACTGTTCGGTTGGCTGCGGAATTATTGTCCATACCGATGCCAAAGGAAAAGTAATCAATGCTGAGGGCGATCCTGATCATCCCATCAGCGAAGGCGCTCTATGTGCGAAAGGGGCTTCAAGCTATCAAATTGCCGTTAATGAGAACCGGTTAAAAAAGGTTCGCTACCGCGCTCCTTACAGCAATAACTGGAAAGAAGTGAACTGGGAATGGGCCTTAGAGAAGATTGCAGCTAATATTAAGAAAAGCCGAGATGCAAGCTTCATGGAGAAGAATGCAAAGGGACAGGTAGTGAACCGAACCAATGGCATTGCATCGGTAGGGAGTGCTGCCTTAGATAATGAAGAATGCTGGCTCTACGCAAAGTTCCTCAGATCACTGGGTCTCATCTACATTGAGCACCAGGCCCGTATCTGACACAGCCCCTCTGTAGCGGCTCTGGGAGAGTCGTTCGGACGCGGTGCCATGACCAATCATTATATCGATTTTCGAAACGCTGATGTTATTCTGAACATGGGTGGTAATGTGGCTGAGAACCATCCGGTCTCTTTTAAGTGGATCCAGGCAGCCCGTGATAAAGGAGCCATCTTCATCCATGTGGATCCAAGATTTACTCGTACTTCGACTAAAGCAGATATCTTCGTCCGACTCCGTTCGGGGACAGATATTGCTTTCTTGGGCGGTATGATTAAGTACATCTTGGACAATAAGCTCTATGATGAATTTTATGTCAAAAACTACACCAATGCCTCTTTTATTGTGAGCCCCAAATACAGCTTTGATGACGGCCTTTTCTCAGGCTATGATCCCACTAAAAGGGCATATGATGCCTCAACCTGGGCTATAGAAAAAGATGAAAATGGGATTTCAAAAAGAGATATGACACTGCAAGACCCCCGGTGTGTCTTCCAGCTTCTAAAAAAACATTATTCACGTTATACACTGCAGAAAGTCACGGAGATCACTGGGACCCCTGAAGACGACTTAGTAAAGGTTTATAAGGCTTATGGCTCCACTGGAGCCCCGGATAAGGCGGGGACTGAATTATACGCCATGGGTTGGTGCCAGCATACAGTAGGTGTCCAGAATATTCGCGCCATGTGCATCATCCAGTCTCTTCTCAGTAATATGGGTATTGCCGGTGGCGGAATCAATGCCTTGCGAGGAGAGTCGAACGTTCAAGGCTCCACTGATGCGGGTCTTCTGTACCACATCTGGCCAGCGTATTTGCCAACGCCCCAGGCCCATCTGGCAACACTCGCAGATTACAACAAGACCACGCCAACCTCAAAAGATCCACGAAGTGTCAACTGGTGGAAAAACCGACCCAAATACGTTGCAAGCTATCTCAAATCTTTCTTTGGAGAGAAGGCCACCAAGGAGAACGACTTTGGATACGCTTGGATGCCCAAACTGGATCAGGGTCAGGACGCATCCTGGCTGAATCTCTTTGACGAGATGTATAAGGGGACTTTCACTGGTTTCTTTGCCTGGGGCATGAATCCTGCCTGCTCAGGTGCGCATTCTGGAAAGGTTCGTCAGGCCATGACGAAGCTGGATTGGATGGTCAATGTCAATGTCTTTGACAATGAAACCGGCTCCTTTTGGAAGGGTCCAGGCATGGATCCCAAGAAGATCAAGACTGAGGTCTTCGAACTACCCTGTGCTGCCTCCATGGAAAAGGAGGGCAGTATCAGCAACAGCGGCCGTTGGATGCAGTGGCGGTACAAGGCATCCAATCCTCCTGGTGAGGCCGAGCCTGATGGGGATATTATGTATAAGTTGTTTAAAAAGGTCCAGGCCCTCTATAAGAAAGATAAAGGGGCTCTCCCTGAACCGATTTTGAATTTGAAGTGGGATTATGAGGCCAATGGCCATTTCGATATTCATAAGGTAGCCAAAGAGATCAATGGTTATGATCTCACAACTGGCAAGTTGCTGCCCAACTTCGTTCAATTGAAAGATGATGGAACCACCTCTTGTGGAAACTGGCTCTATTCCGGCAGTTATACTGAAGCTGGAAACATGGCTGCCCGTCGAAAAAAGACCGACCCGACTGGATTGGGCCTCTATCCGGAGTGGTCCTGGTGCTGGCCACTCAATCGAAGGATCATCTACAACCGGGCCTCTGTAGATTTGGATGGAAATCCGCGTGATCCAAAACGGCCGCTACTTAAATGGGATGCTGAGGGGAAGAAATGGATAGGGGATGTTCCTGATAATGCAGTCCCACCCATGGGTACTGCTGGAGCCTATCCATTTATTATGAAGCCGGATGGAGTAGCCTCTCTCTTTGGGCCCGGATTAAAAGATGGGCCCTTCCCCGAACATTATGAACCTCTCGAATGTCCGATTGAGAAAAATTTGATGTCCAGCCAGAGGACAAGCCCGGTCATAAAGATCTTTGAGGGAGGCCTGGACAAATTTACCACCTGCGACCCGAAATATCCCTTTGTCTGCACCACCTATCGTGTCACCGAACACTGGCAGACCGGTGTGTTGACCCGTTGGCTCCCATGGCTCATTGAGGCTGAACCTCAAATGTTCTGTGAGATGAGCAATGAACTTGCCAAATTAAGAGGGATCAAAAACGGTGATCGAGTAATCGTGGAAACTTCAAGGGGTAAACTGGAAGCTGCGGCGATCGTGACTTCCCGTTTCAAACCGTTTAATATTGCTGGTCAGACCGTTCACCAGATCGGAATTCCTTGGCATTTTGGCTGGCTCTATCCTAAGGATGGTGGAGAAAGTGCAAACTTACTGACTCCGACCGTTGGAGATCCTAACACCATGATTCCTGAATCAAAGGCTTTCATGGCCAATGTCAGTAAACTTACTAAACAACCATCAGCCCAACCAGCCAAAAAGACAACCAAGAGTTAAAGGAGGTGACATAAATGGCAGATAAATCCTTTTTTATAGATACAACGAAGTGTACGGCTTGTCGAGGGTGTCAGATCTCCTGTAAACAGTGGAATAAAAACCCTGGGACAAAAACCCTACAGAGAGGAAACCATCAGAATCCATCTGATCTTTCTGTTTCGACATTTAAATTGGTTAGATTTAATGAGGTGGAGATACCAGGAGGGGAACCAAAATGGTATTTCTTCCCTGATCAATGTAGGCACTGTATGTCTCCTCCTTGTAAAGAGGTGGCGGATGGAAAAGCCAAAGGGGCTATCATGCAGGATGAGAAGACCGGGGCCGTCATCTTTAACCCAAAAGTAAAGATGAAGGCTGCTGACTTCAAAGAAACTCGTGAGGCCTGCCCTTATGATATTCCCCGATGGGACGAAAAGACAGGCGGTATGGCAAAATGCACCATGTGCATCGACCGAACTAAAGAAGGGATGCTTCCCGCCTGTGTTAAGACTTGCCCAACCGGCGCTATGAATTTTGGCGATCGAAAAGAGATACTCGAGAAAGCCAACAAGAGACTAGTAGAGGCAAAAAAAGTTTATAAGGATGCAATGCTTGCTAATCCAGATGATGTCCGGGTGATTTTCCTTATTGTGGATGATCCCAAAAAGTATCATAAGTTTGCTGTCGCGGAAAATACGATTGGGATCACCAGAAAGATGGCGCTCAAACGCCTCTTTCAACCTATCACCCATTTGCGACACATGATCGGATAGAACCCTAAAAACAAAGGGGGGTGCAAACCCAGGGCTTGTTTCGGTTGGGAGTCCGAAACAAGCCCGTTTTTTTATACTCAAAGACACGAATTCTGTCGAATGGCACCGAATGAATAATTCGGAAAATTCGCTGACATTCGCTATATTCTTTTCTTAGGCTGGGAGGGATTATATTGGAAAAGTCAAAAGAAAGAATTCAGCAGATTAAAAAGAAAAGACCTGGCTATGGAGAGATCCTCAATTTTTATCAAAAAGTCAGAGAGGCACAAGATAAAGCAAAAGCCTTTTTAAAAATTAAACCGATACAACTCAGAAAAGAATGGAAGGAACTCCTTGCCGAAGAAGGCTTCCCATTGATTCAGAAAGAGGATTTTCCAATAGACACTGAGGTATCTATTAAACTCTTTCAAACCCTCTGCCAAATCGGAAAAGAGGCAAACCCTCATATGGCGGAGCAGGTAATAAAGATTAAGGAGATTATTGACGGAAAAAGGATTGACCTGAAGACATTATTAAAGGGAGGAGTAGAGGAACAAAAGACCGAACAGGTTGCTGATGAATTTGGATTGGATAAAAAAGTATTTTCATTCCTAACAATGAGTAGCCTCAAGCCTTCGATTGAAACAGGAATGGAACAGTTTCGAAGTCAACTCGATCCTGAAACCTGGCTGAAAGGATATTGCCCCGTATGTGGTTCCCTTCCCTTTTTAAGTATACTAAAAGAGGAGGTGGGAAAACGGTATCTCATCTGTTCCTATTGCGGTTATGAGTGGAGAATTGATCGGATGTTCTGTCCGTTCTGCAGCAATAAAGAACAGGAATCCATCCAATATTTTTTTGCAGAGGGAGAAGAACCCTATCATATCGGACTTTGCGATAAATGCCGCCAGTATATTAAAACAATTGATTACAGAACGCTGGAAGAATCAGATCCAGTCTTAGAGGACCTTGCTACCCTCCATCTCGATATTTTAGCCTCACAAAAGGGCTATAAAAGACCAGTCCCCAACCCCTGGACCCCCCGAAAAATAGAAAATGGAAAATGAGAAATAGGATCTAACGGACAATTTAATTCTTTATTTCCTATATTTCCTATTTTCCATTTCTTATGAACTAATTAGCCCTTGTTTTCGAAGGATGAATGGGATATAAATATTCGATAGTGTTGGTAAAGGGCGAATAGAATGAAGAAAATATGGTTTTTTGTATCTATTTTCGGAATGGGGATCCTATTGACTATCACGGGATTGCCTTCCTATGCCCAGAAATCTCCCAAAACACTCACGCTTCTTTATAGCAACAATATTAACGGTGAGATCGATCCCTGCCCGACCTGAGGGGAAAAGAGTCGAATTGGCGGTCTGGCCAGGAGAGGAGCATGGGTGAAGGATTTACGAGAGAGTCAAAAGGGAATACTCGTTTTAGATTCGGGTGATCTCCTTTTTAAAAAATATATGAATCCTATTCAAGAAAACGAGTTAAAAGGAATGACAGAGAAAGCCCAACTTATTGTCGAGAGTTTCAATTTAACGGGTTACGATGCCATAGGAATTGGGGATGATGATTTAAATCTGGGCAAGGAGTTTCTCTTGGAAATTTCGAAGAAGGCAAATTTTCCATTCCTTTCTTCCAATCTCCTTAATGAGGCCTCAGGAAAAGTTCTCTTTCAATCCTCCCTGATAAAGGAAATCAATGGTCTTCGAATAGGAATTTTTAGCCTCCTCTCGCCCGATTTCTTCATGGGTCCTTCTGATCCCCGGAGAAAGGGATTGAACATTCGGTCACCGATCGAAACAGCACAGGCCATGGTCAGAGAGCTTAAACCCAAAACCGATTTGATCATCCTCCTGAGCCACCTCGGCTATGTGAAAGATATCGAGTTGGCCCAGACTGTCCAGGGGATCAATACCATCGTAGGCGGTCATACCGGCATCAATCTCATCTATCCTGTGGTCATCAAAAACACGATTATCCTTCAAACCGCTTCTCGAGGGATGTATGGGGGAAGGCTTGACCTCTTCTTCTATAACAATGAACCCATTTTTTACAACTCAGCAACCAAAATATCTTTGGAGAACAACCTTACCAGCATCAACCAGCGATTGAACTCGAAGGAAACACCGGAGGTTGAAAAGGTTCAATGGCAGAAAGCCAAAGAAGATACTGAACGAACCCTGAACCAGTTGCAGGGTAAAAACGAATTCACGAATCATCTCATTCCATTGCAAGAACAGATGAAAGAGCATCCAGAAATTAAAAAGCTTGTGGAGGCATACAAAGCACAATTTCCGGCAGCGGGAACCTTTCCTTCCCAAAAATGATAAAATGGCAGGCATTGATCTAATCCTTTTACATCCCCCAACCCTTTACGACTTCAGAATTCGGCCTGGGATTCATGGCCCGATCAGCGATGTCGTCCCCTCCACACCCATTTTTGAAATGTATCCCATTGGGTTTGCCAGCCTCTCAGAATATTTGGAGCGCCACGGTCTCAAGGTAAGGATTATTAATGTCGCCATGAAGATGCTCAAGGATGAGAAATTTGATGTGGGGCGGCTCATCCAAAAAAATAAGCCCGTGGCCTTTGGCATCGATCTCCACTGGATGGCCCATGTCCAGGGGGCATTAGCCCTCGCAGAGATCATTAAACGGTCTCATCCAAACATCCCTGTCATCTTGGGTGGGCTCTCTGCCACCTACTATCATGAAGAGATTCTCCGTCAATATCCTTTTATCGATTTTGTGGTCCGGGGTGATTCTACAGAGAAGCCGCTGTTTCAACTTATTCAAGCGATCAAAACAGGGGGAGATTTCAAAAATATTCCTAACCTCACCTATCGGGATGGAAGGAATGGAATTCAGGTCAATCCCCTCACCTACGTACCGGAGAACCTTGACGAGATTACGATTGACTACCGTCACATCATGAAGAAGGTGGTGAGGTATGTCGATCCTACAGGTTACCAGCCTTTTATTGATTGGTATACCTATCCTGTGACAGCTGTCTTCACCTGCCGGGGGTGTATCTACTCTTGTAAAACATGCGGAGGATCCTCACAGACCTTTCGAACGATGGCGAATCGGAGGAAACCGGCCTATCGGAATCCCAAATTATTGGCACAGGATATCTTCAATATCTCCGATCACCTCCATGCCCCGGTGATGATCATCGGCGATATCTTTCAACCCGGAGAAGAATATGGTTTCACTTTCCTTCAGGAGATGAAAAGGAGGCCGATCACCAACCATATCGCTTTTGAATTTTTTGTTCCCCCTTCCAGAACCCAGCTAAAAAGAATTGCTGAGTCTATTCTCAACTTCAATATCGAAATCTCTCCTGAGTCTCACGACGAAGAAGTTCGAAAGGCCTTTGGAAGGCCTTATAACAACCAATCCTTGGAAAGGATGCTCAGAGATGCCATCGATCTTGGCTCGAAACGGATCGATCTCTTCTTCATGACCGGCCTTCCAAAACAAACCTATCAATCCGTTTTGGAGACAGTGGATTACTGTCGTTCTCTTCTGGAGCGATTTCGTTCCTACAACAAACTCTTCCCCTTCATTTCTCCTCTGGCCCCCTTCTTGGATCCCGGGAGTATGGTCTTCGAGACACCAGAAAAATATGGATATCGGCTGCTTTATCGAACGGTGGAAGAACATCGTCAGGCCTTATTGGCTCCCAGCTGGAAATACATCCTCAACTACGAAACAGAATGGATGAATCGGGACGAGATCGTCTATAGTACCTATGAGGCTGGGAAAAGGCTTAATCGTCTAAAGGCCGAATTCGGTCTGATCGATCCAAAGACTGCAGACTCAGTTGAGATGCGACTCGAAGAGGCGGTACGGGTGATGAAGGAGATCGACCGGATTGTGGCCCTTCCAGATCCCAAAGAGAGGGAAAATGCCTTGGAGTCCATTTCAAGTGGCCTTCTTTCCCTCCGTCACTATAGCATGTCCACGATCTGTGAGAAAAAAGAACTGGAGTGGCCCACTCGATTCATCCGAATGAACTTCATCAAGATTCTTAAAACACTCCTGGTGAGGAGGAAACCAAATGTCTCCATCCCTTCGTCAACAGGTGCTCCGTAAGATACCCAGTGTAGATGAAATCCTTTCAAGACCAGAGATCGCTGATCTCTTAAAGGCCCATCCCCGTAATGTCGTGGTGGAAGCTATTCGAAAAGGATTGGGACGACTACGCGAAGAGCTCCTTCGTAAAGAAGAACTTTCTCATTTAGGAGAGTCCCTCTTTTCTTTCGAATACCTCTATCCCCTTTTCCAAAAAGAGATTGACCTTCAGAGCCAACCCCGACTCCGTCGAGTCATCAATGCGACTGGAGTGGTCATCCATACGAATCTGGGAAGATCTCCACTTCATCCTTCTGCAATCGAACATCTGATCGACGTCTCTAAACACTATTCTAACTTAGAATATGACATCGAATTGGGTGAACGGGGGAGTCGATATACTCATGTAGAAGAGATCCTCTGCCGTCTCTCGGGCGCAGAATCAGCCTTGGTGGTGAATAATAATGCAGGAGCTGTCCTGCTTGTTGTGAATACCCTTGCAGAGGGCAAGGAGGTGATCGTTTCGAGAGGAGAGCTGGTTGAAATTGGTGGAGCATTTCGGATCCCCGATGTGATGAAGCGCAGCGGGTCTTTGCTCAGGGAGGTTGGGACGACCAATCGTACTCACCTCAGCGATTATGAGAAAGCCATCGGGTCACAGACGGCTCTTCTTCTAAAAGTCCACACCAGCAACTTCAGGGTCATGGGTTTCACCTCCGAAGTCTCTCTCCAAGATCTTGTTCAACTGGGGAAGCGACATCGCCTCCCTGTCGTGGATGATTTAGGAAGTGGTTGTCTAATAGACCTCACCCAGTATGGATTGGAGAAGGAGCCTACTGTCCAAGAGATGATCAAAACAGATGTGGACGCGATCACCTTTAGCGGTGATAAGCTTCTTGGAGGTCCCCAAGCTGGAATTATCTTGGGGAAGAAAATATTTTTGGACCTCTTCAAGGTCAATCCGCTGACCCGAGCCCTTCGCATCGATAAGCTCACCTTGGCTGCTCTTGAATCAACACTCCTCCTCTACTTCGATGAGAAAAGGGCGATGGAAGAAATTCCGACCCTTCGGATGTTGAGTTTGGATACGGGGAGGTTAAAAAAGAGAGGAAAACGTCTGCTGAAGAGATTGCCGGAGAGGATGAGCAAACGAATGACATTCACACTGAGAGAAGATGTTTCTCAGGTGGGCGGGGGAGCCCTTCCCCTTCAGGAACTTCCAACCATCGTCGTCGCCATCAAACCCCTCGACTTTTCTGTGAACAGCCTCGAAGAAAATTTAAGGAAGGGGGAACCCCCTATCATTTCTCGAATCAGCAAAGAAGAATTGATTTTGGATATGAGAACAATCAATGATGAAGAAATCCCTCTATTGGCCGCTGGTCTTGAGAAGACATTGAAACATCTCCAGTCGCAATGACGCAAAATTCCATCAAAAATAAATCCTCAAATCCCCCCCTGCCTACCGGCAGGCAGGCATACCCCCCTTTGCCCTCCGGGCCAGAGGCCCTCTTGGGCCGGCGGCTAGGGGGGGGAGGGAGGGAATTATCTTTTTCCTTTCAGGTAACTACAAAGGATCAGGGAAGACGCCTCGACCAATTTCTCTCTGAAACCAACCTTAACCTCTCTCGTTCTCAAGCAAAAATTTTGATTCAAAAACATCATATCCTTCTAAACCAAAAACTGACTAAACCCAGTGCTCATATCAAAGCAGGTGATATTGTCTCAGGAACCCTCCCCGAACCCAGTCCCATTTCTCTTAAACCAGAACCCATTCCTCTCACCATTCTTTATGAGGATCCTTCCATAATCGTCATTGATAAGCCTTCTGGAATGGTCGTTCATCCTGCTTATGGAAACCCTTCTGGCACATTAGTCAATGCTCTTCTTTATCATTGCAAAGATCTCACTGGAATTAATGGTATCTTAAGACCAGGTATCGTGCACCGATTGGATAAAGATACTTCGGGTGTGATGGTTGTCGCCAAAGATGACGTGGCTTTTCATCAATTGACCAAGCAGTTTAAAAACCGAACGGTGGGAAAGGTCTATTGTGCCATTGTCTATGGAAGATTTGGTCAGGACGAAGGCTTAATCGATTCTGCCATTGGAAGACATCCAAGTGAGAGGAAACGAATGTCCACCCAGACTAAAAAAGGGAGAACCGCAATCACTCGTTGGAAGAAGGTCGAAGAATTTGAGAACTGCACCCTCCTCGAGATCTTTCCTCGGACTGGTCGGACACATCAGATCCGGGTTCACCTCTCCTCCATCGGCCATCCCATCTTGGGAGACCCTCTGTATGGTAGAAAAGGAAGACTCGGTGCAATCCATGACCCTTTTTTGAAAGACTGCATAAAGAGAATGAATCGTCAGGCCCTCCATGCACAACGATTAGAATTCAATCATCCTCGGACAGGAGAGAGGGTCCAGTTTATTTCACCCATCCCTCAGGATGTGAAAGAAGTGCTGGAATGGTTGAAGTCACAGACCAAAAACTCCTCCCTCTCCCTTGACGGGAGAGGGCGTGGGTGAGGGTGACCCTTCGACAGGCTCAGGGTGGTCATGGTGAGCTTGTCGAACCATCCCCCTCCCCTCAATCCCCTCCCACCAGGGGAAGGGAAAGTTTTCTGTGGAATTATTTTTGATATAAGGAAAAGGATGAATATTCTTAACCGATCTGCTTTAAAAATTAAGAACAACCTTCCCTATTTCGAAATCCCTGAGCTGATAAAACTTGAATGGGTCCGGCATGCTTTTCTCACTCGTCAGGGTGGGGTGAGCCTTCCACCTCATCATTCTCTCAATTTGAGCGATAAGAATGGTGATCGGGAAGAATTTATCTCCAAGAATAAAAACCTTGTTGCTGCAGCCTTTGGCTTTGACCCAAGGCGCTTGATCCTGCTGGACCAAATGCAACAAGACCAAATTCTTCTCCTCAAAGGACCTGTCATGACCCTTCCCTCCCCTTTAGAATATGATGCCCTGATCACGAATTCTCCAAATACATGCCTTGGCATCCTCACCGCAGATTGCCTCCCGATCTTCCTCGTTGATCAAAAAAGAAAAGTGATTGCTGCTGTCCATGCTGGAAGACAGGGAACGGCTCTACACATTACAGCGAGGGTTATAAAAAAGATGGAGAAGGAGTTCGGTTGTTCATCAAAAG
>Ga0315279_10002539_pt1 | contig 27152 bp, 25 predicted proteins | sample YL17G06_20_MG_FD_203694 | JGI IMG/M metagenome (GOLD analysis project Ga0315279, IMG submission 203694) | Sediment microbial communities from Yellowstone Lake, YNP, Wyoming, USA - YL17G06_20 | ecosystem: Environmental > Aquatic > Freshwater > Lake > Sediment | place: USA: Wyoming | collected... | reverse complement strand
CTTCTGGATTGACCTTGCCAGCTGTCCGCCGATTGATCCAGAGATGCTTGATGCTGTACAGAGGTATATGCCCGACCTGTAACACGCTCATTTTCGATGACTCCTAACTTAACGTAGTAGTATTAGTAACTCCCGGAGCAACTTCAGAGTGAACATTAGTGAAAGCGCCAATTGAGTTTTGTTTTGGTAGGGCCTGCAAACCAAATCTTAGCTTTTACAATCTTATTCTATATTTCTAATCCACTTCCCACGTGGCCATAAAAGAACCGCTCTCCGAATTCCTGGTGGAGTCTGAATGCGGCCCTCATTCCAGTACAATGAGCCGCACCCATTCTTTCGATGTCCATCTTTTTCAAGGCCTCGATGGTTTCCTCCAATTGCTTTGGCGTCAGAAAATCCAAGTGAGTTCCACCCAGGATGGCATAAAATTTTCCTCTTCCTGTCTTATGGATGACATGGTGGATGATGTTGATCAGCCCCGAGTGGGCACACCCAAGAATAAGGATAAGTCCTTTCTCCGTATCGAGAATCAGGGATTGGTCATCCGGGAAGATATCGAGATGGGTTATCCCGTCGATCTCAGTGAAGAGGGTTGGATCCGGTTTCTCAAAAGATGTTTTCCTGGGGACTTCACCGGTCAGAAAAAATCCTTTTTCAACTTCCATAAAATCGGTATTCAAAATAAAATGGGCCCCCAGAGATTCCAGAAATTTTTTCTTATAGGGAAGACCAACAAATCGGTTTGTTTCTTTTTCATTTTCTTTAATCACATGGATTCGATCCAGAAAGGCATGGGGATGGGTGTGGACATCCACTCTCCCTTTTATTCTAAGGACCTCAGGAAGCCCTCCGGTATGATCATAGTGTCCATGGCTCAAGAAGATTTTCCGGATGGTTCGCAAGTCTTTGTTCAATTCAAGGGAATTTCCAACAACCGAATGCCCGCTACCCGTATCAAAGAGATAATTTCCTTGGTCTGTCTCAATAAAAGCCGAAAATCCATGTTCCCCTAAACCGATTCGCCGGCCGACGGTGTTTTCACAGAGTATGGTTATCCGCATTTTCATCAGTTCGTCTCCTTCCTTAATTTGTGCAAACCTCCATGTCCAACAAGGGCACCGCAAAGGATGAAGATAAGCACCCCCACCCCGCCCCTCCCCCCTCAGAGGGGGAGGGTGAGGGTGGGGGGTGGTTCTATTTGCGTGTTGAATCTTAACATAATATCGTTTTGCCTCAAAGGGTCAAGACAGCAATCTGAATCCACTCTTCGCATTTTCAAGGGGTTCTTTTTATGTTATATTCCGGTCATGATCACTGTAGAGGAAGCCCTTGATAAAATCCTTTCTCATATTCAGCCCTTAGGGTCTGAAAAGGTCTCTCTATTGGAAACCTTAGGAAGAGTGATCGCAGAAGATATTTACGCCAATCGGGATATCCCGCCCTTGGATAACTCAGGGATGGATGGGTATGCTGTGAGGTCCGAGGATATCCGGAATGTTTCTCGAGATCGTCCCATTCAGTTAAAGGTTATTGGGGACCTTCCGGCAGGCTTTATTTCGTCAAAGACAGTTGAGAAGGGACAGGCCATCCGAATCATGACCGGTGCTCCGATTCCAAAAGGAGCAGATAGCGTTATCCGTGTGGAAGATACAAGAAACGAGAATGGATTTGTTACAATCCTCAGGGCAGTGGCTCCCGGTGAAAACATCCGAAAGGCTGGAGCGGATCTGAGAAGTGGAGAACGGGTTATTTCTATCGGAGATTTCATTCGGCCGGCAGAGGTTGGAATACTCGCTTCGGTGGGGCGCTCCTTTGTCTCTGTTTATCAGAGGCCACTGGTGGCGATCCTTTGCACTGGGGAGGAGCTGGTCGATGTGGACGGGGATTGGAATGAGGTCAAAATCGTCTCCAGCAATTCCTATACCTTGTCCGCTCAGGTAAAAGATTGCGGTGCGATTCCTATTCAATTGGGTATTGCTAAGGACAGAAAAGAGGAGATCGAGGAAAAGCTTCGTCAGGGAATCCGGGCCGATGTGCTCATCTCTTCAGCAGGGATCTCTGTGGGTGATTACGATTTCGTTAAGGATGTCCTGAACGATTTGGGGATGGAAATGGTCTTCTGGAAAGTGGCGATGAAACCTGGCAAACCATTGGCTTTTGGCACGATCGGAAGGAAACCTGTCTTTGGCCTTCCGGGAAATCCCGTCTCCTCCATGGTCTCTTTTGAGCAATTTGTGAGGCCTTCACTTCTGAAGATGATGGGCCATCGTCAACTCTTTCGTCCCATTGTCGAGGCCATCCTGAGAGAGGATATATATAAAGAGGTAGGGAGGCGTTATTTTATCCGGGCTTTCGTATCTTTTGAGGACAATCACTATTTTGTTTCCGTGACCGGGGCTCAGGGTTCTGAAATACTGAGATCAATGGTCAGAGCGAGCGGCTTGATTGTCATCCCCGAGGATCGTGAGATTGTGAGAGCAGGGGAAAAGGTCAAAGTTCAACTGTTAGACCGTAACCTTTAACAATTCGGAGTTCGGAATTCGGAATGCGGAATTTAGACCGATTTTACTCCGAAATCTGCATTCCGCAATCCGCATTGGAGGATCGATGATTCCTATCATTTCAATTGTTGGAAAATCGGACAGTGGCAAGACCACTTTGATCGAAAAACTGCTGCCAGAATTGACCCGTCGGGGTTATCGGGTTGCTACAGTGAAACACGATGTGCATGGGTTTGAAGTGGATCGGGAAGGGAAAGATAGTTGGCGACACAAGCAGGCAGGAGCCCATTCAGTCGTCATTTCATCGCCTAATAAAGTTGCCTTAATTAGAGACGTAGAGAGGGATCTCTCCCTGGAGGAGATTCGGGAGAAATTTATTCAAGATGTGGATCTCATCATTTCAGAGGGTTATAAGAAGGATACCCAGCCCAAGATTGAGGTCTTTCGGAAAGGGAAGCATAAAGTACTCCTCTGCACGAAGGAGGATAATCTTATTGCCATCGTTTCAGACAAGAAGTTTAATATCGGGACTTCATGTTTTTTCCTCGATGACACGAAGGGCCTTGCCAATTTTATTGAGAAAAAGTTCCTCACATTGAAAAGGGAAGGGGATGTGTTCCTGAAGGTGGACGGGAAGGGGATTCCTTTGAGCCCTTTTGTTAAGAGTTTTTTAGCCAAAACGGTAAAGGGAATGGTTTCTTCATTAAAGGGAGGCGATCCTGCCAGGCGCATCGAAATTCGAATTGAGGGCGAAGAGAATTGAGGAAGGAGAGGCCACTGGGTATTCGTCCGTCGGCCGGCTTTGGGAGCCTCTTATCACAGGGTAAGTTCGAACTTCTGCTCAATCACCTTTGTTCCCCATTGCATACCATCGAATTGTTCTACGAGTTTGAAAGCGAACTTCTCATATAGATGGCGAGCCACATGAAGACCTTCAAAAGTCCAAAGATACACCTGCCCATAGCTCTTTTTTTTGCAAAAGGAGATTGCCTCCTCCATAAGTCTATTCCCAGTACCGCGGCCCCGTGTCTCCGGTGATAGGATGAACCATCGAAGGTGCGCCCCATCCGTTGTTGCCTTAATCCCATCAATCGCAATACTCCCCTCAACCCGATTGTTGAGGCAGACAGTCCAAAAGCTGTCCCGTGTCTCATCCAATCGACCCAGAAACTCGGATAGTTCTGTGGCGACTTTGGCTTCAAAGAAAAGTCCAAACCCCCAGTTCGGGTGGTAATAGGTTGCGTGAAGCTCGGCAATTCGACCAATTGTCCCTGGAATATAGTTCTTTAAGATAACCTCGTTCATGGTTCGCAAGTGACCTATCTGTTGTGAGGAAATTGTCTTGGTACCAGCGCCGTTTCCGACCTTTTCCAGACGATGAGCAGCGGGTAATACGCGATACAGTGAAGCAACCTCCCAGCCCAAGAAAATATCAACCTGACCTTGGATTGTCAATTGAATAAACCTTGCAGTTGCAAAAAAACGCTCCAAAAGGGAGATGAGTGTGCTGGGCCGGCAAATTATAAAAAAGGATTTCACCTCTCCGGGAGAATCCCCACTTATTGATGGGGATTCTCCAAACCTTTACAGCGGCACCTTTAGTCTTTTAGCTGCCCTGTTTCCCAGCATATTACAAAAGTCACCTCCGGTGACATCGCATGTTACCCATAAAACATTGAAAAACCCGCATTGGAAAGGTTTGGAAGTACACTCATCTCCCTTTTCAATGCAACGTTGAGGTAAACTCAGTTGCCCCTCCGAATTTTATCCTATTTTGAGCGTATTGGATTTAGGGCATGCCCTTCATTGATTGCCCAAGCCCTTCTCCGAGATACTTCAGCATGGCGGTTTTTGGATGCGTAAGGTAAACGGTTTCTTTTAACTCATCACCCAGAGGAATTCCTCCCTGAGAGCCACTTTGATAGTTTTACCAATTGAAAGGTTTAAATTTCGGAAGGCGTAATTGGGAATGGAGATTTCGAAGGGGATCTTTCCTTGCATCGTCTGAACGTAAACCATATGATATCTTCCCCTATCGATGATGTCGAGAATCTCTCCTTCGAAGATATTTCTCTTCAGAGAATCCTTTAGGGGTTTTCCCTCGCGAATGATCATAACCTCTTCAGGCCGGATGAAGAGATCCACCTCTTTTCCGACCTCTATCGGATCTCGGCATAGACTCAGCGGCATGGAAAATTGAAGGCCATTGACACCGAGTACCCATCGTTGAAGCGATTCCTCTTTCTTTAAAACCCTTGCTTTGTATAGGTTTTTTGCACCCAAAAATTGGGCCACCTTCCTGGACTTGGGTCTTAGAAAGACGTCATCTCTTTTCCCCGCCTGCTCTATCCTTCCATCAATACAGATGGTAATTCCATCACCCAGAACATAGGCCTCTTCAAAGTCATGGGTGACACAGAGTGTCGTCGTATGAAAGGAGGAATGGAGGATTTTTAGAAGCTGTTGGATTTCGAACTTGATGGATGGGTCCAGCCCAGAGAGGGGTTCGTCAAAGAGAAGGAGTTTTGGTTTTGGTGCTAACGCCCTGAGAAGAGCCACCCTTTTCTTCTCACCTCCGCTGAGATTGGCAGGGTAACGTTCAAGGAGGTGGTCAACCTTCATCACCTGGATGAGGGTCTGCACATATCCCTCGTAGGCTTTCAGGTCGAGATTTCTTGCCTTGATTCCATAAAGAATATTCTCCTTTACTCTTAAATGGGGAAAGAGTGCTAAATCCTGTGGTACGTAAGAGATATTCCTCCGCTCTGGTGGTAGGTCTTGAACTTCTCTCTCGCCGATCCAAATCTTGCCATTCTTCGGTTTGTGGAGTCCCATAACGGATTCAAGAATCAAGGTTTTTCCACTTCCTGTCGGGCCAAGGAGGAAATGAAATTCTCCTTCCTCAATTTCGATATGGAGATCCGTTATCCTGAACGATTCAAATAGGATGGTGAGTCCTTCTATCCTAATCATATAGACGCCTTCCTCCTGTCAAGCGGACACCATAGAGGGTCACCAGACCAAAGACCACTAAGATGAGGATGAGGACAATGGTTTTATCAATATTGGCTGAGGCTAAGGCAGTAAAGATTGCGACAGGCATCGTTTCGGTCTTTCCAGGCATGGCCCCTGCGAGGGTGACGGTTGCTCCGAATTCTCCTAACGCCTTTGCCCAGGAAAGGATAATTGAGGCAATGAGACCTCTCCATGCTAAGGGGAGAGTGATTTTGTAAAAGGCCTGCCATGAGGAGGATCCGAGGGAACGGGCCACCGTTTCGTACCTTGGGGAAATTTCATCTAAAGAGGCTTTCATTAATCGGGTTGACAAGCCTGCAATCGTTGCGAATTGGGCCAGAACGATGCCCGGAACTTCGAAAACAAAAAAGATTCCTCTCCTCTGAATCACCTCACCTAACGGAGTGTTGAAGAAAATAAGAAGTGAAGCCCCCAAGGCGATGGGGGACATGATCATCGGAATTTCCAAAAATGTATCGATGATTCGTTTTCCTACAAATTCAAAGCGCGATAGGGCGTAAGCCGCAGGAAGGCCAATCAGCACAGCGAAAAACGTTGCCGAAGTGGCTGCGATAAGGCTCAGTTGAATAGAAAAAAGAGTATGGGGGTGAAAAAGTGCCTCGAAAAATCCTTTTCCACTCGCAAAATAGAGAAGGGAGAAGAGGAGCCCTAAATAGAATACAAAGAGGCTTCCCGCCGCCCCCATCATGGTATAACGGAAATTCATTTTTTCATCTCCTTCAATTCTTTCGTCCTCCATTCTGGAGGGAGAAAATACTCACCGGCAATAGGGGTATCAGGCCTGGTAAAACGAAGGGCTTCTTGAGGATCCATCAAGTAGTGATATTTTTGGAAGATGGCCTTTCCTGAAGGAGAGAGAAGGAAATCGATGAATTTTTGTGCCCCCGCTTTGTCCTTCGTGGATTTTGAGATGGCGATCGGAATGTAACCGATTCTTTTTACCTCTTCCGGTTTCAAAAGAATCGTCTCAATCCGTTCCGGGTCCCAATAATGAAAGACTTCCCAGCCTAAGACAGCGTCTACTGCTTTGAGGGAAATGACATTTGCCGTTTTCTCACAACTCTCTGTGTAGTTGACCAAATTTTTTTTAAATTTCGTCTTCTCCGAAGGGGTGAGATTTTTTTCGATGATTTCGACAGCGTAAGTCCCAACACAGACCATCTCTGGGTTTCCAATGGACACTCGGATTCCATCTTTCGTCAAATCTTTGAGGGAATAGATTCCTTTGGGGTTCCCTTTCTGGACATTGATGGCGGGAATGAGATAAACGATGACTTTTTCGGACTCAGGAAATACCAAACCCTCCTTTTTCGCCAGTTCCATGAAATCTGAAGATCCAGGGAAGTAGAGGTCGCCCTTCTTCGTCAGTTTCATCTGTGCGAGGACGAATCCTGAACCGCCAAAGATCAGATCGACGGCTAACCCTGTTTTCTCCTGGAAGATTCTGACAGCCTCTTCGGTTGCAGGTTTGCTTGCCGCGCCAGCAAAGACGAGTATCCTCATGGGTGAGGATTGCACATTTTGGATAAAAAAGAATGAAAAAAATATTGAGAAGAAAAAGGTAATCTTTTTCATCTCCATCCTTTTCTTTCCACAGACCCGAAATGTTTTTTATAAATTTTCTCTAAACCCTTTTCCACGTCTCTCCTAAATCGCTCATAATGGTTCATGAGATCCTTTCCTTGAGGAGTTACCTTGGAGCCTCCTCCAGATTGGCCCCCGGTTTTCCGTTCGAGGAGAATAAAACCAAGTCTTTCCTCCAGCGTTCCGATCAAGCGCCACGCCTTGCTATAGGACATACGCATCTGATTGGCTGCCTGGTGGAGGGACTTCGTTTTCTCCACCCGTCTTAAAAGCTCATAGGGGCCATCACCAAAAGCCTTGCCATCTTTATCGAGCCAGACCTTGTAAGCGATTTTCATTTCCTTCATAACGAACGTTATTCTTTCTTGAGAATAACGGTACTATACTTCATCTGCCCGGATCTGTCAAGAGCCCGGATCTCAAACATCAATGGTTCCCCAAAATAGACATTCAAAAAGACAAACCCCAGAAACTCTCCTCTCCTCTCCCCTCCCCTGGCGGGAGGGGAGAGGGGGGAGGGGGAGACAAAGGGTACTATGACACCCTCGCCTTCACCCCGTGGAGTGGTAAAACATACTCCACAGGGCAAGCCCTCTCCCGTCAAGGGAGAGGGAGAATATGTTGATGTCAATGTCTATTTTCCGTTGATTGATTTGCCTTTATACTGCCTGTTTGTTAAGATAAATTGGGTTTTGGTTTATGATCATGACGAAAGGGAAAGTCTTTTTTCTTCCGTTAATCATTGGGATACTTTGGGGGATCCTTTTGCAGATTCAAGGGCTTGTTGTAGCTGGAGAGGCTGGAGACCCGATGTTTATTCCTCTCCAAGAGAAGCAGGTTTTGGAGTGGAGAAAGGAGCGCGATACATTTTTTAAGACCCATCAAAGGTCTCCCCTTACCCCCACGGAGAAGAGAAATTTTAAGGGACTAAAATATTATCCTTTCGATCCAAAATATGTCTTTTCCGGTCAAATTGAACGCTACGTCTTCCATATCAACAACCCGAAATATTATGCGACCTTTCTAACCAACAAAGGGACCCACAAACGATATATTCGATATGGAAAGTTTCATTTTAAACTGGACGGAAAGGATTACACACTCGAGATTTATAAGTCGATCCTGAGCGATTATCTCTTCATCCCTTTTAAAGACCAGACTAATGGAAAAGAGAGTTACGAGGGGGGGAGATATATCGATGCAGAGATTCTCGATGGGCATAAGATGGTTTTAGATTTCAATAGGGCCTATCACCCCTCCTGCGCTTATAATAATAAATTTATCTGTGCTCTTCCTCCGAGGGAAAATATACTGGATATCGAGATCCGTGCCGGCGAAAAAAATTTCAAATAATTCCCTTCTTTAGGAAAGGGGGAATGGTTGCCTATTTCTTTAGCACTTTTCTGGCACCGGACAGGAAGGACTTAAAACCTCCATGTAATCCCCGCGAGGATTGTTAAATCTGTCTCAGGTTTATTTAGGCCGCCTTTTATTCCGATATCCATATCAAAATTTTCAACGATAGAATAAATGAATCCACCCAGAATAAAGGCAGGGTTTTTATTGGATGCCCTGTCAGGATTTCTCTCCATTCCGATATTAGTAACCAGTCTTAAATCTTTGATAAGTTTCACTTCCGAGGCAAGAGAGATATGCCATATATCCTTTCTCTCATCAAGCTTGTTTTCATTTCTCATATAGCCGAGATTGAGATGAAATGCCAACGGTTCAATCTCTTTCGTGGTAATGAAAAAGATGCTGGAGGTGACCCTTCCTGTACCCAAATCTTTTTTCTCATTACCGGTTGGGATGGTCACGCCAGGTTTTAAAGCAAAACTCCATCCATCTCTTTCGTAAAATCTCCACTTTAACTCCAGTGAGATATCCGAGAGTCCTTTCTCCCTACAAATTATTTCTCCATCTTCTTTGAATTTAAACCACTGGTAAGGAACACCCAGCACAATATCCACATCATCAATTATTCCATAGGATATAATCGTTGCCACTTCACCCCCTGTGGTTTTCGTTTTCACTCCAGCTTCGGATTCTTTGTCATAATTCACTTCACTGTTAAGCTCCATTTGAAACCTCCCCTTTCCCTGTGTGCCTGTGTCATCGGTGATGAGAGGATGCGCAGCATAGGCGGAGGTTGAGAATAACAGCAGGAAAAAAGAGAGAGGGGTTAAAAATACTTTCCTGCCAGGAGGAGATTTTTTGATTAATCTCCCGACGCCCAAAGCCAGAAGGAAAATAGCCAGTGTTCCAATCAGGCCAGAGAGGGCATTTGACACCTTTTCATTTTTAATCCATGGGACGGCATAATCAGGGAAGGGAGCATGCTTCCAGAACTTCCAGCTTTCTCCCTTTTCTGAAAATCCCTTTGTCTCTGCCACCTTCTCGAGACCATCAGGCGAAGTAGAGGCAAAGGGTGAAAGAAAGAGGGCTATCAGGAGGCAAATTCCCAAGCCGATCCATACAAATCCATCAAACCGCCTTTTCATATACCACCTCCTTACCACCCTCTCCTTCACCCTCCCCCCTCGATGGGGAGGGAAGGATGGGGGGCACATAACTGATTACCAGATCTGGCCTCGTTTTTAAAATCAGAGAGACGGCAGTCGTGGTGATGATGGCCTCACCTATGCCAATGAGGGCGTGGATACCTGCCATGGCAGGTAAAGAAACCTTTAAAGGAGCAGTCCCTGACATCGCTAATTCGATGGCTGCTGCAGAAGCGCCCATTACAATGGAGAGCCATGAAGAGATGGCCACGGCGATGAAAAACCCCTTTCGAGTTTTTTGAAGGAGGGTATGGATGAGAAAGAAGATGGCATATCCTCCCAAGGATCCAACAATCCCCATGTTGAAGATATTTGATCCGATGGCCGTCAGTCCTCCGTCGGCAAATCCCAGGCATTGGACGATGAGGACGATGGTCATGATGATGAGGCTTGCCCAGGGGCCCAATAGAACGGAGGAAAAGACCGCACCCAGGAAGTGCCCACTCGTCCCTCCAGCCACAGGGAAATTGATCATCTGGGCAGCGAAGATGAAGGCAGCGGTTACCCCCATCAGAGGAACTTCTCGCTCTCCGAAGTTTCGGTTCACCCGTTTCACTCCATAAGCGCAAGCCCCTGATGAGATGACGAACGTGGCAGCATTAATACTATGACTTAGAAACCCATCGGGTATATGCATTGGACCTCCTTTCTTTTCAAGGTTTCACCTCTCATCCTTATCCAAAATTAAATCTACTCAGCCAACAAAAAAGCCACGAAGACTTCTCCAACTTCTGTGGGAATAGAGACCTTCGTGGCCTATATTAAGAAATTAAACTCTAAATTCGAAGCACGAAATCCTAAACAAATTCAAAATTTCGATATTCCGATTTTGATGAATCCGTAAAAAGTCCTGAAACCGTCACTCCGGCGAAAGCCGGAGTCCAGACGTTGTCCCTGCGAAAGCAGGGAACTATACAAAGGAGCTGGATTCCCGTTTTCACGGGAAACCCTGGATTCCTGCTTTCGCAGGAATGACAAAACAGGGTAATTTGGACTTTTTACGAGACCACCAATTTTGGATTTATCCTTCTTCGAGAAGGATGCGGTGATCAATGAGATTCATCTCCTTAATTCGAGCCTTAATCTTTTTTTGTTCTCCAAAGATATTTTGAAGGTAGAGTTCGTCCTTTTCGGGACGAAGTATAGAGATATCCTCCAGAACTAACTCTTCTTTCCCTTCTTTAACGAGGTACACATTGGCCTCACACATTTTTTCCTCCTATTTCAAATACCCCCATCCCCCCTTTTCCCTCCGGGCCGGCGGCTAAGGGGGGGGTGAGGGGGATTAAGTTTCAGGTTATAAGAATTTCTTGAATTCGTTTAATCAGTTGATCGACCAGATGGGGTAGGGGTTCTTTAGGGGCCCCGATGATTTCCGCCTCAAGCATTTTTAGAGGGAGAAGGCATTTTGTTGCAGGCGATGAAGCGATCGCCTCTGCCATTTTGGGGGTCAACTCTCCCATCATAGAGTTGGCAAAGACGATGCTGGTCGTCCCAATGACAATATCTACTGTTTTCACTGTTTGAACAATGGCATTCTCCCCTGAAGCCCCTTTGTTGGCTCCCGCCTTCAACATGGCCCCCGTTGCCATGGCGTTGGTTCCCAGACCAATCACCTCCGCCTCTTCTGCGAAGGCTTCCCGAAGGCGTTTAATAATCAGGCTTCCAATTCCTCCACCCTGACCGTCGACCACAACAATTGATTTTTTTCTTTTCTCCATCCCTATCTAATAAAAAAGCCACTCTTGGCTCCGCCCTTCTGAGGAGCTTAACCTTCGTGGCTGACCTTTAATATAAATAGAATGGTGATTTTTGTCAATAGCTTTCTCATTCTGGTTAGGACATTGATAGTATAAACTATTTTGTGAATAGTGTAAAATATTAGCATTTGGGCTGGGGCTGGGTAATCCGTCCGTCTCGGGTGCGATTGGATCGGTGGGGGTCTCCCCTCCGAAACCTTGAAAAGCGGATCGTTAGAGAGAGGGCAACCGGCGGGTAATGCTAAAGGGACCCTTCTAAAGGTATCTACCCCTTGACTCACCGCTCAAATGTGCCGCTTCAAGTTTTCTCTGGAGAGACCACCTCGACCCTGGCACAGGATCTCCGACCGTAACTGAGAAGGTGTGAAAAAATCCAAAGACTCACAGACCGGACAGGGGGATGTCGGAAAAACTGTAGAGCGGCTACCTCTTTCAGGCTTAATGATAGGGATTGAAAACCATGTTAGATTGATAAGTTAAACTGACTCATGACCCATACATTTTCAAAGTCCGCATTCTACAGTTTTGGAGATATCCCTCTGGCCGGTCCACTGCCCCTAATTTTTTCACAGCTTCTGAGGCATTACTGGACTGGGTGTGTGAGGAAGGCCATCATTGATTTCTGAAGATTCGATCCGCGATGATTTCCACTTTCAAATTGGGAAGAAATATCTTATAAACTCAATGATGAAGAAACCTTCCATGATTTTAGAGAAGAAATCCTTGGTCGCCCTGATCTGTCGGCATTGCCAGTTCTTTAAAGACTCCGATAAAGACTTGGAATGCGGTGCCTTCAAAATCCTCAAAGGACTTCTGGAGAAAAGAATCATCACTCCTGAGGAAATTATGGATGTCCTCAAAGGATAAATTCATCAACCTGGCCGCCCACTGCGTTTTGAAAAATCTGGAGGAACCCTATCTCTATGATATGGAAAGCGATGATCTCTATGAACTGAGCCCAGATGCGTATCACTTTCTCCTCCGATGCTCCCTGGGTGAGAATCCCCCTGTTCGAGAAGAAGATAAGGAGTTCATCCAATACTGTCTCTCCGAAAATCTGATCACCTTCTCAGAAATTCCCATCCAAAGAAAACTATTCATTAACCCATCCCCCATTCCTTCTCTCCGATATCTCGAACTCCAAATGACGGACCGATGCAACCTCCAATGCCGACACTGCTATGTCGGAGACAGTCTCTGTCAGGATATCTCCACTGCACAAATCGAAAGGGTGTTAAAAGAATTTGAAGAAATCCAGGGACTTCGCCTCCTCCTCTCCGGAGGGGAACCTCTGCTGCACCCTTATTTTTGGGAGGTCAATGATATCCTGAGGAATTACGCATTTCGGTCCATCCTTCTCTCCAATGGCGCACGAATTACTAAAGAGGTGGCCAAAAGACTTTGTGTCCACGAAGCCCAGATCAGCCTTGACGGGATGAAAGAGGGCCATGAGTCCCTCCGGGGCAAGGGTACTTTTAATAAGGCGGTTAAGGCGATCGATCATCTCCAGGAAGCCAACATTCAAGTCTCCGTGGCCACAATGATTCATCAGAGAAATCTGAAGGAGTTCGACCCATTGGATTCTCTTCTTCAGTCCAAAGGTATCAGAGAATGGAATGTGGATGTCCCTTGTCTTGAAGGAAGGCTGAAAGAAAACCAGGAGTTCTGGGTAACGGCAGCTGAGGCGGGTCGTCTTCTTCATTATGGCTACGGAGGGGGATGGCATGGTTCAAAAAATAATTCTACCTGTGGCGCTCATCTTTGTGCTATACTTCCAAATGGTAGAGTTGCTAAATGCGGGCTTTTTGCCGAGGAAGCAGTGGGATCGATCGAGGAAGGACTTCGAATTTGCTGGCAACGTATTCCTCGAATTCGCTTGGAAGATTTAACCTGCAACTGCTCGGAGATCGAGGCTTGCAGGGGAGGATGCCGTTATAGAGCCAAGATTCATGGGGGCCTGTTACAGCCGGACCCTTTTCAATGTTACGCCCGAGGAGTTTTGAAAGGAGGTGAAAAGAATGAGTATCAAGAAAGTAGTTAAAAAGTTCTCTGGGATTTGCAAATGCAAGGCATCCTGTTGAAGTCTATCTTGGGCTCCTTCCCAAGAAGGGAAGGGGCCCCTATCTGACGAAGTATAGATTAAGCCGAAAAAAGAACAGGCCAGAAGACCTGTATACTTAATGGAGCCTAACGGGCAAAGCCCGTGGAACTCCACGGAATACCCTCCTACGCCAAGGCTTCGGAGGGTTATCCGCCAGTGGCGAAATCCGCCGAAGCATCAATAGTTCAGCACACGAATGATTTAGCCACGGTTTACGCATTCATGCACGGGCAAAGCCCGTGATATTCTGCGTAGGCGGATAAAGGCACCTGAAGTATCAGATTCTTTCAGGTTTATCTTGGAATGGCAGATTTAAAGACAATCCCCCTTCGCCCCATTTTTAATATAGAGGGCTGAGGGGGATTTGTTGATTGGGGCAAAGGATGTATATCGGGATTGATTTCCTTATTACTCCTGATCTTGGAACTTACGTCGTGGAGGTTAATGTGGGCCTTCCAGGTGGAGCGCAGGAGTACGAACTTACCCATCTGGTCCGTTTTGGAAAGCCCTCGGATATCTTCAACCGAATCGAAGAAACCTCTCTGCGGGTCTATGGGAAAATATTTAAGGATTATCTTCATGGCCTTCCTTTCGTTGAAAGCCTTAAGCCCTTCAAGATATGGATGGATGGGATGGGACCTTTCCCCGATACCTTCCATCCCGGATTGAGACTCGAAGACAAATGGAATCAATATCAACTGATTAGTCCCCTCTTACCGATGCCTGAGACGATGATCTTTGATCCTTCTAACTTGACCGAAGGTGAACAATTCCTTGAGAGGAAAGGGAAGATCGTTGTGAAACGCCGTGTAGGAAGAGGGGGAAGGGGATTATGGGTGGTATCTGATATAGAGACACTTCGCAGCCAGGGCCTGACTTCAAAACGAAGCCTTCTTCAAGAATATATCGAGAGTAAGATCGATGGGTATAATTTTTCTATTCGTTCGGTAGCCTTTGGTGGGGAGTTCATGTGCATGTATGCGAATCTATCCCAAAGATCCACTTCCAACCACGGCGTCTTAATCTTCATCTCCCCCGGTCATACACTCGGATTGGCCGAAAGAGATTTCGAGACCGAATCTTTCAACAAGAGATCCTGGGAAGCTGAGATTTGGTTTGGTGAAAATACCCCTTCCTATCTGAGACATAATTTATATGAGGATGAGGTGGCGAAAACAATCCTTTACCTCCCTGAGGATATTCATCGAATGATCCAGGAACGATCCGTAAAAATAGAAAGGTTTTATGAATCCCTGGATCTCTACAGTCTTTCCAAGGCATGCTTTGAGGAGTGAAGGGGAGGGGTGCCGATGTATCTGGAAATTTAGTTTACAGTTGCGAACACGGCCATGGGTAAACCGCTCTTCAAGGCTTCGGACGGCGGCTGATTGGATGTCTTAAGGGAATGGGAGGACTCCACCTGAGGTGAACTCAGGCAGGTGTCGGAGACGAGGGTGCTCATTGGGTGAAAGGTTCGCCCCGAAGCCTTTCTGACCGGTTTACCCATGTCCGTATGGTGAAATTTTTTGCAACATTAAGGTTTAGTATGTTTAGTGGGTGGGATACGATTATCATAGGGGCGGGAGTAGGGGGGCTGATAGCCGCGGCCAAGCTGGTGAAGGCTGGTCTGCGTGTTCTGGTCCTGGAGAAAAACTCACATCCCGGCGGTACCGCTTATGTATATCAACGCAAAGGCTTTACCTTTCCAATGGGCCCTCTCGGCTTCACCCAACCAGGGCTCATCCGAGGAACCCTCAAAGATTTGGGTGAATGGGATGATCTCGAATTTTATCGGGTTCATTATCGGGTCAAGGCATTTAACTTAGAAATCCCCCTCTCATTACCCTTTTCGCAGATGGAGAAAGAGCTAACAGAACTTTTTTCTTCTGATGCTCAAGGTGTGAAGCAGTTTTTTCAGGATATGGAGGCGATTGGATCTATTCCATCGTTCCTTGATGCCGATACTAACGACTCGATTACGAAGAGGGCCGCCAAAATCTCCGCCGCGAAGTATCTTGATGGCTTAGTCCATGACTTGAGGCTGCGCCAAATTTTAGGGAGCCTGGGCACACGGGACCCCTATATCGGTCTTCCCCTCCTTGCCGCGATGTGGAACCTTATGAGCAAGGATGGCATATGGTATCCGGAGGGAGGTATGCGGTTGTTCTGTGAGAGGCTGGTGAAGGCAGCCGGTAGAGAATATGAGGATAGTCAGCTCTCCGATATAAAAGGGGGGGAAGGAGGCAGAGGCATCGGAATGATTAGATTGGGGACGGAAGTAAAGAAGATCCGGGTGGAGAAGGGAAGGGTTTTAGGCGTGACCCTCGAGGACGGTACTCAGGTTGACTCGGACTCCGTTATTTCAAATGCCGACTACAAAACGACTTTTGTCAAATTGATCGATCCTCAGATGATTCCCGGTAAATGGTACCAAGCCATCCTCAATGCTAAGCAAACCGGGTCTATCCTTCAGGTCTGCTTGGGTGTGGATTCCAAAAGAGCCGATCTTTCATCGTTCAAGGAAGCAAGTAGAGTGATCTATAAGCGAAACACAGGTGCCTTTGAAGGGAGAGACAAACTGGACTGGGGTGCGGCCGAAGTTGACCCTGAAACCCTGGCCAGCCAAGAGTTGGAAGTGAGTCTCTGGAGCAAGGATGACAGCATGCTGGCACCCGATGGGGCAGCGGTGATTGTGATTCGAACTGAGGCAGTGTACTCCCATTTTGCAAAATACCGTTTCATTTGGAGGGAGAGAGTTCCTGCATACTATGAGTATAAGGTTAAGCTGAGCCGAAGACTCATCCGGGAGGTAGAAAATCTCATTCCTGGACTGGAGAGTGCGACGATGTTGGTAGACGTGTCCACTCCTTTGACCTTCGAAGAGCAAGGCGGAAGGAGTGAGGGGGCGGTTGCAGGATGGTCCTGGGATTACGAGGACGTTCACGATGACCGGCCCCGGGAACTGGTGAGGACGCCCGTCAAAGGGCTTTATATGGCCGGCTACCAGGCCTTTTCAGCACTTTTCATGGGAGGTGTGCCCACCGCCATAGAAAGCGGGAAAAGGGCTGCCAAGGCAGTGCTCCAGGGCGACGGTCCTGTTGAAGAAATAATGCTCCCGGGGACTGAATAGGCGTCCAAAGTCTCCGTTAACCCACCTTTGTTGGGCAAACATTTTAAAGCTGAGGTTGGCCGGAATGCTTCCTATTCCGCTTTGGCAGGATGTGAGTAGGAGTTCATAAGTGAATTTTTCATAGGTGCCCGTAACATGAGCTACGAACCAATTAAGCCAGCAGACGATCCATTGAAAATCCGCTAAAAACAGGACATTGCATTGCTTTCATCAGAAGCGTTCTAATCAAATTTTGTCTCCTCTTTGGTTTCAGTCCACTTTTCTCCGCAGTCCTTGTATTCATAAAGGATTTGGTATGTGGTTTTGGTTATGGTTGCGCAATAGACCGCCGGTAATTCTTCCACGTCAGTTACTTTCTTTTCCAGCATTTTCTTAGACTTGTGTTCACACTTCTCTGCCATAGATAATCCCCTGTTAAATCAAGATCAGACGCAGATTAAATTACTGATAGGAGCTTGCCTTTGATGCGTTAAGCATAGAATAAAAGATGTTTCTGTGTCAACTGGAAGAATTTATCTATTTGACTTTCCAAGTTAAAAAGGTGTAGTTTATTATTTAAAAAGGTTTGGGTTCAATCAAATATTCGAACAACCTGTTCTTATGATACCATTTTTGCTCTTCATGGTTTTGATGGCATCCTTATGTATCGCATGTCCTTTTCAAGGCGGGGCGGCTGATAGTCTCATGACCCCCAAAATAGTCGTTGATAAGAATTCCAGCGGTAAAGAGATAGAAGTGAAAGTCGGAGATGAGATTCAGATTGAACTTGAAAGTATTGGTGGAACTGGGTTCAGCTGGTATTTTGATGTACTGGACACTACCCTTTTCGAACGGGTAGGGGAAAGGACAAGATCGATCAACCGAGAAAGAGAGAATATCGGTGGTAACCCGGTGATCATGGTCTGGATCCTCAGGGCAAAGACGCCTGGGGACAGTTCTATCAAGATGAGCTATTACAGGATATGGGAAGGGGAAAATAGCGCAATCAAGCATTTTGAGATAAAGGTTCACATCGTTCCTTAACAAATCTAAGAGAGGAGGACAAAAGGGATGTTCTGGAATGAAGGATGGATAAAGTTGCGGGGGTGTGTGTTAAGTTTCCTGATAGTAAGTCTCTTTCTCTTTTCACCAAGTCTCACCTCTTCGTCCAGTGTTATCGACGAGATCAAGGCGGCGATCCAGAGCAAGGGGTTAAACTGGGTAGCCGGGGAAACCTCGATATCCCATCTCTCCTTAGAAGAATTGAGGCAAAGGCTGGGCGGGCTGGAACCGGGCCCCCCCTATCCGGACATGCCTGTGAACGGGTCTTTTTATATGTCCGGTCAATTGAGCGCTTCATTCGATTGGACGAATTACAATGGGAAAAACTATGTCACAGGGATCAGAAACCAGGCAAATTGCGGAAGCTGCTGGGCGGAATCCTCAACCTCGGCCTTGGAATCAAAGGTATTGATCACCTTCAACCAGCCGGATACCGATCTTAATCTATCGGAGCAGATTGTCTTGTCCTGTACAGGGGAGCAGGATAGCTGCAATGGTGGCTATATGGATCAGGCGGCTGAATTTCTCAAGAATACGGGCACCGGTCCGGATAATTGTTATCCCTACACGGCAACCAACGGGAGCTGTGGCGATGCCTGCCAGAACTGGCAGAACGACCCCTACAAAATCGACAGCTGGAGCTGGGTGAACAACTTTCAAGCCGCTGCCGATCTGAATGCCATCAAAAATGCACTCCAGACCAGTGGGCCCCTTGTCGCTTATTTAAAGGTCTACCAGGATTTTCAAGCCTATAGGGGAGGAGTTTACAGATATAGCTGGGGCCAGTTGGGGGGGGGCCATTTCGTTGTCATCGTAGGCTGGGATGACAACAAAGGAGCACTGCACGTCAAAAACAGTTGGGGCACCGGCTGGGGGGAAAGTGGCTTTTTCTGGATCTCCTATGACGAGCTCTTTGGCAGTAGTAACAGCGCCACGGAGTTTGGCAGGGGAATCATTGCATATGGAAATGCGATACATTCCTCAACACCTCCTCCTTCTTCGGATAAACCCAATTTGACTCCCTATCAGCCCCAGGGCTGGTCGGATAAGATTGTGGTCTCAAATACACCGGGAGTGACAACGGACAGCACCCCCCTTTCCCCGACGGATACGCTCTATGTAAACTTTGCAGTCATTAACAACGGGGAAGTCCCGGTTTCAACCACCTTCTATACAACCCTCTATGTAGATGGTGTCGAAAAAGATTCCTTGTACACCGAGTCATTGGATGTAAACTACTATGTTTACCTGCAAGAAGGCTATTCCATCGGCTCGCTGAGTGCCGGAGCCCATTCTATCAAAATCATTGCCGATTCTACAGGTGTGATTAGCGAGAGTAATGAGACGGACAACGAATATACAAAAGCCATTATCATCACCGGCGGGCCTGTTGAGACCGTCTCCCCGCCCACGACCCCCAGCGGTCCGGCCACCGGTTCCCCGGGGACGGGTTACACCTACTCAGCCAGCGGCGCCTCCTCCAGCCAGGGGCACTCCCTCGAATACCGGTTTGATTGGGGGGATGGGACCTATTCGAGCTGGTCTTCTTTATGTAGCGGACTCAAGGCATGGTCCTCTGCCAACACCTATACGGTACGGGCCCAGGCACGGTGTGCGGTCGATAAGACCGAATCGGGGTGGTCCCCGGGCCTTACGGTCACGGTCTCCGCGGCGAGGGAGACTGTTTTTCCACCCACGGCTCTCAGTGGCCCGACCAGTGGATCCACGGGAAATAGTTACACCTACTCAGTCAGCGGCGCCTCCTCCAGCCAGGGGCACTCCCTCGAATACCGGTTTGATTGGGGGGATGGGACCTATTCGAGCTGGTCTTCTTTAAACAGTGCATCCAAGGCATGGTCCTCTGCCAGCACCTATGGGGTAAAATCTCAAGCCCGGTGCGCGGCCCATGGAATTGAATCCGGTTGGTCTTCGGGCCTCAATGTCACTATTTCTCCGGTCAGTGAGACGGTCTCCCCACCCTCAACCCCCGGTGGACCAACCAGTGGTTTTACTGCGACAAGTTACAGTTATTCAACCAGTGGCTCTTCCTCCAGCCAGGGCCACTCCCTTGAATACCGGTTTGACTGGGGGGACGAGACCTTATCTCCCTGGTCATCATCAACCAGTGCGGCCAAGGCATGGCCTTCAGCGGGAGTCTATATGGTGAAGGCCCAGGGCCGTTGTGCGGCCCATGGAATTGAATCGAGTTGGTCATCAGGGACCTCGGTGAGGATCTCTTCGGCCGGGGGGGAAAACGTCTCCCCGCCCACATCTCCCAGTGGGCCGAACAGTGGTTCTCCGGGAACGAGTTACAACTACTCTACCGGAGGCTCATACTCCAGTCTGGGCCATCAGGTTCAGTATCGTTTCGACTGGGGGGACAGCAGCCTCTCTGATTGGCTCCCCACAGGCGTCACCAGTGTCTCAAAGAGCTGGGTGTCTGCCGGCACCTATATGGTGAAGGCCCAGGCCCGATGCATGATGCATCCATCAGTGGAGTCGGTCTGGTCAGCGGCGATCCCTGTGAACATATCCAGCTCTTCTGCCAAAAAGCCGAACTTGACCTCCTATCAACCCTGGGGCTGGTCGGACAAGATTATCGTCTCCAATATGGGAGGGGAGACCGTAGACAGCGACCGTCTTTCTCCGACAGACTACCTCTATGTCTCATGGGCCGTCCTCAACAATGGTGAAGCTCCGGTGTCGACCCTTTTCTATCTTGCCCTCTATGTGGACGGCGAACTCATCCAGGAGTATTATGTGGACCCACCCCTGGATACCGGTTTCTATGTGTATGATGTCGATTATCCCATTGGCTTCCTCAGTGCCGGAACCCACACCATCAAGATCGTAGCCGATACGACCGGAGTGGTTAATGAAAGCAATGAGGGGGATAATGAATATGTAAAGACCATTATTGTCGGTAGAGAAACGGAAGGTGCGGATCTCACCGGGGAGTGGACGTCCGTAGTCCAAAGTTGCAAAAGGGGAAAGTGCAAAATTACTAGTTCCCTGAGAATTGAAAATATTGGGAATAGGGATGCCTCCGCCTTTTATGTAGGATGCTACCTCTGGGATGGTGAAGAAGACTTTACTCGGCTAAAAGTAATCAAGGTGCCAAAACTGAAGGCGAGAGGGAGCAAGGTCATAAACCTGAGTTATAATTTGCCCGCAGGATATACGGCTCATGGCAAATACATCTTTGCATGGATCGATGCCTACGATGCAGTTCTGGAAGCGGATAAGGAAAATAATTGGCCATTGTATGGGCCCATTTGGTAAGGGTCAAAGATGATTTCAATATGCTTCTATTTTGGAGGAAAATCCGTAAATCTCAATTGAGTCTTCACTCTAAGATAATCTTAGATGTCAGCAATGATGAGTAGAAACGTGCATAGTAGTAAAGGGTGAGATTCTTTGCCTCCAGCTATAAGTAAAAAGGCAGGGCCATTTCTGCCCGTGACCGGTATTCTGTGATCCCAGAAGAATGCAGTATCCTGGATCACAAAATACAGTCTTGACTCTAACCGATTCTCAAACCATAATTTATAAGAGTAGTTAGTGTGAAATCCGAGATATGGCTTCGACCAATAAGCTAAGTTTCTCGTGAGGGGGAAAATTATCCTGCAGAAGAAAGGAGTCAATATGAAGTTCAAATGGGTTGCGGTGCTGGGAGTTCTACTTATGGCAAGTCTGACGTTTGCAGAGGAAAACGTGGTCCTGAAGGACCAGAAAGACAAGATGAGCTATAGCGTCGGGGTCGATATTGGCAATTCACTGAAGAACTTGCCGGTTGGTGTGAACCTTGATCTCGTTGTCAGGGGAATCAGCGATGTGCTTTCAGCGAGCAAGTTCCTCATGACGGAGCAGGAAATACGGGAGACGATGACGGTCCTTCAGAAAGAACTGATGGATAGGTACACAGAGCAAATGAAGGTCATCGGTGAAAAAAACAAGAAGGAAGGGGAGTTATTTCTTGCTGTGAACAAGAAAAAGGAAGGGGTGATTATGCTTCCAAGCGGTTTGCAGTACAGAGTGTTAAAAGCCGGAACGGGAAAGATACCCAGGGATGATGATATGGTGACAGTCCATTATCAGGGGACCCTGACCGATAGGACCGAGTTTGACAGTTCCTACCGTCGGGGGCAACCGGCGACTTTTGCCATTAAGGGGGTCCTTCCGGGGTGGAGAGAAGCGTTGAAGCTTATGCAGGAGGGGGCTAAGTGGGAGATCTTTATTCCTCCGAACTTAGCTTATGGTGAGCGTGGTGCTGGAAGTCTAATCGGACCCAATGCAACCCTAATTTTTGAGGTAGAACTGATCTCGATTCAAGAGAAAAAATGAGGGGGATAATAATGCCAGATCAGGGATTAACCTGACGATGTCTGCCAGGTCAGCTTTCGAAAAATATCTAAAAGCAACCCTCATTGGGCAGAGAAAGCACCCGACATAAGAATTACGTAACACTTTAGTTCTTTGAAAAACCCTGAATTAGCCCCGGATCCGATAGGCGGGACATCCTTGTCCCGCCAAGACGGGGTTAGAAAACCCCGTCTATCGAGATGAAAAAAGAAACTCTTTTCAAAAGGCTAAATTGATACAGAATTACGGTTGGGAATCCACATTCCTAAATCAAGACTCAAAAGTGTCGCTTTCACGAATTACTAAACAACGACTCCACCTGCCATGTAGATTGTCATACCAGCGTTCATAAGAGAACGGGTGATTTCCAAACCCATCGATGGCATTTCAAGTTCTGGTGAAGAATAAAACTCCAGAAGATACAGGGTTTCTCGATGGGATTTTATATGCTTGTACAGGTCTGTTCTTTATGATTTACTGGAACTTAACCCGAGGAGTTCATACACTGATGGCGGTCAATTCCAAGGGTATTGGGAATAGTATTTCATCCGTCTACGCAGGAGACCACGCCTGCGTGCCTGCGCGCTGTAGCGCTCCGGCGCGCAAGAATGCTGTAACGTCTGCCTGCACGAAGCGTTTCGGCGAAGGCAGGCACTTCGGCGTGCAAGCACGGGCTTGCCCGTGGGGATCCATTGAGTGTGGATTAAGGATGCGGTAGAGCTATAAAAATGTCAATCAGGGTATCGATGAAAGTCAACACGTAGAGTATGAAAAAAATACTCGGTAGAATCCAGGTTGGATAACGTGGTTTAGCAGCGCCGAGGAATCCTTCCATCCAAGTGAGACCCTTCGCTGGATATTGCAGAACCTCCTTCTGATCAGGGCTTTCTATTTTCCGTATTCCAGGATTGAAAAAGATACCCTCATCGGAAAAAAAATTCTCACCTACTGAATCCATCTTTCGCTCAAGATATCTGGCTTGAAAATAATGAAGCTTCAACTTAAGTTGCAACCTCATGGAGGAGGTAATCCAGAAAACGGACAGGAACATTCCGATCGCAAGCCAAAACAGGAGATAATGGACGCTTAAGTAAAAATAGGATGAGCCGAAAAATTTCACCAGATTGAGACAGATAGTCGAGGTAAAGAAAATAAAAAGATTGATCATTAAATATGCCATTTCAGAACGAATGAGGCGGTTTTCCATACAACAAATCATCTTCACCAATAGGAGGTATTTCTGCACAGATGGTTGCGTTATCTCATTCGTTTCATCCATAATAAACTCCTCTGTTGTCTTATCTGTTAGCTTGTTCATCAGAATTTAATATAACTATACCATAAAATAATTGGAGATAATAGAAAAATTTCCCCCTCCTGGTGATGCCTCAGTTGACACTACAGTCCTGTTCCGGTCAATGGGATATCCATCGTTGGTGTATCGGGATCATTGGAGGTTATTCTCAATGTGGCCGTCTCTAATCCTGTAGATTTCGGCGTAAATAGAACCTTCAGACTGTAACTCTTTTTGGCCTTGAGGGTAACACTACTACTCCCCTGAATAGTAAAATCTGTCCCCTCTAACCCTGAAAGCGTTATCGAGAGATCTCCTGAACCATTGTTCCCAATCTTTAATGTCTTCGTTCCTTTCTTCCCTACCTTTATACTACCAAAGTCAACGCAAGTTTGAGCAACTGAAATGTCAGGAATCTTCAATGCAAAATCCGCTGTCACAGTTACTGCAGCATCCACCGTGACCGCGCATGTCTTTGTGCCCGAACAACCCCCACCCGACCATCCAGTAAACGTCGAAGTCGCATCGGTCTTGGCCGTCAGCTTCACTTTCTGAACCTTCGAATAGGTCTCACTACAATCATCCCCACAATTGATACCTGCTGGGGAGCTTATCACCGTACCACTCCCTGTTCCAGACTTTACTACGGTGAGAGTATACAGAGTATGCAGAAGCTGCTCTACCTTTGTTGTCTTTGGCAGGGATATGATCATCTCTTCATTCGTGGCGTACACCGTGACCGTGTACGTCCCCCTGACCGTAAAACCATTATACGTCCCCTCATACCTCCTATTTTGTTCATTCCATGTGAGATCAAAGGTCGGAAGATCTGTTATGGGGTTATCCGATGTGCTCGTAAAGTCCGGGCTGTGTACTATTGCCCATACCCTTGTTATTCTTCCCGTCGTCACGATGTTCTCTACGGTGATGGTCGCTGAGGTCTGGCCACTCAGTATCTGATCCTGGCTTATGGTCCCTATGATAGGGATATCTCCAGCGATGGTGAACCCTTTCCCTATATATTTGTTCTTTGCTACTTCACTGTCTGCCTTCTCATTGCCTATGCCATTGCCATTGCCGTCTATCTGGGGGTTCTGGTCCTTCTCTATACCCCTCACTACCCCTACACCGTCTTTTGCCATCACATAGGCCCAATAGATCGTTCCACCACCAAAGACCTGGCTCCAGAACAGATATGAAAAGGACAGTGTCCCGGTGTTCAGAAAATAGGCGGATTCTCCCGGTGAGGTGCTGGTGATGGTTATCCTCTGTCTCCCTGATGGCGGCTTAAGCTTTGATACAAAGCTTCCTGATTCACAGGCATCATAGATGACGGTCATGAGCCCCTGCATCGTCTCCTGCAATTCATTCAGCCACGAAGCAAGGTCTTCGGCTTTGAGGACTTCTGCCTCGCTCATCCTGAATGTCCCGGGTCCTCCGTGGTCTATCAGATAGACCACAAGGCTATCCGCATCCTTTGCCCACTGGGTGATTGCATCCTGAAGGCTGCTGCTCGTCGCATCTGCATCCACATCAGGTTTGCCGTCACCGTTGAGGTCAACATTCCTGTCTGAAGAGAGATAATAAATGGTGTCGTTCGTGTATCCCTGAGAAATCAATGTTCGATAGGCAAAGTTTGCATTCATCTGGGTTGCGTCCCAGAGGTTATTCCCCTTAAACGGACCACCGCCTGCAACGATGATGGCTTTGTTGTTCAAGGGTTTGGTGGTAACCTTGCCGAATACCTGGATGCGGTTATTACCGGTATCAGACACATATACCTTACCGTCTGAACCTATTGCAATTCCCTCTTCATAAGAAAACTCACCTACGTTATTGCCACTACTTCCCCACTTGGTGACAAACTCTCCATTGGATGTAAACTTCTGGATGCGGTGATTCTCTGTATCTGCGACATAGACATTTCCGCTGCTATCAACGGCTATACCTTGTGGGAAATAAAACTGCTTATCTCCGCTGCCCTCACTTCCCCATTTGGTGATGAACTCTCCATCGGTTGTAAATTTCTGGATGCGCTGATTTTCTGTGTCAGCGACATAGATATTACCGCTGCTGTCTACGGCTATGCCACCAGCGGAATAGAACTGCCCATCTCCGCTGCCCTCACTTCCCCATTGGGTGATAAACTCTCCATCGGTTGTAAACTTCTGGATGCGGTAATTGTTTACGTCAGTGACATAAACATAATTATTGTTGTCTACGGCTACACCATAAGGTGAATCAAACTGCCCATCTGCGCTGCCCTGACTTCCCCATTTGGCGACAAACTCTCCATCGGTTGTAAACTTCTGGATGAGGCAATTCTCTGTATCTGCAACATAGACATAGCCGCTGCTGTCTACGGCTATGCCTTGTGGCGAATTAAACTGCCCATCTTCACTGCCCACACTTCCCCATTTGGCAATGAACTGGCCATTTGATTTAAACTTCTGGATGCGGTGATTGTTTGTGTCAGCGACATAGACATTGCCGCTGCTATCTACGGCTATGCTTTGTGGTGAAAAAAACTGCCCATCTGCGCTGCCCTCACTTCCCCATTTGGTGACGAACTCTCCATCGTTTGTAAACTTCTGGATGCGCTGATTTTCTGTGTCAGCGACATAGACATTGCCGCTGTTGTCTACGGCGATGCCATAAGGATTATCAAACTGCCCATCTCCGTTACCCTCACTTCCCCATTTGGCAGCGAATTGGCCATTAGGTGTAAACTTCTGGATGCGGTAATTTAATGTGTCAGCGACATAGATATTGCCGTTGTTGTCAAGGGCTATGCCAGAAGGGAAACCAAATTGCCCATCTCCGCTGCCAGAACTCCCCCATTTGGCAGTGAATTGGCCATTGGATGTAAACTTCTGGATGCGCTGATTCCATGTGTCAGCCACATAGACATTGCCGCTGTTGTCAAGGGCGATGCCAGAAGGGCGATTAAACTGCCCATTTCCGCTGCCAGAACTTCCCCATTTGGCAGTGAACTGGCCATTGGATGTAAACTTCTGGATGCGGTGATTGTTTGTGTCAGCGATATAGACATTGCCGCTGTTGTCTACGGCGATGCCAGAAGGGGAACCAAACTGCCCATCTCCGCTGCCATAACTTCCCCATTTGGCAGTGAACTGGCCATTGGATGTAAACTTCTGGATGCGGTGATTGTTTGTGTCAGCGACATAGACATTGCCGCTGCTGTCTACGGCTATGCCAGAAGGGAAACCAAACTGCCCGTTTTCGCTGCCCGAACTCCCCCATTTAGTCACAAATTGGCCATTTGGCGTAAACTTCTGGATACGCTGATTTTCTGTGTCTGCGACATAGACATTGCCGTTGCTATCTACGGCTATGCCATTAGGACGAGTAAAATACCATGGCTGTTCTAATACAGGCCATGCCCTTTCATACTCATAAATCTCCTCTGAAAAGGCAATGAACGGAAAAGACATGACGAAAAGTAGAATAAGGAAAACATTAATGAGTATTTTTGTCATCACAGCACCCCCGGGAATGCTTGCAAGAAATCCCTTTTCCATCACTCGTTCGTCAGAGTAAAATTATATTTCCTGTCTTTTTCGGGTAAGCACTCTGAGTAATATCTATATCAAAAGGTGTGGGATGTGTCAAACAGATAATTTCGATATGGGGACAGCAATGAAGAGTGACTTTTTTTCGCGTTTCTAATCCGCTTCAGACCTGCCTTTTTTCTATTTGTCCAGACAAACCCAAACTATTTTTTCGCAATGACAGCATTTTTTTGTTGACAATCATATGGA
>Ga0315279_10002538_pt1 | contig 27174 bp, 30 predicted proteins | sample YL17G06_20_MG_FD_203694 | JGI IMG/M metagenome (GOLD analysis project Ga0315279, IMG submission 203694) | Sediment microbial communities from Yellowstone Lake, YNP, Wyoming, USA - YL17G06_20 | ecosystem: Environmental > Aquatic > Freshwater > Lake > Sediment | place: USA: Wyoming | collected... | reverse complement strand
CACCTTAAGCTATACCAAATAAGCAAGTATTTAGGTGGTATTTTATCAAAAACATAAAATTGACAAAGAACTTGCGTGATTTCAAAGAGTTACATTAAATTCTTGCGACAAACTCGGGAAAGCTTCAATTTTTCATCACGAATAAAACTTAAGGAGAATGTTGGAGTTAGGTGAGTTCTTCTATGGGCAGGAGGAAGGCCTTGATACCTTCTTTACCTAAATTTTTTCTTAGCTCTCTCACGCAGGAAAGCATCTGCTTGGCTTGTTTTTCTTCGCAGGCAACATAGAGGATATTATTTCTTCCCGGCCAGATATCGTTTCCTAAATGCGTGCCGGAGGTGACACCCCGGCCGTAAACACCGGCAACTTTGGTGTAATTTTTCATTGCACAACTTTCCAGCACTTCCATTACTTCGTCATCCAGCGCTTCGTTATAAACTATCATCGCCATCTTTAACATTATATTAAGCCTCCTGCGTTTATTATTTTATTTTGCTTTTATTCCGGTTGCTTTTCTATGGAACACCGCATACAGCGTCGGCACAAAAAGCATAGTAATTAATGTCGAAACTGTCAATCCGCCAAACATGGTGATGCCCAAAGGCCGCCAGGTCTCTGACCCTACCCCGGTGGATATGGCCAAAGGCAGCAAGCCGGCTAAAGTAGTAATAGTAGTCATCAATACCGGCCTTAAACGGTCCCTGCCGGCGTTAGTCACTGCCTCATACATTGATTGCCCGCGGCTGCGCAGGATAATGATATAACTGATTAGCACAATCGCATTATTAACCACAATCCCCATGAGCATAATAGCACCCAGGTAACTGACGATATTAAAGGTGGTGTGGGTAAAAAGAAAACCTAAAATAACCCCGATAAAAGTAAAGGGCATAGCGAACATAATAATAAACGGGTCCAGCAATGACTCAAATTGCGCGGCCATAATCATAAATACCAAAGCCACCCCTAAGAGCAGCAAAAGCCCCAGGTCGCGGAAGGCCTTTTTCTGCTCTTCGGCCTCTCCTCCGATATTAATCGTCACATCGGCAGGCAGGGCGATTTTCCCTATCTCTTTCTTAATGTCTTCTACCACTTTCCCCGATGAGCGTTTATAGGTATTGCACTCTACCCTTACTACCCGCTCGCGGTTCTGCCGGTCAATAGACAGCGGCCCGACAGCCTCATAAATGCGCGCAATATTGGAAAGCCTAACCTGGGTCTGGGTAAGCGGTGAAACCACGGTTAAATTTTCAATGTCTTCTATTCTCTGCCGCGATGCCTCTTCCAATCTTACATAGATATCGTATGTTTCTCCCTTTTCGCGGTACTTGGTCGCGGTTGAACCCTGGATATAGGTCTTAAGACTGCTGGCAATAATATTCATATTCAAGCCCAGGCTGGCTGCCTTCTCCCGGTTGATTTCTATCTTTAACTCCGGACGATGCAGTTCCCGGGATATCGAGGCGTCGACTGCGCCGGGGATTTCTTCCATGATCTCCTTTATTTTTTGGGCTACCCTATCGGTTTCCGTAAAGTCGTGGCCGACTATTTCTATTTGCACCGCCTTACCACCCATGCCACTAAGCATCCGGCCGATAGGATTGCCGGTCTGAATATCAATCTTCAAAACACCCGGGATTTGTTTTACCTTCTGGCGTAAAAGCTGCGCTACCTCCCAGACCGAGCGCTTTCTTTCGGTCTTCACCACCAGCTTTGCTCCGGCGGTAATGATATTCGTACCGGAAACCTGCCCCATGCCCCTGCCCTGGCCGGGAACTTCTCCGGTGCGCGCATAATAAAACTGCGCCTCAGGGACATCTGCCTTGATCATCGCCTCTATCCTTTTAGCCACCTTATCGCTTTCCTCCAGGCGGGTCCCTAAGGGTAGCTGGATAGTCAGACGCACGTCCCCGGTATCCTCCTCAGGAGCAAATTCATTTCCCACAAAAGGCAGCAGGAGCAGGGTGGCAAGAAACGCGGCGGTAAATCCCCCGAGCACTAACTTTTTATGATGCAGACAAAAGCCCAAGGCGCGGCCATAGAATTCCTCCCAGGATTTAAACATATGTTCAGAAAAGGTATAGAACCGCGAGAACCATTTGGATCTTTTCTCCGGATTATAGGTAGTCTTCATCCATTGAGAGCAGAGCATCGGGCTAAAGGTGGCTGCGGTAAACAACGAACCTAAAAGTGTCACCGTCACGATCACCGCCAGCTCGCCAAAGAAAATGCCGATCACCCCGGGGATAAAAAGCATAGGCAAAAAAACCACGACCGTAGTGAAGGTGGAAGCAGCAATGGCTAAAAACATCTCCTGGGTGCCAAAAATCGCTGCCTCTGCCGGACGGTTGCCTCTTTCCAGTTTGCGATACACATTATCTACCACCACAATGGCGTTATCCACCACCATCCCCGCGGCAATCGCCAAAGAAGAAAGGCTGATGGTGTTAATGGTCTTGCCGCTTAAGAAGATATAGATAAAGGCGATCAAGAGCGAAAAAGGAATGGTAAGGGCGATAATTAAACTGGGTAAAAACTGCCTCAAGAAAAACCAGACCACAAATATTACTAATACAATTCCTAAGTATACCGTGGATTTGAGAGAGTTGAGGGAATCAATAATATCCTGCGAGGTGTCAAAAATGGCAAACATCTTCACATCACCGGGTAATGTCTTTTCCAATTCTTGGAGTTTTTTCTTAACGCGGTTCGCTACTTCTACGGTATTGGTATCAGTCTGCTTCTGGATCATCAACATTAACCCGCGGTTGCCGTTGATGCGCACATTCAGGGTCACTTCCTTAAAACTATCCTCAATTTTCGCTACATCTTTAAGATAGACAAACTTGCCGTCCCGTTTGCCCAGAATAACGGTTTTTATCTCATCGGGAGAAGCAAATTCACCGGGCAGGCGGATGAGGTAATCCGTTAACCCGGTCTTTATTTTTCCCAAAGGCTGGGCGATATTTTCCTGGCTTAAGGTATTCTGAATATCCAGTATGGAAAATCCGTATCCTTCCAGCCGCTGCCGGTCCAGCCAGATATTAATCTGACGCTCCAGCCCGCCAAAAAGCTGCACCGTGCCCACGCCCGGCAACTGTCGCAAGGCATCGCCTACTCTTTTATCAATCAAATCATAAAGCTCTGTATACGAACGCTGGGCGGTAACACCCAAAAACAGAATGGGAATGCTGGCGGTATTAAATTTAAAAATAAAGGGGTTATCCATTTCATCGGGGATATCCGGCAGTAAACGCTTGGTAAGCTCAATGCGGTCGCGCACGTCATTGGAGGCGGCGTCCAGATTCGTCCCCCAGATAAATTTCAGCGAAATCGCTGAAGTCCCTTCCGAAGATTGCGAGGTTATCTTTTCCAGGCCGGGGGTGGTCGCCAACTGGTTTTCCAGGGGTTCGGTTACCTTGATCTCCACATCTTCCGGGCTGGCTCCCGGATAAGCGGAAATCACCGTAATCACCGGCGGTTCGATCTTGGGCATGCTGTCAATGCCGATACGAGTGAGGCTATACATGGCCAGGATAATAATCGCAGAAAATATCATTAAGTTAGTGACAGGTTTTCTTACCCCGAATTCTGGTAATCTCATTTAATATCTCCCTGCCCGTTGCCATTGCCTATTTCTACAGCCACCGGGGCATTATCATAGAGCCGCTGCTGCCCAACGATTACTACTAAATCTCCCTCCTTGATACCTTCCAGCACTTCGTAGTATGGCCCTGAATGTATCCCCAGGGTTATTTTTTTCGTTACTGCTTTATTATCGGCGATTAAATAAACGTAAGCGTCCGGCTCTTTGCCCATAATTGCTTCCTTAAGGATTACCGACGCAAGAAGGTGTTTTTCAATAATCAAAGAAACCCTGGCAAACATCCCGGGTTTTAAGCGATGGTCCGGGTTATCTATGGCAATCTCTACGGGTGCCGCCCGGTTTTCCAGGCTGACTACCGGGCTAATCTTGGTAACCTTGCCTGTGAATACTTCCTGCGGATAAGCATCAACCATAATTTTTGCCTCTTGCCCCAAAGAAACCTTCGGCAGGTACCCCTCCGGCACATCCAGGTCTATCTTTACCCGATCTATATTTACCACTAAAGCTACGGGCGTTTGAGCAGCCACGTTCTCGCCGATGTCCACGTAGACCCTGCCGACAATACCGGTTAAAGGGCTCTCTACGGGTGCCTTCTCGTATTTAAGCCCGACCTCGTCACGGTCAATATAGGCAATTACCTCGCCTTTATTTACCGGCTCTGCGTCTTGCTTGACTTTCTCGCTAATCTTCCCGCTTACCTTAGGGTATACTATTGCCTCGTCCCAGGCTTTAATATTGCCTACGTAATCGATAGCATCGTCCAGCTCCCGCAATTCTACCTTGGAGGCCTTAACCGGGATAGCCTCTTTTACCTGCGCCTTCTGTTCTTGCGGCTGGCAGCCGGAGACTAATAAAATAGAAAGCAACAAAATTAATATAACTTGCGACTTGCCTGCCCCGAGAGGGATCGAGGGGCGACTTGCGACTTGCGACTTCATTAGAGGCCTCCCATTGCTTTATCAAAATAGCTCTTGGCAACAATATAATCGTAAACCGCCTGTTTTTTATTGAAATCAGAAACGGCGTATTTTAAATCGGCGTCGTTCATATCCAGAAGGCTGGCGATCCCCCGGCCATATTTTTGCCGGGCACTCAGCAGATTGTCGTGATAAACCTCCAGATCGGACTCCGCGGATTCAATCTCTGTAATCGCGTTTTTCAGGCACAAATAGGCGTCCTTTAATTCCCAGGCGATGTCTTTTATTGTTTTTTCCCTCAGCAGCTGGGTCTGCTTTAAATCGATAATCGCCTGTTCAACCTTTGCCTTTGTCGCCCACCCATCGAATATCGGCCAGGAAAACGTCAGGCCTATGACATTATAATCATTCCAGTTTCTGCTTGTGGTCGCGGCGATATGAGAACGGCTGTAGTAATCCCAGGAGGCGTAGATGCTCGGCCGCGTATCGGCCTTGGCGATCTCAATTCCCTTTTTATCCGCCTGGGTCTGCGCTTCGTATTGCCTTATTTCCGGCCTGCTCTTCATCGCCTGAAGGAATGCCGCATCATAGGCGACCTCCTCCGGCTGATAATCTAATTCCGCTGCCGGCTTTATCCTGGTATCATCGGCCAGGTATAACAAGTTATTCAACAGGCTGAGGCCTGCCTCTGCCTGGTTCAAAGACTCTGCATGAGCCTGCTCGACGCTGCTTAAGGACGCCTCGATATTAAGGATATCCGATTCCGAGGCCTGGCCGCTTTTGTAACGCTCCCTGACAGAATCCAAATGCTCGCGCGTATTATCGGCAATCGCTTTATTAAGACTTACCAGTTCCCGGGCCAACACAAGGGTATAAAATGCCTTTGTTACGCACAGGGCTGTTTCTAATCTCACTTTATCTAAAAGCGCGGCGGAAACCTCCTGTTTGTATTTATTTTGCCGGATGGTATTAACAGTCTTGCCGCCTTTATACAGGTATTGTTTTAGGGTGGCCTGGGCCGTAGACTGGCTTAAATCTTTTGCATAAAGCCCTGCGGTATTTGTCCAACTGCCGGTAAAATTTAAACTGGGGAAAAGCCCGGCCTTTGCCTCCGCGACCCTTGCCTTTGCCTTTTCGAGGTCTTCGGCCTTAAGCAATACATCGCGGTTATCCCTCAGGGCGATGGCAACCGCCTCATCCAAAGTCAAAGAGATCTCTTCCGCCTGCAGCGCAAGAGGCGTTACGAAGACAAATATTATCAAAGCGAAAACTGCTCTGGTCATTTTTTAGCCGAATCCTCCGTCAATAATATATCTTTTATTTGGGTAAGTATCCTCAAATAATCCCCACGGTCAGCTTCAGACATTTTGCCGAATACCCTGATGATCGTCCTGCGTTGGCCCCGGTGGATCCCTCTTGCCAGCTGGCTGCCCTTAGCAGTCAACTTTACCTTAATGATGCGCCTGTCTTCGGGGTCATAGGCCCTGACAAGGTAACTGTCCCTTACCAGCCTGTCTACCATTCCGGTCATTGCGGCGGTGGTCACGTTCATCAGATGCGCCAGGTCACTCATCCTGGATTCGCCTTTTCTATGCAAGAGCATCAAAATCATGAACTGAGGGAAAGTAATCTTCGCCTTGTATAATTCTGACGACTGGCACTTGGCAAATTCCCTGCCGATTACCGGTATTATCTCGTTTATCTTATCGGCGAATTCCGCTAAAGCAGGCCTGTTCATAATTAACCTCCTTGATAGTTAATATAGTTAACTATCAACATAATTAAATATACCCTATAAAATCCCGGTTGTCAAGAAAAACCGCATCCCCATAAAGTTATTTCGCTAACCGGTTAGTTGTGCTATAATTCTCAAATAAAATCCGTAAAGGCCGCTTAGGGGAAATGCTGCGGTTGCCGGGTTAATTTCCGATGAAAATGCTAAACGAGGATAACTGGCGCTTAAGGGATGACAATTGGTATTTTGTTGCCTTGTTTATTGTCTGCCTGGCGCTCCATTTAAATTTTTCTTTTGTCGGCTGGGGAAATACAATCTGCGACGTGCATTGTTTCCGCCAGACCCAGACCGCAATCAGCACTTATTATCTGATTAAGGAAGGTTTTAAAATCAACTATATAACGCCGGTATTGGGCAAACCCTGGGCAATACCCATGGAGTTCCCGCTCTACCAGTGGATAGTCGCGGCATTTGCCATTATCACTAAAATCAATCTGGATCAAGCCGGCCGGTTCATCAGCCTCTCATTCTTTTACTTCTCCTTGATACCGCTATATTACCTGCTTAGCCTCTTTATCGCCAAAAGGGCCCATATATTGGTTTTTCTTTGTTTGGTATTAGCCAGCCCGGTTTACATCTTCTGGTCCCGGACGTTTATGATTGAATCTCTGGCTTTGTTTTTAAATTTGACATTTCTGGTCGCGGTTGTCAAAACGGCGAACAAGCCCGGGCCGAACAAAATGTTAATTGCCTCTGTGGTGGGCATATTGGCAGCGTTAAGCAAAATTACCACTTTTGTCGTCTTTTGTCTGCCTGCAGCATTATTATTCGCTTGGTTCTCTTTGCGTCAAAACCGGCAAAATGCCTTTTCCCTGCGGACATTATCCAGGCAAGCCGCCTCTGCATGTCTGTTATTTGGCGTGCCGATAATCCTGAATATCGCCTGGATAATTTTTGCCGACCGCCAGAAGTCTTTAAACCCGATGGCAGCCGACTTTATTACCTCCGGAGCGCTTAAGATCTGGCATTTCGGCAGGCTCAGCCAGAGGTTATCGGCTGACGTCTGGGACAGGGTATTAAGCTACGGCAGCGTCGGCACCTATGAGACATTCGTAGCGAATTTCCTGATCAGTTACGGCCTGCTTCTACTTTTGGCCCATAAATACCGCAAACAGGCTCTCTGGTGTTTTTTGTTTTTTATCTTTGGGCCTCTGGTCCTTATAAATTTATTCTGGGAACACAATTATTACTCTTATGCCAGCGGCCTGTTTTTCCTGCTTTCTCTGGGCTTCTGCATTGTTTCCCTCCTGGAGAATGATAAGTGGAAAGTCCTCACCCAGGTCTTAATCCTCCCCCTGATTATACTTTTCCTGCACCGCACATATTTCTTAGATTTCTATCCTGTGCAGAAAAGAAACAACCTCTCGCTACAGTCCTTATCGCGGGCGGTTAAAGCGTATACAAAAGAAAACGACGTAATCCTGATTTACGGTTTTGACTGGTCTTCGGCGCTGCCTTACTATTCCCAAAGGCGCGCTTTGATGGACAAATGGGGATTGCCGTTTGCAGAGCGTAAATTCCAGCTTGTGCTTAAGCAATTAGGCAAAGATAGAATAACCGCTATGGTTATAGCCGGGAATAAACGCAGCGACGGCAGCTTTATAGAGCAGCGCGTAAAAAATTTGAACCTGCTGCCGAATCCAGCCTACCGGGACTGGTTCGTTGATTTATACATATCCGCGGACGCGGGGAATCGCCGGGACAATAAATCGCATTAAATGAAGAAAAATAATCTCAGGCAGCCGCTGTTTTATCTGGGCGTTATTTTTATTTTAATATTATTTATCAGGCTGCCTTCGCTGGCTGTCCCTATTTATAATGTTGACGAAGCGGCATTTGCAGTCATCGGAAATTCAATAATAGACGGCCAGTTAATTTACCGGGATATCCCCGATCATGCCGCGCCGCTTACTCCCTATTTTTACGCCCTGGTTTTCCTGCTTTCCGGCAAAAATAACATGTTCGCCATCCATGCGGCATTAGTCCTGCTGATTTTCGGCATCTGTGTCGTCCTCTATCGCATCTGCGCCCTGGCCGGTAAAAAAAACGCGGGATATCTGGCAGCTTTGTTTTTCGGAATTTTTTCCTATACCTATACCGCTTCTGATGTTTTGGCCTTTGAAACAGAGTGGCTGAGCGTGCTTTTTTCCTCGCTGGGAGCGTATTTTCTGCTTAACTACTACTTTAAAAACAAGCCGTTTTCCCTTTTTATAAGCGGCCTGTTTTCCGCACTGGCATTTTTTTCCAAACAACTGTCTTTGCCCGTCTACGCTATTTCCTTGTTATTCTGCTGCGTCTTTGCCTATTATAACAATAAAAAAACTTCTGCTGTATTTAAAGCGTTTCTTTTAAACCTTTCGGGCTTTTCTGCCGTTTTTTTTCTCGTCATTTATTATTTTTATATCAATAATGCTTCCTCTGACTTTCGGTTCTGGTTCTGGAGCTATAACAATCAATATTATGTCTCGGCAGTGCCGCTTACGCAAAGAATAAGTTCTGCCTTACTATATTTTATACAGAGGGGATCCTTTTTCGCCGTAAATTATCTGCTGGCAATACTCTTCGTCACCGCTGTTGCCATAACAGGCTGGGCTAGCTTTCAATCTTTTGCCCGCCGGAAAGGATTATTAATTGATTGGTACCTTATTGCCTGGGCGGTTTTTGCTTATCTCGGCGCTGCCTATTCGGGAAGGCATTTCGGGCACTATTATATTATCGCCTTAGGTCCTTTCTGCCTGATCGCTGCGGCAACAGTCCAGATTCTACTTGACGCATCCGACTCCCGCGGCAGCAAGCAAACAGCTGCCGGATTAAATATACCGGTTATCGGGATACTCATCATTGTTGTTATATTTCACGGGATTTTTTCGCCGTTCTACCTTCATGCCGGCCGGCTAAAGGAGTGGAAACTGCCTTGGCAAAAAGATGCGCGGAGATACTACTTACCGAAGCCGCCATATGAGTTGTCGGAATACATAAAATCAAACAGCGGTAAGCAGGAAAAGATCTTCGTTTGGGGCTTTTATCCGGAAATTTATGTGCTGGCTGAGCGGATGCCGGCGGCGCGGTATATAAACTGCAATTTCTTAACCGGCATGATTCCCTGGACTAATTGGCAGCCGGGAATAGACACAAGTTATACCATTGTGCCCGGGGCCTGGAAAATATTCATGGAAGAAATGGAGCGGAATAAGCCGAAATTTATTATTGACACCAGCGTTGGCGACATCAACTTCTACGCTAAATATCCTCCGGAAAAATTTGTTCTACTCTATACTTTTCTACAGGATAATTATAAAATCAGTAAGATATTTTTCAAAGAAAACGGGATGCCCTATGTCAGGCTATGGGAACGCATCAATTAGGCCCGGCCTGCAAATTTAAACAAAGAAATCCCTATCCAGGCTGCGATACTGTATCGCTTCGGAAAGATGTTCCGTCTTGATATTTTCGTTCCCTGCCAAATCCGCAATTGTCCTGGACACCTTCAATATCTTATCATAGGCCCTGGCGCTAAATTGCAGTTCAGTCATTGCCATCTTAAATAGCTCGCTCTCTTCCTTGCCTAATCCGCAAAACTTATGCACCTGCTTATGGCTCATCTGGGCGTTGCATAAGATCCCCTCATCCTTTAACCTCTCTCTTTGAATTGCACGCGCCTTATTCACCCTCTCCTTAATCTGGCTAGAGCCTTCCGCAGGCAGGGTGCTGCTTAATTCCTGGTATCGGGCAGCCGGAACCTCGATATGTATATCTATCCTATCGAGCAGCGGCCCGGATATCCTGGAGCGGTACTTATACACTTGCGTTGTGCCGCACCTGCAGGCGGATTTAAGCTGTCCCAGCCCTCCGCAGGGGCATCCATGATGAACACAATGACAACTTTTTGCCCCTTGTTTATACGCTTGAGATAGAGATTAATATGCTTGATTTTAACCCTAAATACCCCAAAAACCCTCAAAATTTAGGTGAAAAGTTAAGAAAGGCAAGAATGGACAAGGGGATGACGTTAAAAGAGGTAGCAGCATTATTCAGCGTTACGGATACCACTGTTATTAATTGGGAAATCAGAGGCAAAATGCCGGAAGCCAACAAGATGGAAATGGTGAAGAGATTTATTGAAGAAAAGCCGAATAGCGAAATATCTTGACAACAATGTTCACTTATTGTATATTGTTCATTGTTTAGTGAACATTAGAAAAGGAAGGACATTATGCGACAAGCTCAGAAGATGAAGAATATTTTCTCAGATAAAGCTACGATCATACCAAGAAAAATGTTACAGCACCCACAAAGGGAATGGGTCGTGCGTGATTTTACCGCGCCGGAAGGCGTAAGCCTGGGAATGGCCCAAAGCGTGCTTGAGGCGATGGCAAAAAAAGGGTATGTGGAGAGGGTAAAAAGGGGGCCCGACAGCCATACTGTTCTTACCAATAAGGACATGCTTATTACAGATTGGCTTAAAGAGTACGAGTTCGAGCTAAACACGGTAGATTCTTATTACAGCACAGACAAAAAAGTCATGGAAAATGTTAAAGGCTTTTTAAGAGAAAAACAGTATGCATTAACGTTGCATACAGGCGCAAATCTTATGACTTCTTTCGTGAAGACGGATGAGATATATCTTTATCTTCAACTTGCAGACTGGGATAAGGAGATGCTGGATTTAAGGCAGAGATTGGATTTAAAAGAACTTGTGAGAGGCGGGAATTTTCATATCATTCGCCCCTATTATAAAAACAGCGTATTTTTTAACAGACAAAAGATAAAAGGCTTTGCGGTAGTTTCTAATCTACAGCTTTATCTTGATTTATACCATTTCCAGCCGCGCGGCAGAGAACACGCAGAGTATCTTAAGAAGCTTCTGGAAGAGAAAGGTAAAATCCTTGACTGAACTTGAGTATCTTGAGTCTACGTTTTTCAAGGTTTTAGGCGACCTTAAAGAATACCTTGATGACCTTACGCTCGTAGGCGGGTGGTTATCTTACGTATATGCGAAGTATGTCTGGGGTAATCTTGCTATAAAGCCGGTTACCACTGCTGATATTGATTTTGGGCTTGGCACGGGGAGAAACGCGTGTTTATCCGCAGACAATTTTTGAACTGCTTTCTTCACTAAATTATAAAGAACGACATCCGCAGATGGATAGGATGTATCCTGTGGTGTTGTACAAAGAAGGCAAGATACGCTTGGATTTTATCGCGCCGCCGACAATAGAAAAGAGCATCATAGATAAAATTGTCGGCAGCCAGATAGATATCAACAGAATCGAAAAGTTCGATTTTCTGCTTAAATACCGGATCACTGTGGATATCAAAAATAAAAAAGAAGTTTATACCGTCCATTGTCCGAAGCCATCAGCGTTTTTATATCATAAAGCAGCCACGTTTATTGACCGCGAAGACGAGCTGAAACAAGCCAAAGACTTACACTATATATATTTCATATTGCGATATGCACCCGATATAGGCACCATTCTTAAAGAAATAAATCAATATTACAAGCAAGGCTATTTTAAAGATATCCCTAAGAATCTTTCATCTTATTTTGAACGTAAGACCAGCAAAGGCTGTCTTATGGTTGAAAAAGAAAATGGGCCCGATCCGTATATAGAAGATTTAAGACAGGATATATTTGAGCGATTCAAGAAATTAGAGGCGGCTGTAGGTTAAAGTACAATTCAGCCAGTTGAAGGTGTGGAAGTAGGAAACTCAAGTATACTTTTCCGATTAGCACGGAGAGTGTTTGTTATCTGCATAAAGGGTCATAGATTAAATCTCAAAGAAATGGAAATTAACGCTATTAACAAATTGTCCGGAAGAAAATTCGAATTATTAGCTAAGGATATTCTTGGAACGATGGGATTTACTAAATTGGAAAGGACAAGGCTCTCTGGTGATTATGGCGTCGACTTAATCGGGTATCTACAGGAAAGGAAATGTGTTATACAGGTAAAAAGATACAGCCGACCAGTAAATTTAAAGAGCGTTCAAGAAGTCTATGCCGGGATGACGTTTTACAAGGCAGAATCCTGTTTTGTTATAACTAATAATATTTTCACAAAAGCAGCCCAGGAGCTTGCTCAGAAATGCAGTTGTAAGTTAATTGACAGAGAAGATATAAAAACGTGGTTTGAGAAGCGATTCCAAACTCAAGAAGAATTTTTTAGGTTTCTGGAAAATAAGAAAATAACGAAATATAAAATATCATCCGAAGACCTTATAAAAGAATTTGTAAGAGTGAAAGATTTCCTTGGAAGACAACCGACTACAGATGAAATGGATTCAAACGGTAAATTTTCTTGCTCGGTTTACAGAAAAAGGTGGGGCACTTGGAATAATTTCTTGAAATCGATTAGCCAATTTCCACTTCAGGAGAAATTGATCCCAAAGGAAGCACTGAAAACTAATTACTATGAAGTAAGAGATAAAATAGGTAAGGTGCCGACCACGGAAGTTATGAAGAGATTTGGGAAATACGGGATTAGTGTTTACGCTCGGAATTTCGGTGGTTGGAATGAATTTTTAAAAAGTATTAATCAGCTTCTCAATAAAAAGAACAAAATAAGTAGGGAGGAATTTGTTGCTGAGTTTAAAAAGATAAAATCAAAATTGGGGCATACTCCTAATACAGCCGAAATGCGACAACATGGGAATATAGCACCTAATTCTTACAAAAGATTGTGGGGTTCTTGGTCAAATTTTTTAAAAGAGCAAGGTGAGAGCTATCAAAGGAAGAATATACCAAACGGCGATCTCATTAATGCCTATTTAAGGTTAAAAAAACAGCTGAAGAAAAGTTCTTTAACCCAAAAGGACATGAATAATTATGGGGAATTTTCTTCATCGGTTTATGAGCGGCGTTTTGGCAGCTGGAACGAATTTTTGAATCATATAGGTGATAATGTCAATGTTAGGACAAATATAACCAAAAAGGACTTAATTGAAGATTATTTCAGGATTGCAAGGCTTTTGAATAAAGAGAAATTGTCAGCTCAAGATATCAGAACCCGAGGCGGATATTCGTTATCAACTTATTTGAGCAGATTTGGAAGCTGGAAGATGTTTTTGAAAGAAATAGGCAAAATTTGAACAATTTTTGAGTTATAGCCGAGGTTTAAATCCTGCAATAGTTGCGGGTAAATTTTACACAAAGAAATCCCTATCTAAGCTGCGATACTGTATCGCCTCGGAAAGATGTTCCGTCTTGATATTTTCGCTCCCCGCCAAATCCGCAATCGTCCTAGAAACCTTCAATATCTTATCATATGCCCTGGCGCTAAATTGCAGCTCTCCCATCGCCAACTTAAACAGTTCGCTCTCTTCCTTACCTAATCCGCAAAACTTATGCACCTGTTTATGGCTCATCTGGGCGTTGCATAAGATCCCCTCATCCTTTAACCTCTCTCTTTGAATTGCACGCGCCTTATTCACCCTCTCCTTAATCTGGGCAGAGCCTTCCGCAGGCAGCGTGCTGCTTAATTCCTGGTATCGGGCAGCCGGAACCTCGATATGGATATCAATCCTATCGAGCAGCGGCCCGGATATCCTGGAGCGGTACTTATACACCTGCGTTGTGCCGCACCTGCAGGCAGATTTAAGCTGTCCCAGCCCTCCGCAGGGACATCCATGAGATACAGAATACAAACTCCGTAAGTCCTTGTCTTATCTACACATTTGAAACAGAGATAAACCTTCTTGACTTCAATCCTGCCTATCCCAAAGAGCCAAAATCACTAGGGGAAAAGATTAGGAAAGCGCGTATGGATAAGGGGCTTTTGATAAGGGAGCTTGCCTCTCAGCTTGGGGTTACAGAGGATACTGTGATAAATTGGGAGATTAGAGGCATTAAGCCGGAAGGCAGGAATTTTGATAAAGTGCGGGAATTCTTAAAAATATCTAAAGTTCCAGCTGTACTTTTAGTCCTCTAGAAAAAGATTGACAGAATAAGGCTAGAATGCTATATTTATATAGCCATACGGCTATATATTCAAGAGGAAGCTATGGAAGAGTTGGAAAGGTTACTAAAAGCATTGGCGGATAAGAATAGGCTTAGGATAATAAAGCTTCTTGAAGCGCGGAAAATGTGCGTCTGCGAATTGGCTTTTGTTATCGGTATTACTCAACCAAGCGTCTCAAGACACCTTAAAAAACTAAGCACCGCTGGTATAGTTGCTTGCGAGCAGGATCGTTTCTGGACGAATTATTATTTAAGGCAAGATAATAATTCTTTAAAAGCACTCTTGTCCTGTTTCAAAAAACACTTAAACAGTGATGTTGCTATTAAAGAGGATTTGGAGAAACTAAAAAGAGTTAATAGAACTAAGCTATGTTGTAAGAAATAATTTTTTTTAAGTCAATAAATAGCCATCTGGCTATATAAAAGGAGAAAACATATGAAAGAGAATAATGAAAATAAAAAGAGCGGGAAAGTAAAAACTTTCTTTAAGGGATTGGTTGAAAAATTGGACAAAAAGATGGAGGAAAAGGCTAAGTCTAAGCCATGCTGTTACAAGCCAACCGATAAGGAGAATAACTCATGTTGCAGCTGATTGTTGATTGGTTGGCATATTCTCTCTTAAAGCTTAACGCTAATTCTAGGATAGGGTCGGCTATAAACTTTTTTATTTACGATTCCGTAAAGATAATGCTGCTTTTATTTGTAATGATTTCAGTTATAGGATTCTTACGGAGTTTTCTTTCGCAACAGAAAATCAAGGCTTGGATTATAGGAACTAAAGGGTGGGGCAATTTCTTTGCATCGCTCTTTGGAGCGATAACGCCATTTTGTTCCTGCTCTTCCATTCCTCTCTTCATAAGCTTCTTAGATGCTGGAATTCCTTTAGGGGTAACCTTTTCGTTCCTTATCACCTCGCCGCTCATTAATGAATATCTAGTAGTATTAATGATTGGGTTTTTTGGCTGGAAAATAACCTTAGCTTATGTAATGAGCGGTATGGCTTTTGGAATTATCACAGGAATGATTCTAGGCAAAATGAAACTAGAAAAATACATCGAGAAGGATATAGTTACCATAGGTACAGAAGAGGCATGCGAAATAAAACCTAAAGGAATAAAGCAAAGAATTATATTTGGAATGAATGAAGCAAAATGCATTGTAAAGAAGCTGTGGCTGTGGGTGCTCATAGGCGTAGGGCTCGGCGCCCTCATCCATAATTATGTCCCTCAGGAAGCAGTTCAGTCAATCGTGAGCAAAACAGGATTTCTTTCTGTGCCTATAGCCACCATTATAGGCGTACCAATGTACGGGAGCTGTACAGCAATTGTACCCATTGCAGTTGTTTTATTTCAAAAAGGGTTCCCTCTGGGTACTGCTTTGGCTTTTATGATGGCGGTTGCTGCATTGAGCCTGCCTGAAGCGATTATGTTAAGAAGAGCAATGAAGCTAAAGTTGATAGCCATCTTCTTTGGTATAACTACATTAGGTATTATAGTTACAGGCTACTTGTTTAATTTATTGCAGAAGATATTAGCTTAGAATAAGAGGATTTTAATGGTCAAACAGAAAGTGTTATTTGTATGTGTTCATAACTCTGCAAGGTCTCAGATGGCCGAAGCTCTGTTAAAACAAATGGCTGGGGACAGATTTGAAGTAGAGAGCGCTGGTATTGAGCCGGGAAAGTTAAATCCCTTGGCTATTGAAGTTATGAAGGAAATAGGTATTGATATTTCTCAGAACAAAACCAAAAGCGCTTTTGATTTCTATAAACAAGGCAAGAAATACGATTATGTCATAACAGTTTGCGATAAATCGCAATCAGCCTCATGTCCGGTTTTTCCCGGGGCAATCGAAAAGTTACATTGGAGTTTTTCAGATCCTTCGGTCTTCACCGGTTCAAAGGAAGATAAGCTCGCCAAAACCAGAGACGTAAGAAATCAGATTGAGGCCAGGATAAAAAGCTGGATCGGCTCTTTATAGTGCCCCCGTATCCATAACCTTCCCTATTAAATTAATAAAAGATTTGCTTGACAGGAAAGTAAGTATTAATGTATATTATATGTATATTACATATATATGTTGTTATGATTAAAAGGAGGAAACAATATGTTTGAAGGCAGTCGGTTGGCGAAGAAATATAAGATAAAAAAATGCGAATGTCCTAGCGGAAAAATGACACGTTTCGTTGAACCTTGTCTTTTGTTTTTCTTATCCCAAAAACCATCCTACGGCTACGAATTAATGGAACGGTTAAATAACTTCGGTTTTCAGAAAGCCAAACCTGATCCCGCAATGGTTTACCGGACGCTACGTTATCTGGAAAAAGAAGAATGTGTGTTGTCGAAGTGGGACACCAAGGGAACCGGGGCCGCGAAGAGAAATTATGAAATAACCCAGAAAGGGCTCGTCCTGCTCCACGCTTGGGCGCAAGGTATCGCTATGCGTAAGCAGGTCCTAGAGAAATTCCTTAAGCTATATAGGCAATGTTTTAAGAATAATAACAAGATTGCGTCTTCCTCTATATAGGAAGCAGGGGGGTAGAGATGAGGAAATCTATTTTTGCCATATTTATCATTACTGCATTATCCGGGATGGCTTTTGCGGGCGTCTTTTCATTCTTTGGTAAACCCGAAAAGAGCGCAGCTCTTGAAACCGTACCAGTAAAAAAGAAAACTATCAGCGCTTCGATTCTTGCAACCGGCTCGGTAAAGCCCATCATTGGCGCAGAGGTTAAGGTGGGCGCACGTATTTCAGGAAAAGTCGAGCATCTTTATGCCAACATAGGAGATCGGGTTGGAAAGGATCAGGTTATCGCGGAAATAGAAAAGAAAGATTTGGAGGCTCAGGTAGCTCAAGCCGAAGCCAATCTTAAGGCCGCAGATGCCGGAGTGGGGGTGTCTAAAGCCTCATTTTGGCCTGCGTTAAGCGCTGAGACGGATTACGGTTTTCAAGATACCCGATACTTTCCACAAAAAGGGGATAATTTTGGCGGGCTAAAAGTAACAATGCCTCTTTTTAACGGCCAGGATTTATATACCATTAAACAGTCCAAGGCGACTAAAGAGGCTGTCAAGGCCGCACTTGAGTTTTCCAAAGTTCAGTTGTCGTATGCCACTATCAAAGCCCCTATTTCTGGAATCATTGCTTCTGTGACTACTCAAGAAGGAGAAACCGTGGCCGCCGGACTTAACGCTCCGACGTTTGTGACAATCATCGATCTTTCCAGGCTTCAAGTCGATGCGTTCGTAGATGAAACGGATATCGGGCGGGTTAAGGTAGGACAAAAGGCGTTGTTTACGGTTGATACTTATCCGGATAAAGAATTTACCGGCAAGGTAAAAGCCATTTATCCCAAAGCAATCATTCAGGAAAATGTGGTTAATTTTGACGTTGTCATAGAAATAGATGATCCTAACATTGAGCTTTTGCGGCCGGATATGACTACCAGCGTAACCATTTATCAGGAAGAGAGAATTGGAGTTTTGGTGATTCCTCGCGCGGCAATTACGAAAGAAAGAACCGGCAAATTTGTTTTGGTAAAACAAGATAGCGGAAATTTTGAGAAAAGAGCGATTAAGACCGGCATGACAAGCGGAAGCGATGTTGAGGTAGCCTCCGGGCTTAATGAAGGGGAGATTGTCGGCATTAAGCGGGAATAAGGAAAATATCAGGAGGCGCGCAATGATTGAATTTAACGATATTACGAAATCATTTACCAGCGGGATAGTACGGACTGATGTTCTTAAAGGAGTCACTTTTAAGGTCAATAAAGGAGAGTTTGCCGCAATCATGGCGCCTTCGGGGACAGGCAAAACAACCTTGTTGAATGTCCTCGGGTGTCTAATGAAGGCATCAAGCGGCTCATTTCTATTTGAAGGCCAAGACATCGAAACTTTAAACGATGACCAACTCTCCGAAATAAGAAATAAAAAGATCGGGTTTGTCTTTCAGACATTTAATCTTCTGGAAAGAACGAGCGCGCGCGACAACATCCTTTTACCGCTTGTCTATTCCGATGTTTATCCTTCCGACGCTACGAAAAGAGCGGAGCGGCTTTTAGAATCCGTGGGATTAAAAGAGAGGATTAATTATAAACCAAGCGAACTTTCTGGCGGACAGCAGCAGCGGGTTGCCATAGCTCGAGCTCTTATTAATGACCCTGCGGTTATTTTAGCGGATGAACCAACCGGCAACTTAGACAGTACCTCGGCCAAAGAAATTATGGCAATTTTCAAGAATTTGCATGAAGAGGGGCGGACGATTATTGTGGTAACGCATGATGTCAATATAGCGCGCAATGCCGGGCGGATTGTATATTTGAAAGACGGCAGGGTTGAAAAAGAAGAGGTGCTGAAATGAAAATAATGAGAATCGCCGGCGTCTCTATAGATGCCGTATTGAAGCATAAGGTGCGGACATTTCTTATTGTGCTTGCTATTGTAGTTGGCATTGCTACCCTTACCGTCATAGTGGCCTTAACCCAAGGGGCAAATAAGAAGATTTTACAGCAGATAAATAATTTTGGCCCGGATGCGATTATGATTCATTCCGGCGGCGGTAAAATACGCGGGCCCTCTACGGCATCGGAAGCCAATCTTACTAAAAAAGACATAGCCGATATCCAGGATATTGAAGGGGTAAAATTAGTTTCGCCTTTTCAGGTGTCGCTGGATATGCCCGTAAAATACGGCAATAAATTTACTACATCTTGGGTTTTTGGGGTCGAGTCGAGCTGGCAGGATGCTTGGAGAAGAGGCGTTTCTAAGGGCGATTTTATTTCTGATTCTGACAACGAACAGCTTTCCAAGGTTTGCGTCATAGGCCGGACAGCAGCCAAGGATTTGTTCGGGGATGTCAATCCTATCGGCGAAAACATACTGGTTGAGAACGTCTCTTTTAAGGTAATAGGGATTTTGGAAAAAAGAGGGCAGTCGCCGGTCGGGACCGACTTTGACAATCTCATACTTATCCCATTTACTACGGCATCAAGAAGGCTTATGAACCAACCTTTATATATCGCTATGGCAAGAGCAGTAGTCTTTAATCCTTCGCAGATAAAAACTATTACAGCTAAGATAAGAGAGATTTTGCGGGCGAATCATCACTTAGCGGAAACAGAAGAAGACGATTTTAAGATAACCAGCCCTGAAGAAATAACCAGAATGATTAAAAGTACATCGCAAACGCTCAATATCTTTCTGTGGCTGGTAGGGATTATCTCTCCTTTTGTCGGTGGCATTGTGTTAATGAATATCATGCTTATGGCGGTTTCAGAGCGCAAGCGCGAGATTGGTTTGAGAAGAGCGGTGGGAGCAAAAAAGAAACACATAATTTTTCAATTTCTTGCGGAGTCGCTCGCGTTGACTTTCGCAGGCGGAGCTTTTGGCGTGACCGCGGGGGTTATTATCGCAATCCTGTTTAGCCTTTCCGGCAAGCCGATCAGTATAACGTGGCAGCCTTTTGCTGTAGCGTTTTTATTTTCAGCGGTCATAGGACTCTTTTTCGGGATTTATCCTGCCCGGAAAGCCGCAGCCCTTGACCCGGCGGGTGCTTTAAGCCAAAAATGAAGATTGCAAAGAATATAGAAATCTCCAAGAAGATATTGCTCGAGCGCAAGGTCAGGACAGTTCTTTCGCTTTCGGGAATAATTGTCGGCGTCTGCGCGGTTATTGTAATGGTGGCTTTGGGAAAAGGGACGGAAGCAAAGGTTACCTCCCAGATAACAAAAATGGGAAGCAATCTCCTGCTTGTTAACGCGGGACAGGTCAAAATTATTGCAGGCAGAGCCCGGCAGGCAAAAATCGTTACGACGCTTGAATTAAGAGACGCTGATTCCATTGCGGAAGGCGTTTCAAGCCTGAAATATATCGCTCCGGCACAGGTTAAGAAATTGCAGGTCAAATACGGCGATTTGAGCACAAAAACGAACATCGTCGGAACGACATCCGATATCGTCGAGATTCAAAACCACTCTCTTTCTGAAGGAAGGTTTTTTGATGAGGATGAAGATAGGGGGCTAAGAAGAGTAGCTGTTATCGGAAAGACTGTCGTTGAAAACATATTCGGTCAGCAGGACCCGCTTGGAAAGATAATATACATCGGCAAGGTTCCTTTTGAAATTATCGGCGTTCTTTCTCCCAAAGGGCTGGATCTTTACGGCGCGGATCAGGATGATCAGATATTTATTCCGGTTAAGACAGCCTTGCGCAGGCTCTTTAATTTGACCTATATCAATACGATTTATGCGAAGGTTAAGGACGGCGTTTCGATGAAACAGGCGGCAGAAGAGATAAGTGTTATTTTGCGGGAAAGGCATCATATACGGGAAGGCAAAGATAATGATTTTACCATTCTGAACCAGACCGCTATCTTGGAGGCACAGCAGGAAAGCAGCCGGACGTTTACTCTGCTTATCGGAAGTATCGCGGCACTTTCCCTTTTAGTCGGCGGGATCGGAGTCTTGGCGGTAATGCTTATTTCCATCAGGGAAAGGATTAAAGAGATCGGTATACGAAGGGCTGTCGGCGCCAAAAGAAGGGATATTCTTATTCAGTTTTTATCCGAGGCGTTACTATTGAGCATTGGGGGCGGAATGATTGGCGTCGTGCTGGGGGTTGTGGTATCGATTCTGACAGCAATTTTCGCCAAGTTGCCGCTTATTATCCCTATGGATGCGGTCGGGGTGTCCTTTTTAGCTACGTTTATTATCGGTGTTTTTTTCGGCGTATATCCGGCGAGAAAGGCATCTCTCTTGGATCCGATTAAGGCGTTGCAGTTTGAATAGCCTTAGAAAGGATATCAAATGATATGCATAAGATTATTTATAACTTTTCTTAAAATCGGACTGTTTACCATAGGAAGCGGTTATTCCATGCTGGTTTTGGCACAACGATATGTAGTGGAGTCGTATCACTGGTTAACAGTTCAGGAGTTCACGGATTTAGTCGCCATCTCCGAAATTACACCCGGCCCTATTATGATTAATTTAGCGACGTTTGTCGGCACGAAGACAGCCGGGTTAAAAGGGGCAATTTTTGCAACCTTGGGCCTCATTATTATCCCATTCATTGCCCTTTATATCATCGCCTTAAATTATGCTCAATTCAAGAATTATCCTATTATTCAAAATCTGCTCAAGATTATCAGGCCGATGGCTATCGGATTTATTACGGTGGCGATTCTAAAATTATTTAAAACTTCGATTACGGATTTACAGACAGCTTTCGTCGCAATTATTGTTATTTTGCTGACAGCAGTATTTAAAGTCAACCCTATTTTTACTGTAATCGGAGGAATAATTTTAGGTCTTTTTGTTAAGTTGTAAGGGATTAAGATGATGTAGATAGATGATGCCCGCATCTTTAAAGGCAGGAGCACCTTACTCAGCACGGTTGCTATTAATTTATTATAATTGTAATTGTAATTTTTGTTGAAACTTATCAAAAATTATAGTAAACTAATAAAACATAAAAGGCGATGAGGTTCGCCTCATAACCGCTTAACAAAGCAGTAAGCTGATAACCTCTACTTGAACAAGGTAGAGGTTTTTTAAGACCTCTACCTACACGGATAAACAGGTGGAGGCTTTTTTGTTTATAGGGGTTATATGAAACACACCACCTACTTTAACATTTTGGATGCATTAAAGGAAAATGGATGCGCCATTTGTACCCTCATTAAGAAGTCCATTCATAAATCTATGGATGACTTTTTATACGAACAAGTTAACGATCCGGGAGTACGAAAAGAGATTAAGGAATCCTTTGGTTTCTGTAACCGCCATGCCTGGCAGCTACAAAAATTTGGAGACGGATTCGGATTAAGTATAATCTACCAGTATCTATCGAGATTGCTTATTGACAAAATGGATAAGAAGGTAGATCCAAAAACATTAATTAAAGGGTTGCTACAAGATAAAGAGATACGCAATTTCCAGAAGATTCAGAATACTTGTATGGTATGCAAGGAAGAGAAGGAGGTTGAGCGCAGGTATATAGAGGTTTTCATCGATAATTTTGAAGATGCTGAGTTGCAATTTGCTTTTAAGAATTCTTTTGGTCTGTGCCTGCCGCATTTACTTACCTTACTGAAATTATGTAAAGATGCAAAGATTTCCGTCGAGGTATTGAAGATTGAGGACGTAAAGATAAAAAGTATTATTGAAGAACTAAAAGAATTCGAGCGAAAGCATGATTACCGTTTTTCTAAAGAAAAAATCGGCAAAGAAGGCGACTCTTGGATTAGGGCAATTGAAAAATTTATTGGCAAAGAAGGAATTTATCAAAAAGGAGCGTAATCATGGCAAAGATAAAGAAGATAAAGGCAAGAGAGATTCTGGACTCCCGGGGCAATCCCACGGTTGAGGTAGATGTAGTGTTGGATAATGGCTTAATGGGTAGGGCAGCGGTGCCGTCTGGCGCATCCACGGGCACACGCGAAGCTGTAGAGTTGCGAGATGGCGATAAAAAGCGGTATTTAGGAAAAGGGGTTTTAAAGGCAGTTGATAATGTGAATAACATAATTGCTCCGGAGCTCATCGGAAATGACCCTAACAAGCAGAAAGAAATAGACTATTTAATGATTAAATTGGACGGTACTGACAATAAAGCTAAATTGGGCGCAAATGCTATCCTTGGGGTTTCTTTGGCAGTGGCAAAAGCAGCAGCTCAGGATAAAGGTGTATCAATTTACCAATATCTCGGCGGCAAAGACGCAAAGCGCCTACCAATACCATTCTTAAATATTCTTAACGGTGGTAAGCATGCCGACAATAACGTAGACATACAAGAATTTATGATCGCCCCTATTGGCGCGCCTTCATTTAAAGAGGCATTGCGATATGCTGCTGAAGTATATCATACTTTAAAGGGTATCTTAAAATCAAAGGGTTTAAGCACTTCTGTAGGTGATGAAGGCGGTTTTGCGCCAAACCTCTCGCGTAACGAAGAAGCAATAGAAATTATTATTGCTGCCATTGAGAAAGTTGGCTATAAACCTGGTAAGGATGTAGCAATTGTTCTTGATCCAGCGGCTAGCGAGTTCTATCAAGATGGAAAATATCTGCTTAAGGCAGACAATAAGAACTTGTCCTCTGAAGAGATGGTTGATTATTATGCGAGTCTTGTTTCGAAATACCCGATTATCTCAATCGAGGATGGCTTAGCAGAAAATGATTGGAATGGCTGGAGGATTCTTACCCAGAAACTGGGCGGAAAAATTCAGCTTGTCGGCGATGATATCTTTGTCACCAATCCCAAGATTCTGGCTGAAGGGATAAAGCAAGGTATCGCAAACGCCGTACTTATCAAACTGAATCAGATCGGAACCATAACCGAAACACTGGAAACCATCGACTTAGCAAAGAAAGCTGGCTACACCTGTATGTTTTCTCATCGTTCAGGAGAAACTGAAGATTCTTTCTTGGCAGATATCACGGTTGCTACTAATGCCGGGCAATTGAAAACAGGAGCACCGGCACGTTCTGAACGACTTGCAAAATATAACCAGCTGCTTCGTATTGAAGAGGAGTTAGGGGATAAGGCAATATTTGAAGGAAAATTACGGTGAGATACTATTGCCCGAATTGCTGGAAGGATTATTGGAACGAGGATTTTGAAGTCTGTCCTGAGTGTGGTTACAATATCAAAGCACACAATGACAAAGACTATGTGGATAAACTCTTAAATGCTTTAAATCACCGTGCTGGAGAAGTCAGGCATTGGGTAATTATGATTTTGGTACAGCGAAAAGAAAAACAGGCAATTCCCTATCTTGAGAAGTTAACCAAAGAGTCAAGGGATCTGTCTTTGGTTAAAGCTGCTGAGGAGGCAATTGTAAAAATTAATACAAGCAAGTAATTTTTAATAACGAGGCGATGAAGCTCGCCAATACGCTTTTTTAGGCTGATAGCTTCTACTTAGATACTTGGTAGAAGCTATTTTTATAGGGGGTAGATTATGACCAAAAGATGGATGAATAAAAATGTAGTTGGGATGGGCGCAGCAAGTTTCTTCAATGACTTTTGTCATGAAATGGCCACGTCCATTTTGCCGGCATTTCTTGCTAGCATAGGAGCATCGGCTGCATTATTGGGAATCATAGAGGGTTTTGCGGATTTAGTTTCTTCATTTGCAAAACTCGGCGCTGGTTTTTATTCCGATAAAAAGGGCATCCGAAAGCCCATAGCGGTTTTAGGGTATTTCTTGACCGCTCTCGGCATGGGTTTTTTTGCAGTTGTTTCATCAGGATTTCAGGTTTTAATGGGAAGGGTGGTGGCATGGTTTGGAAAAGGAATACGCGGTCCGGTGCGGGATGCGATGCTCTCCGCGTCTGTTGAGAAAAAAGATGCCGGCAAAGCTTTCGGTTTCCATAGAATGATGGACACGACCGGAGCGGTTTTGGGGCCTTTGATAGCTTTCTTGTTAGTCTCAAGATTCAGCTATAGGCAGATTTTTTGGTTTGCACTTGTCCCCGGCCTTATTTCGGTGGCAGCGTTTTTATTTTTAATCAGCGAAGTTGCCGAAGAACCTAACCATCACATGAGGTTTCTGCCGACTTTAAGAGGATTACCCATGAAATTTAAACGATATTTAGTTGGTGTTGGGATATTTGGGGCCGGTGACTTTTCGCATACTCTTTTGATATTAATGGCTGCGCAAGTTTTGAAGCCAATCTACGGTCCTGTTGTGGCCAATACCTCGGCAATATTGCTTTATGTATTCCGTAATGTTTTCTATGCCGGATTGTCTTTTCCGATTGGGTATTTGGGGGACAAGATGCCAAAGAGAAAAATACTATCCCTCGGTTATTTATTATCTGCTGTTATGTGCGCGGGATTTATATTTATCGTGCCTAAGTTTTGGTATCTCGCTATTTTATTTATCATCGGTGGGACATTTATTGCTTCGGAGGATGTCTTAGAAGGGGCTATTGCTGGAGAACTTCTTCCTGAAAATCTGAAAGGTACCGGATACGGAGTCCTTGCCACAGTAAACGGAATAGGGGATTTTATATCAAGCATAATCGTTGGATTTTTGTGGGCAGCGATTTCACCGGCAGCGGGTTTTCTGTATGCCGGGATTTTAAGTGTTATAGGCGCTTATATTGTATGGAAGTTAGAATAGATGGAACAAATAAAAAGCATAAGTGAAAAGGTTATCGATACTTTTTCTTCAGGCAGGTGCCCTGTATGCGCAATGCTTCGGCAAGACGAATTTGATAGCCTATGCCACTGGGTGGGGCAAAGTGCCGAACAATATAAAGATTCAGAAGAGAGAATTAAACTGTTAACTTCCGGTGGATTTTGTAATTACCACTTCTGGGAGCTTCAAGGGATTAACACCAATTATGGGAGTGCAGCTATAGGAGTCGAGTTGCTAGAAAGATTAATAAAAATTCTTCGGACCCATAATTACGAAAATCTTATTGATGCTCTCAAGGAGCGAAAAGAGGATTTTAAGATCTGGTCGTTTGAAGGTAGCACGTATTGTCCTCTGTGCCGCGTACTAAGAAAGAAAGAGAAAAGGTATCTTAAAGAATTAATGGTTATATTACAAGACGATGGCCATAAAGCAAAATACTCAGAGAGTTGCGGTCTTTGTATACCGCATTTTATTAAGATTGTAGATTATATTGAAAATGGCTTACTGATAAAGTTTTTATTTGAAACACAGATTGCCCAGATGGAAAAGATTAAAGCAAATGCAATAAATCTTATACAGAAGAAAGAACCGCCTCTTTGCTGGGAGCAGACCGAAGACGAGAAGAAGTCGTGGTTTAGGGCGATCGAGAAGATAGTAGGTAGAAGCGGTACTTAAATGAATGATATCCTTGTAGGTAGAGAAAAGGAATGCGCGGCGATATCTGCTTTGATAAGTCAGCGGAAGAATATTATTATTTTTGGCGTAGAGGGAACAGGCAAAAGCGTGATTATCAAAAGCGTACTGAAAGAGAAAAACATAACAAGATTACTTTATTCTCAAGACAGTAGTACGCTCAAGGGTTCGCTATCCAATCTTATTTTATCTGTTTTTGGTAATACGAAAGCCGTTCAAGAACTGAATATATTGACTTTAAAGAACGCACTCTACGGAATCATAAATGAGAAGAAACCAGAGTATATTGTTTTTGACCATGTTGAAAGTGTTGAGCCAAAATTTTATTCTCTTTTTGTTTACCTTATGGAGGCAAAAATTCCACTCATTGTATTAAGCCACGGGCTTCAGAAGAAAGACATTGGCCACCTGCGTATGTCTTTATTCAACTTCGAGAAAGTTGAAATATCTAATCTAGATAGGCCAACGGCAGATGTTTTAATAGATCATTTTATCAAAGAATTTGGCATAAAGATAACTAAAGAAGCAGATTTTAAAAAACAGATATTCCATTTCTCCAAAGGCAATCCGAAGATAATTAAAGGGCTTTGTTTTCTTGCCAGAGACGTTAAATATCAAAAGAACGATACTTTAGACGTAAAACTTATGGATCTAGACCGCAGAATAAGCGAGGCAGTGCATTAATTATGTTTAAGAGCAAAACAAAATACACTTGGGAAGGCTGGGAGTCATCCGGAAAGGAAGACTGGGTATTTAGCGTTAAGCACCCTTGTGAGCTCATAGGGGTGCATGCGAAGTTAATTGATGCCCAGCTTAAAGATTCAGAAAAAGTGGGATATTGCATCTATTCGCCGCGCGTTTCTTCAACCTCAACGCCGTTTGGCCTTAAGGCAGCAGAATCCTCTTCTGGTGTATGCGTAACAGATACACGGTTCATTATTTCAAATAACAAACATATCAAAGGAGTAGAGCCCACAATAACCTCCATCAATTTTGAAGATATACTGTACTTTAATATCGGCAGCGCAATGCTTTTGAGCTGGTTTTCCTTAGGGTTTATT
>Ga0315279_10002537_pt1 | contig 27177 bp, 15 predicted proteins | sample YL17G06_20_MG_FD_203694 | JGI IMG/M metagenome (GOLD analysis project Ga0315279, IMG submission 203694) | Sediment microbial communities from Yellowstone Lake, YNP, Wyoming, USA - YL17G06_20 | ecosystem: Environmental > Aquatic > Freshwater > Lake > Sediment | place: USA: Wyoming | collected... | reverse complement strand
CGGCCACCTTTCCGACAAACGGCCAAAAAGTGGCCGCTTTCCCGTCGGAAGCAGTGGCCGGCTTCGCTCGGAATGGTGGCCGCTTTCCGTCGGAATACCCGGCCGGAATCCCTCGGAATACGCAATAAGCGGTCAGGTTCTTGATCACTTTAATCCCCTGCGTTTTAAGCCGGACTTTATGAATGTTCAAGACATCCTTAATGACCAGATGGACATCCCAAGGCTGAAGTTCAAGTTTTGTCGGGCGGGCGCAGTTCAGGAGTTCCGTAATTAAATATCCGATCCTTTCTGTATTTCTCTCCATGATCCCGGCATAATTAAGACCCTCCGGCTTTATCTTGTCGTCCTTTTTGAGTTGTCGGAGCGACAAAATAATATTGGTCAGGGGATTTCTTATCTCATGGGCGATGCTTGAGGCCATCCGACCGGCAAAAGCGAGCTTCTCCGAACGCACCAGATCGTCTTTATTCGCCTTCAAAGTCTCGTAAGAAGCCTTGAGCTCCTCCCTGGAGTGAGTCAATCGATCAATCAACTCTTCAACGGATGAACTTTGCTGATCTAAAAGCATTTTTTGGCCCTGAATCGTCTCCTCAAATCGCTTAATGGCTTCCCCTCTTTTCTTTTCCTCGGTGACGTCGCGATAAAGCGCCTGGAACTGTTTTTCGCCGTTCCAAAGGACTTCCTTCCTGAAGACATGGAGATGGCGGACTTCGCCGTTATTCCTCACAATGTTGATTTCATATTCGGAGGGGCCGAAATCTCCGCTCAGTCTTAGTTCCTTTCTTTTTTGGAATTCAACGTAGCTTTCCGGAGTGTAGCGCTTCTTCACGGGCGTAGTTCTCAGTTCCTCGAGGCTGTCGAAACCATACATTTCCAGAATGGCCCGGTTCGCATAGAGAGTGTCTCCATCCGCCGTGACGATGCGCACTCCAAGCGGGGAATCATCCATAGAATGTTGAAAGTTCTCTTTCTCCCGGCGCAGCGCCGCCTCCACCCGCTTGCGGGCCTGTAACAGGTTCCAATCGCGAAGGCAACGCTCGACGGTGTGGGACATGGCGGTGAAAGCCCCGGACGACTTCATGACATAATCGATCGCGCCCGCCTTCATCGCCTCCACGGCGATATGCTCATCGCCGTAGCCGGTCATGATCAGAATGGGGAATGGGCCGGCCTCCGGCGGCGATGTCAGAACATCCACGCCATTGCCGTCCGGCAAGTGGAGATCTACGATTGCGAGATCCGGCGGTTGCGCGGCCGCAAGCGTCCTGTAAGCCCGCAGATTGCGGGCTAAATGGACCACGGCCTTCATACCGGAATCCAGGAAAGTCCGCTGAATGGATTCGGCGTGCGCCGGATCGTCTTCCAAGAGCAGGATGCAGACGGGCTCTCTTTGGCTCCCGGCCGGCAAGCTCTGCGAGTCGTGCGGAACGGGGTGGGGGGAGCGGGTCAGATCGTCGTTCTTCTCCTGCAAGTCCTTCGCTTTCTTATGGAACGCCGCTTCGATATTTTTTTGTTCCGTGATATCGCTCACCACGGCGCGGCACATGGGAGCGCCGTCCGCGTCCTGCGCGGCGGCGGCCTCCAGCCGCGCCCAGAATGCCGTGCCGTCCTGTTTCACCATCCGCAGCTCGCACACCTGCGGCGCGCCCGTCTCAAAGAGCTGTTTGCAGTACCGGTAGAAGATGTTTTTCTCCTCGGAGAGGATGAAGCGGGACAACGGCTGCTTGATCAATGCGCCTCTTGCCGCCCCCAACAGGGTGGCGGCGGTGAGATTGGCCTCCAGGATCAGCCCCTGCTCGCTGATCGTGAAATAGCCCACCGGCGCCAGGTCGTACAGGTCGAAATACTGCGCCTGGGAGACTTCCAGGGCCGCCTGCGCCCGGCGCAGTTCCTCGTTCTGCATCTCCAGCTCGATCTGATGCACCCGCAGCTCGTGAAGCATCTGCCGCGCCGCCTTGGGCGACAGCGTATCCGGGCTTTCCGGCATCCGGGCGGTTTTTTCCCGGGCAATCTCCTCCGCCCGCCGGCGCAGGTCCCGCCCTGAGCCCGCCGCAGGGTCGGCGGAATCGTCATGATCGGTTTTCTTTTTAGTCATCCTATGCCTCCTGGGGGATCCCGGCAACCCGGACTTCGGTCTTCAGGCCGTAATTCAGGAAAGCCCGCTGAACGACTTCGGCGTGAGCCTGATCGTCTTCTATGAAAAGGATGATGACGGGCTCTTTTTGACTCATGGCTTTTCTTCCTCGGCCCGCTGGCGTCTCGTCTTCGCCAGGGTAAACCGGAACGTCGTGCCCTTTCCGAGGCCTTCCGATTCCACCCAGATCCGGCCGCCGTGCAACTCTACGATCCGCTTGACCAAAGCCAGGCCGATGCCCTCGCCCTCCGTTTCAGGATCGAGCTTATGGAACAGGTCGAAGAGCATCGGCTGTAACTCCGGATCGATTCCGATTCCGTTATCGCGCACGTGGAGCACCGGCTCCTCGCCGGCCTGTTCCACGCCGATCTCCACCCGGGGCGCCGGCTCGTCACCCATGAACTTGACGGCGTTATCCACGAGGTTCAGGAAGACTTCGATCAAGCGCGCCCGATCGCCATAGAGCACGATCGGTTCCTCCGTGAGATCGATCCGCACCCCCCGCCCAGTGATCCGCCCCGCCACCAGGTCCAGAGCCTCTTTCACGATCGCCTGCAGGGGCGCTTCCTCGGAGGGGTTCATGATGCGTCCGACCCGCGAAAACCGGAGGAGCTCGTCCAGCAGGCGGCCCATCTTGTCGGCCGCGTTGCGGATGTAGCCCAGGTCCTTTTCCACCCGCGCTGCATCCCGGCTCCTGATGTCACGTTCCAGATGTCCCTGGAAAGTCTGGATCGTCACCAGCGGGCTTCTCAGGTCGTGCGAGACGGCGGAGATGAAGCGGGTCAGCTCTTCGTTCTTCTCCTGCAGGTCCTTTGCTCGCCGCCGGACCTCTTCCTCCGCCCGCTTGCGCTCGGTGATGTCTATTCCGATTTCCAGGACCAAATTCTCGTCGTCTTCGCTAGGGAATAGATCTTCGCAAATCATGTATGTGTGATCCTTGTTGCTGGTCCATTCCCAAGTTTGCGGAGCCCCTGTCTCTAAGACTCGAAGCGTGATACAGGGATCACAAGGCTTTTTTCGCCCATAGAATGCCTCATAACAGGGTCGGTCGCCCGGATCGCCAAACAATTCTCGGAATTTGCGATTTGTAAAACGAACAGAGTAATCCGGAGCTTGAAGGTAAGCATATGTAGGCATGATATCCAAAACAGAAAACAGTCTCTGCCGCTCCTTCTTAAGCGCTTCCTCTGCCCGCTTGCGCTCAATGGTGTTTGCTACTTGGCCAGAAACAAAACCCAATAGCTGCTTTTCCGGCTCACCGTATGCCTTCGGATCGGAATAGTGCTGAAGAGCAATTACACCAATGGTCTTTTCGCCGACTTTAAGCGGGGCGCCCAGCCAGCACGCTGATGGAGCGCCGACTATTTCCACTTCTCTACGGCGGGTCAGTTCTTCGTCAAGCGCCGCGTCACAAAGCAGTGTGCGGCCCGTGCGGAGCACGTACTCCGTTAAACCTTTGCCCGGTTTTCGTGATGGAGGCGGTGCGTCGATTTCGTCAACAAAATAAGGGAAACGCAAAAGATTTACTTTTTCATCATACAGGGCGACATAAAAATTTTCCGCAGGCATTAGGCCCTTAATGATCAGATGGACCGCATGATATAGACCATCTAAACTTGTTGCCGTTTCCGGTGCACGAGCGATTTCATAAAGGGCACGCTCGAGAAGCTCCGCGTGCTTGCGCTCGGTGATATCTTGAACGGTGCCAAAGAGCTTGACAATACACCCGTTTCTATCTCTAATGGGACGCATGGCGGCGGCAAAGTGAGCGATTCTGCCACTTGGCAGCCGTGCTTCTAGATCGTATTCAAATGCCTGCCCTTGCTCCCCTACGATTTGGGCATATTCACGCAACATCCCTGCCTGTTCGGGAGAGTAGTAGGCGGCTTCCTCCTCAACACTGGGAGGTCCCATGGCCGGATCACGCTCATACAATCTGAAAACTTGGTCGGACCACTGTACTGTCCGGCTGTCGAAGTCGAATTCCCAGCTTCCTATTCGACCCAAAGCCTGGGCTTCCTTCAGCTTGGCTTCACTTTTCCGTAGTTCATCCTCCGCCCGCTTGCGCTCGGTGATATCGCGGGAAATTCCACGGTAGCCACGCAGCCTGCCATCAATGTCGAAAAAAGGGACGCCGCTGGTTTCCAGCACAACAATTCGGCCGGTGTTATCTCGGCTGCTGGTTTCCATTCCTTTGAACGGGCTAGGAGACTCCGATATTGTACGGAACATCTTAATAGCATGCTCTCTATCTTCGGGTATCATAAGGTCGAACGGCGTTCTCCCAATCATATCCTCCGGCTTGTATCCCCAGAGTTCATAGATTTGCGGGCTGCAATAGGTGTAAACACCGTTGGCGTCCATTTCCCAGACAAAGTCACTTGTGGTTTCTGTCAGTGCTTGGAATCGTTTCTGGCTTTCTCGCAGCGCCTCCTCCGCCCGCTTGCGCTGTAACGCCACTCCTGCCTGACGCACCAATGTCTCGACGACGTCCCGGTTACTTAACTGGGATCCTTCCCGCATTATGATCGTAGCACTGCCGTATAATTCTCCTTTCCTGGTGAATCCCATTGTGAAAATGTCACCTGTCCCGGCAAGCTTTTCCAGTGCATCACAAGCGGCCTTTGGAATTTTACCGAATGACAACTCATGGATACCGCCGGGAACACGTACGAGCTTGCCGCTGATAAGGCCGTTCCACGCCTCCTCGCTCACGACAAAGGATATCCCCAACGGAAATGCACCGAGTGTTTTTGAAACAGCTTGCCTGTTCCGGTCATCTGCCAAGAGGGCACGGACTTGAATCTCGCCTGTTTTTTGATCGAATGAGTTAACCAAGATATAGATCGCATCATCTATAAGTTGTCTCAGCTTCTCTCCTATGAACCAATAAATGTCCTTCTCGGCTGGAAGTTCCACAAATCCCATCGCCGTTTCCGATAGAGACTCTATATTTTTAGTATGCTGAACCGCTTCCTCCTCCGCCCGCTTACGCTCGGTGATGTCCCTTGCAATAAACATAACACCAGTGACTTTATCATCTGTTTTCGTAAGGGAAGCTAAACATTCTAAAGCTATTTCTTGGCCTTTTTTGTTCTTGATGCATACGTCCTGAATGACTTCTCTGCCGGCAAGAATGTCTGCGAAACTATTCAGAAATGCGCGTATCTCTCTCGGGGGAACAACACCTAACCTGATGAGCTGTTTCCCCAGCACTTCTGGTTTTGACACACCGAACACCTCCACAGCCTTTTTATTAGCTTCGAGAATTCTTCCGGCTCCATCCAGATAGATGATAGCGTCAGAGGCGCTCTCAAAGAGGTTCTTGAATTTTTCTTCTGATTGTCTCAGCTTCTTTCTTAATTGGTCTTTTTCAATTGCCCTTTTTGCAGCAAAAGGGAGAGACTGAAATCCATCTTCTGATTTGACAATGTAGTCGATGGCGCCTGCCTTCATTGCCTCCACGGCTACTTTTTCGGTTCCATAACCGGATATCATTATAATCGGAAGATCATTGCCCTTTTCGACGATCTGCTTTAAGATGTCCAGCCCGCTGATTTCAGGAAAGAGATAATCTAAAAGTAAAAGATCATATCTGTTTTTTATGACCTTTTTCAGGCATTCCTCACCCTTGGCGACACTCTCTACCTCTGCTTTTAATTCCTGATTTAAAATCTCGGTTATAAGCTGGACGTGGTCGGGATTATCATCCGCTACTAAAACTTTCAGATTTGGACTCATATTCTAACCCCCTCGTTTTGATCGTTTTCAATTCAGCCATTTTCTGGCAGGGAGTTGGTCATTAACCAGTAAATTTTTAATTTTTTGATCTTGTCGAAAAACTCCTGCGGGTCTATTGGCTTGGAAATATAACTGTTAGCGCCGTTTTTATAGCTTTTAACGATCTCTTCCTCCTGAGTGGTCGTGGTCAATACAATTACCGGAATATGTTTAAGCCCGAGATCTGACTTAATAATTTTCAACACCTCCTGTCCGTCCAGCTTGGGAAGCTTAATGTCTAAAATGATTAATGTCGGGCGCGGACTCTTCTGGGGATCCGCATATTGACCCCTTCTGAAGAGATAGTCCAAAGCTTCTTCTCCATCCTTGGCCACCCGAATCTCATTGATTATGTTGTTTGCGGCCAGAGCCTCCTTTATCAAGAGAACGTGATCCGGATTGTCCTCGATCAATAAAACAACGGCATTGTTCTTTGCCATTTTTCCTCCTGTTTCAGGACTTTAGGTTCTTAGGGATAGTAAAATAGAATGTGCTCCCTGCTCCTTTCTGGCTTTCCACCCATACTTTGCCCTTGTTTGTCTCCACGATTTTCTTGACAATAGCCAAACCCATCCCGGTTCCTTCGGACTTAATGTCTTTAAGCTGAGAGAAAGACTCGAAGATCTTACTATGAAATTTCTGCTCTATGCCAATGCCGCTGTCCCGAACAAAAAATGTGTAATTATCCTTATCTTCTTGGTGTCCGATCTCTATTTTGGTCGTTCTCTCTTCATCTCTAAATTTCAGAGCATTGGACAAAAGATTGTAAAATATCTGATAAAGTCTCTTTTCAGAATAGAATAGCTGGGGCAAGTTTTCGGGGGAGACGAATTCCACATTCTGTGTGGCTAAAGACGCGCTCGCCCCAGCCCAGACTGACTTTATCACCTCCTGGACTGAAATCTCGGTTTTCTTATCCTCTATCCTGCCGATTCGGGAGAGTTCAGCCAGGTCCTCAAGCAAGTCGGTCATCAAGCTGGCGTTGGCTTGCATCCGCTGGATGCAAAAGAGAGCTTTTTCATTCAAATCCTTTATGTGGTTTTTTATAAGTAAAGAACAAAAACCCTGAATGGAGACCACTGGATTTTTCAGGTCATGGGACAACATATCGACAAACGCTTTCAACTCCGCATTGCTCTTTCTTATCTCCTCCTCGGCCCGCTTGCGCTCGGTGATGTCGCCGTAGGCGATGGCGACACCATAGCCCTCCAGCGGTATGGGCGCGGCGGTCACACTGATCCAGGTGATTTCGCCTTTGTCCTTCACAATGCCCATCTCCACATTCTCAATCAGACGGTTTTCTCGCAATGCCCTGGTGCTGGCATACTCATCGGCGGGCATGGGTGTGCCGTCCTTCCGAATAATCTGCCATTCCTTGCTGTCGACTCTCCTTTGAACGTGTACGTCGGCAGTGATGCCCAAAAGCTGTTCTGATTGGCGATTCGCTTCTATGATCTTGCCCGATTTGTCTGAAATAGTGATGCCGAGTGGAAACGATTCGAACAAGACCCGGTACTTTTCCAGGTTGACTTGCAGCGCTTCCTCCGTCCGCTTGCGCTCGGTGATGTCGCGTGCGAATCCGCAGTGATATTCTTTACCGTTGTGTTCAAAAAACTTCGCTGTGATCTCGACGGGGATAACTTTCCCCGCCTTAGTGTAGTGGCAAGATTCAAACGTGAGAGAACCACTTTGTTTCAGTTTTTTCCAGAACTCAGGCCAAACCTCGGCTGAATAGTCTGGGTCTATGTCATGCACGGTCTTTGAGAGCAGTTCTTCCCGCGAATAGCCCACTGAGCGGCAGAAAGCATCGTTGACATCAAAGTAGCGCGCGTCGTGGCCTACGCAGACCATCGCATCGACTGCATTATCGAGTGAAAGCCGCGTAAAACGGAGTGCATCCTCCACCCGCTTCCGCTCGGTGATGTCCTCGATGATTCCATCATAATAATTCACATGACCCTGCTCGTCTTTAACGGCCACCGCTGACACCGACCCGACAAAACGACTTCCGTCTTTCTTTTTCAGCCACAATTCCTCGCCTCGGACAAATCCTTCTTTGAGCATTTTATCATTAAACTCATTCCTGTATTCTGAATTTTGATACAGGTCTGACACGTTTATAGCCAGGAATTCCTCTTTGCTATTATACCCAAACATCTTAATGTTGGCGGGGTTGGCTTCAATGAATTTACCTTCAGGTCCAACGGTATTCCTGTAAATTCCTAAGTTGATGTTTTCTGTCAAACCCCTGTATTTTTCTTCGCTTTTTCTCACGGCTTCTTCCGCCCGTTTGCGCTCGGTGATGTCGAGGCCGTACAGATTGGCGTAGCCAGCATCAACAACCGGCGCGACGAAGAACGAATACGCCCGCTCGCGGTGCTCGAGATCGAGCACTTGCACTGATCCGTTTTCCATGACCTGGAAGACAACCTCCCGTAGCATGGGCGGGGTAGCCTGGCCAACTTGCAGATGCAAATCCGCCAGTTGCCTCACGCCGGCCTCGTTGACGTAGAGGAGCAGGCCATCTCGTGCGATTCGCAAGACTGGGTTGGGGTTTTCGGATGGAAACTTTGCCAGGTTTTGGATTTCCTTTTCCGCCCTCTTACGCTCGGTGATATCGCGAACGATTCCAAATTCTCCTATCACTTTTCTTTTTTCAATATAGGGGAAGCTTGTGAACTCCCCTATGAGATACTCTCCAGACTTCGAGAGAATACGTAATTCATAGGGCGGAATCGGTTCCCCGCGCAAGACATGCTGAAATGTTTCCATAGCCAGGGCCAAATCATCAGGATGCACAAGGGGCATGAACGGTTTGCCAAGCCATTCAGCCCTTGACCAACCCGTGATCCTTTCAAAGGCAGGATTCAGTAACGTAATCGTTCCGTCTTCAGCGGAAAGGTTGTAGATCACTTCGGGCGCGGTTTCAACCAGACGGCGATAACGCTCTTCGCTCTCCCGCAGCGCCTCCTCCGCCCGCTTGCGCTCAGTGATATCTGTGATAATCGCATTAAACCCTAAAAGTTGGCCTTCATATTTGAAAGCTGTCGGGTTTGAACACATATAGACGATATGCCCATCTTTATGAATGATTCTGAATTCAATATAAGGATTTCCTATGGGATTGATGAAAGCATCCTCAAATATCTGCATGACATTTTTTCGATCGTCTGGATGGAGGAAATCAGCAAAGTGCATGCCAATCATTTCTTGCTCAGGGTAGCCACACATTCTACAGAGCGTTTCGTTGACAAAAATAAATACTCCCCGCTGGTCTGTTGCGGCTATGCCCGAGCCTGCGGTTTCTACTAGACTTCTATATTTTTTCTCGCTCTTTCTGAGTTCTTCTTCAATTCCTTTGCGGTCTGTAACATCGGTCAATGTCGACCTGATACCAGTGACTTTTTTGTGGGCATCCCACTCCAGCACATCGTCAATAACAACGTAGATTCGTGAACCATCCTTTTTGAGATAAATCCTATTTTCAATCCTCGCAACGGACAATCCCTGGATTTTTTGGCGGAATCTTTTTTGCGCTTCATCTCTCTGTTCCGGTAAAATAAAATCAAAAATCGACTTTCCCACCATTTCATGGACCCGATAGCCTAAAATAGAGGCTTCTGTTTGATTAACCTTGGCGATTTTTCCGTCTGGATCCAACACATGATAAGCCACAGGAGCTCTCTCCCATAATTCTTTATAGCGTTCCTCGCTCTCCCGCAGCGCCTCCTCCGCCCGCTTGCGCAGGTCGGCGGAATCGTCGTGATCGGTTTTCTTTTTAGTCATCCTACGCCTCCCGGGGGGTCTCCGCAACCCGGACTTCGGACTTCATACCGGAATTCAGGAAAGCCCGTTGAACGGCTTCGGCGCGCGCCGGATCGTCTTCCAAGAGCAGGATGTTGACGGGCTCTTCTTGGCTCATGTTCTTTCCTCTCGGCCGACTCCCCGTCTCGTCTTCGCCAGGGTGAACCGGAAGGTTGTGCCCTTGCCGGGGCCTTCCGATTCCACCCAGATCCTGCCGCCGTGCACCTCCACAATCCGCCGCACCAGCGCCAGGCCGATGCCCTCGCCCTCCGAACTAAGATAACTCACGCCCACACTCCATACTCAAAGCCGCGCACGATTTCGCGTTCGACAACCGCAAAGCCCGCTTCGAAATTGTAATCTGCTACCACGGGCAACAAATCCCCAAGATCGGCCGTGAATCCCGGATGCCGACGCTTCGCCGCCAGGTTCTCGACAAAGTCCGCGCGACTCACCTGAAGGCCTGCGAATTCCATATATTTTCGAAATGTGCCGACTATCTGTTGTCCATCGGCCTTCCCCTCGGTCAACCCGAGCCACAGATCGAACAGGTCCCGGCCTTTCCGGCGTTGATACAGGGCGCGAAGCTTGGTCGCCAGAAGCTCGTTCAGGCTGAATGTGGAAATGTCGCAATGCCCCGTGAACCAGGGCGACGTGATGGAGAACGGCTTCTTCTGCGCGCTCAGCACGGTAAAATGTTCCCTGGAGTTGATCTCCACTTTCAGTTTCAGGGGAATGACCGGAGGATTTTCGGACATCATGCGGTACGTCAGAGTGACCACACCCGGGCCTTGCTTCCTCTGCGGCGTCCCGAGGATGGGCGTCAGCGTATCCCTCAGGGCATCAAAAATGGGCCCGATGGGCCCTCCTTCGATCTGCACAAGATCAATATCTTCCGAATAGCGGCGCGGCGGGCTGAAGAACAGCTTGTGCATCGCCGTGCCACCGCGTAACACAAGATGCTTCGACAAAACGGGATTTTTGAAGATTTCGACCATCGCGCGGCAGATAATCAAATCCTGCTCGACCTTTGCATCCGAACGCCAGGGGGCCTGCGCCCGCCACGCGTCTATGTAGGCCCTTGGAATCACGTCAAATCCCCCTCGACCTCCGAGTTGATCCAGAGGTTCCATCGTTTATCGCGTATCGATCCCCGCAGCGGCAGGGAAGGTTCAACCTTGGTCGGCAGTGGCTTCTGCTTTGAAACCCAACAAGCCAACCGGCCGGCTTTTGCGGCGAAGGCGCTCTTCTCCAACAGCCAACCCAATCGCTGCGCGGTGGCGACATGGCCGTCGATCTTCGCCGCCTCCACCAGCTTGATCGGCCTCAGAACTTCGCCGAGTTCCTGAAGCACGGTCAGCACCTGGTCCAGTCCGCCAACCCGACGGCTGTATCGAATCAGGTCAATCGCGGTTGCCTCGGGGGTCGAAACGGGAATATAGCCGGTCACGCCTTTGAACTGCTGAACCGGGGTTTCCTTGAGCTTGCTCTTGACCAGGAAACGTATGCCGACACCCCGGCATGCGATGTCACGCAGAGGACGGTCAGTCACCACTTGATATCGCTGGGGACACTGATGGGCGGCGCCGTGGTATTCAGCCGCGCTGAGCGCGCCAACGTAGAAAGGCCGCCCCAAGTGCTCCATGAGCTTCACGATGAACCAGTCGGCAGGCACCACTCCCACGGCGGCATACTCCAGCGGCACGACGACATAGAACTTGCCGTGGATTCGAGCAATCTTCTTCCTGGAGGACAGCCGACCGGCTGACCGATTGAAGGCCTTTCTGTTCAGGCCGAAAGCCTTCATGGCCTCGTCCCGAGTGAACGAGTACCGCCCCTGGGAGGGCAACGCCTCAACCCAAGCTTTAAAAGCTCCATATTGCTTGCTTCCGGGCATTTTCATTTAGTTACCCGTCTAAGTATCTGTTTGCATCTGTATACATATATCGTATCCAAATGTAAATATCAACTTATTCGGCCGACTCCCCGTCTCGTCTTCGCCAGGGTGAACCGGAAGGTTGTGCCCTTGCCGGGGCCTTCCGATTCCACCCAGATCCTGCCGCCGTGCAACTCCACGATCCGCCGCACCAGCGCCAGGCCGACGCCCTCGCCCTCCGTTTCAGGATTGAGCTTATGGAACAGGCTGAAGAGCATCGGCTGTAAATGCGGATCGATCCCGATTCCGTTATCGCGCACGAACAGCACCAGCTCCTCGCCGGCCTGTTCCACGCCGATCTCGACACGGGGCGCCGGCTCGTCGCCCATGAACTTGGCGGCGTTATCCACAAGGTTCAGGAAGACTTCGACCAAGCGTGTCCGATCGCCATGGAGCACGACCGGTTCTTCCGTCACCTGAACCTTCACGCCCCGCCCGGTGATCCGCCCCGCCACCAAGTCTAAGGCCTCTTTTACGATCGCCTGCAGGGGCACTTCCTCGGAAGGGTTTGTTATACGTCCGACCCGCGAAAGCCGGCGGATGTCGTCAAGCAGGCGGCTCATCTTGTCGGCCGCATTGCGGACGTAGCCCAGGTCCTTTTCCACCCGCGCCGTATCCCGGCTCCGGATGTCCCGTTCCAGATGTCCCTGGAAGGTCTGGATCGTCACCAGCGGGCTTCTCAGATCGTGCGCGACGGCATAGGTGAAGCGGGTCAGCTCTTCGTTCTTCTCCTGCAGTTCCTTCGCTTTCCGGCGGACCTCTTCCTCCGCCCGCTTGCGCTCGGTGATGTCATTTATGAAACCCTCAATCGCCACAATTTCCTTGCCGTGTTTAACAGGTTGCATATTGAAACTGTGGTACTTAATTTTGCCCTCTCTTGTGAGACGGCCAAACTCACCTACTATGGTTTCGCCAGCCAACACCCGTTTGACGTATTCTCTTGCTTGTTCCATAGAGTCTTCAGGTTGGGTAATCTCGAAAGGCTTACCAATGACCTCTTTAAGTGATAGTGAATGCATCTGTTCCCATACGGAGTTTACGTACTGCCACAGCCCGTCCTTCCCCACCCGATAATAGCCGAAAGGCGCATTTTCAACTATCGCCCGAAATCTTTCCTCGCTTTCCCGCAGCGCCTCCTCCGCCCGCTTGCGCTCGGTGATGTCCCGGATGATCACGAGATCAGCGGGCTTTCCTTGATATGTGACCATACCCGCGTTTAACTCGGCATGCATCTTACTGCCGTCTCTGCGCCTGAGCGCTGTCTCGTATATCGGTGAGACGTCCTCACCTGCCATGCGCTGCTTGTAGCGATCAACTACTTCGGGAAGCTCATCGGAGTAGATATGATCAGTAAACGGAGTGCCGATAACCTCCTCAACGGTTACGCCTCTCATCTCTGCCAAACACGCGTTGATATATTTGACTATTCCATCCTGAACAATGACAATACCATCGTTTGCTCGCTCAACAAGATTGCGATATTTCTCCTCGCTCTCCCGCAGTGCCTCCTCGGCGCGCTTGCGATCCACGGCCAACTGCTGGACCTCCATAGCCCGCTGGGCAACCATCGGCAGCCGCAGCAGGTAGCCCTCGCTCTTGACCACGTAGTCGTAAACCCCGCTCTTCATCGCCTCCACCGCTACCCGCTCGTCTCCACGGCCGGTGACCATCACCACCGAGGCCGGAGCTTTACCTCGTCGTATCTCTTTTAACAACTCCAATCCATCCCGCCCCGGCAGGCTGTAATCCAGGATCACCAGGTCGTAGGTCTCCCCCTCCGCCAGATGGCGCAGCGCCTCTTCTCCGGACACCGCCCCGGCGACCTGCCAGGTGAGGTCGTGTTCAGTCAGGGCACGGCACATCAGCTCTCTATGATCATCATTATCCTCTACTAATAAGATTCTCATCGCTCTCTCCTTCTCCGATTACGGGCCGAGAAGATCTCAAAGCTTCGCCGAACCCTAGAAGTCTTTCGCCGTCACATGGGTAAACTATTGGCCACCATCCAGTAGAGCTTGAGCTCTTTGATTACCTTTGTGAAGTGCTCAAAGTCCACCGGCTTGACAATGTAGCTGTTGGCCCCACAATGGTAACTTTCCGCGATCTCCTTCTCACTCCCTGAGGTTGTGAGCACCACGACGGGGATGGATTTGAGCTTCGGATCGGCCTTGATCCACCTCAGGAACTCCGTTCCGTCCATACCGGGCAGCTTGATATCCAGCAGGATCAACCCCGGCCGTGCCGCATCGACGTACGCTCCACGTTGGTAGAGGAAATCCATCGCCTCCTCTCCGCTGATCGCTATGTGCACCTCGTTCAGAACGTTGTTGTTCCGCAACGCCTTGACGATCAACTCCACATGGTCGGCGTTGTCTTCGACTAGAAGAATGTCAACAGATTTTGGGCCCATGATACCTCCTTCAGCAATTATACCGAGGCTAGCCCTTCGCTAAGCTCAGGACAAGCCCTTCAGGTCCGAGCTTCAACTGAGCGGTTTAACTCCGCTCTCTATCGGCAACGTGAAATAGAAAGTCGCTCCTGCTCCCTCATTGCCTGTGCCGATCCCCTCGGCTTCGCTCGAGATAAACTTCGCCGAAGGGCTCTCCAACCACACGCGGCCGCCATGGTGCTCCACGATCTTCTTGACCAGGGCCAGTCCAATCCCCACTCCCTCGATCTCCGAATGCAGTTTTTGGAAGGGAGCGAAGATTTGATCTTGGTACTTGTGGGGGATACCGATGCCATTATCGGTTACATGGAAGCGATGGAAACCGCTTTGCTGCCGGCAGCCAACCTCGATGCGCAGCGCTCTCTCCGCGCTCTTGAATTTGACCGCGTTGTCTATCAGATTGACGAACACCTGGCGGATACGGATTCGGTCGGCGCGGACAGTGGGCAGCGGCTCCTGCACCACAAGCTTCGCTCCCGCTTCCCTTAGCCTGATCGCCAGCGCATCCCGGATCTCCCTCAGCAGCGCCGCCACGTCAATCCCCTCGGTTGGCTCTGCCACCTGCCCGATACGCGACAGCTCCAGCAGGTTCGCGATGAGGGAATCCATCTGGGCCACATTGGCTTGGATGCGCTCCAGGTAGTGCTTGCCTTTCTCAGCCAACTGGTTTTCGTACTCCTTCTTCAATGCAGAGGAGAAGCCGCTCATGGAGACAAGGGGCGCTTTCAAGTCATGGGAGACGGTGTAGACAAAGGATTCCAGCTCCCTGTTCTTGGCCTCAAGTTCGGCCAGCAGCCGTTCCCGCTCTGCCTCGGCCTGCTTGCGCTCGGTGATGTCGCGGGTATTCATAACAAAGCCAGCAATTACCGGATTATCTAAAAGATTCTTACCTAGCCCATCTAAAATTCGTTCTGAGCCATCTTTATGTCGAACACGGAAAATATTGGGAATAATAGTTTCTCTTGTTAGTATCGCCTTGCCAAAATCATAAATAGCTCTCGGAAGATCGACTGGCTTAATAAAATCGAAACCACTCTTACCGATTAGTTCTTCTGGCTTATATCCGGCAAAACGCTCAATAGAAGGACTCGTGTAAGTTATGGTCCCTTTTTTATCTAGAATAATGATAATGTCCGAAGAGTTTTCAGTGAGTGCGCGGAAATATTCTTCGCTCTTCTTCAGCGCTTCCTCTGCCTGCTTGCGCTCAGTGATGTCAATAGCTATTCCCCGGACACCTATCGGGACTCCGTCTTCAAGAATGGTGGCAGCGTGCAATAATATCGGGAATATTCCTCCGTCTTTTCGCATCCCTTGATACTCGCGGGCGGCGGCTTCTGAACCGCTCAAGATCTCCTTAAATCTCTTTTTAATCCTTTCGCGGTCTTCGGGGGCAACCAGCGCAAAGATGTTGATTCCGGACTGAAAATCCTCGTGAGAATAGCCAAACGACTTGAAACCGTACTGATTCGCAAATGTGAGATTCCCGCTGATATCTGTTTCAAATACTATTTGCGGCAGTAGGTCGGAAAGCTGTCGGAACCGTTTCTCGCTCTTGACTAACATTCCCTCGGCCCGCTTGCGCTCGGTGATGTCTACCGTTGCAATCACCACGCCCTTCCCCGCCACTGGAAAGGGCGCCGCGCTGACGCTGGTCCAAATGGTCTTACTGCTTTCGGTTATCACCCCGGTTTCGACATCGTAAACGGGTTGCTGTTCCTGAAAAGCCCGTACGCTCGCATATTCCTCCGGAGGCATCGACGTCCCATCGGGGCGAATATATCGCCGGTTTTGATACTTGTCCTTTAGTAAATCGTCCCTCGAAATGGCCAATATCTTTTCGAGCGCCGGGTTCGCGTAAATCATTTTACGGTTCTGATCCAAAAGAGAGACGCCAATCGGCAATTGCTCGAACAGAACTCTAAGTTTTTCTTCGCTCTCCCGCAGCACCTCCTCCGCCCGCTTGCTTTCGGTGACGTCGTCGACGATTCCATCATAATATTCCACATGACCCTGCTTGTCTTTAGCGGCCACCGCTGACACGGATGCGACAAAAACACTTCCGTCTTTCTTTTTCAGCCACAATTCCTCGCCTCTGACAAATCCTTCTTTGAGCATTTTATTATTAAACTTTTTCCTGTCTTCTGGATTTTGATACAGGTCTGAAACGTTTATAGCCAGGAATTCCTCTTTGCTTTTATACCCAAACATCCCAATGAGGGCGGGGTTGGCTTCAATGAATTGGCCTTCAGGTCCAACGGTATTCCTGTAAACTCCTAAGTTGACGTTTTCTGTCAAACCCCTGTATTTTTCCTCGCTTTTTCTCAAGGCTTCTTCCGCCCGCTTGCGGTCGGTGATGTCGTCGTAGAGCACTTGGTAGTGCGCCTTACTGTTCCAAAATGTTTCCTTGCGGAAGACCTGGAGATGGCGGACTTCACCGTTTTTCCTGACGATGCTTACTTCATATTCGGACGGGGCATACTCGCCTCGCCGTCTTTTCTCCAATCTTATCTGGAACTCGGCGTAGCTCTCCGGAGTGTAGCGCTTTTTGATGGGAGTTGTCTTCAGCTCTTCAATGCTGGCGTAGCCGTAGATATCCAGTATCGCCCTGTTGGCATAGAGGGTCTCCCCATCGGCGCTAACAATGCGCATCCCCAGCGGGGACTCATCCAGGGAACGACGGAAGTTCTCTTCACTTCTCCGCAATACTTCCTCTGCCTGCCTGCGCTCGGTGATGTCCTGCCCCTGCGCGATTGTGGCTATAGGAGTTTTCCCGTCTGAATCAAAAAGAGTAGCCGAGTTCCAGAGCACCGTCCGAACAGTCCCATCGCGGTGCAGGATTTCAATCTCAACCGTCTGCCACCGTTCACCCTTCAACGTTTTCCGGATAAGTTCCATCGTGAGTTGCACCCGGGCAGGAGGAAACAGAAAATCAAGCGTTTGACCCAAGACCTCGCCAGCAGTCCGTCCCGTCAGAAATTCAAAGGCATGATTGAAACGGCTAATTCTAAATTGCGGGTTCCAGACAATAATCGGGGCATTGGCGTAGTTGAACAGGTTATCCAGATACGCATTAGTCTTCCGCAGCGCCTCCTCCGCCCGTTTGCGCTCGGTGATATCGCGAACGATTCCAAATTCTCCTATCACTTTTCTTTTTTCAATATGGGGGAAGCTTGTGAACTCCCCTATGAGATACTCTCCAGACTTCGAGAGAATACGTAATTCATAGGGCGGAGTCGGTTCCTCGCGCAAGACATGCTGAAATGTTTCCATAGCCAGGGTCAAATCATCAGGATGCACAAGGGGCATGAACGGTTTGCCAAGCCATTCACCCCGTAACCAACCCGTGATCCTTTCAAAGGCAGGATTCAGTAATGTAATCGTTCCGTCATCAGCGGAAAGGTTGTAGATCACTTCGGGCGCGGTTTCAACAAGACGGCGATAACGCTCCTCGCTTTCTCGCAGTGCCTCCTCCGCGCGCTTGCGCAGGTCGGCGGAATCGTCGTGATCGGTTTTCTTTTTAGTCATCCTTCGCCTCCCGGGGGGTCTCCGCAACCCGGACTTCGGACTTTATACCGGAATTCAAGAAAGCCCGTTGAACGGCTTCGGCGCGCGCCGGATCGTCTTCCAAGAGTAGGATGTTGACGGGCTCTCCTTGGCTCATGTTCTTTCCTCTCGGCCGACTCCCCGTCTCGTCTTCGCCAGGGTGAACCGGAAGGTTGTGCCCTTGCCGGGGCCTTCCGATTCCACCCAGATCCTGCCGCCGTGCACCTCCACAATCCGCCGCACCAGCGCCAGGCCGATGCCCGTGCCCTCCGAGCCGGGGTCGAGCTTATGGAACAGGCCGAAGAGCATCGGCTGTAACCGGGGATCGATTCCGATTCCGTTATCGCGCACGAACAGCACCAGCTCCTCGCCGGCCTGTTCCACGCCGATCTCGACACGTGGCGCCGGCTCGTCGCCCATGAACTTGGCGGCGTTATCCACGAGGTTCTGGAAGACTTCCACCAAGCGCGTCCGATCGCCGGTGAGCACGACCGGTTCCTCCGTGAGATCAACTCGGACCCCCCGCCCGGTGATCCGCCCCGCCACCAGGTCCAGGGCCTCTTTTACGATCGCCTGCAGGGGCGCTTCCTCGGAGGGGTTCATGATGCGTCCGACCCGCGAAAGGCGGAGAAGCTCATCGAGCAGGCGGCTCATCTTGTCGGCCGCATTGCGGATGTAGCCCAGATCCATTTCTATCCGCGCTGCGTCTTGGCTCCGGAGGTCTTGTTCCAGATGTCCTTGGAAGGTCCGGATCGTCACCAGCGGGCTTTTCAAGTCGTGCGAGACGGCGTAGGTGAAGCTGGCCAGCTCGTCGTTCTTCTCCTGCAATTCCTTCGCTTTCCGGCGGACCGCCTCCTCCGCCCGCTTGCGCTCGGTGATGTCTTGCACAGCGCCAATAAGACGTAAGCTACCATGCGCTTTTGAATCGACCTGGCATTCCATGTGGCTGATAATATGCAGAACCCGCCCGTCCTTGGTTACAATACGAAATTCCCTGGTGTCGGCTTCACCGGCTCTCAATTCGCGCAGAGGTTTAGTAGCCATTTCACGATCATCCGGATGCGATACGAACAACCAGCATCTCTGTTCATGCAATTCGGCGTCCGAATAACCGGTGAGGGTAAAAAACGCATTCGTGATCCAATCCACCTCATAACCGTCATCGCCGGCATGGATACAGGAATAAGCGAATTCTGAACTCAATCGCGCGACGGTACGATACCTTTCCTCACTCTCCCGCAATGCCTCCTCCGCCCGTTTGCGCTCGGTGATGTCGCGAAAAACGTCAAAGGTGCCCATAAATTTCCCCTGGCTGTCAAACCGTGGGACGGCCGTTATGAGCAAGTTGCGCTTTTCTCCGTCAGGACGACTGATTTCAATTTCATAAAAGCTCTTTTCGCCGGCCCGGCGCCGGTACGTTTGCTCACGGATCATGCCGAACTGCTCCGGACTGGCGAACTCATGTAAGCTGCGCCCCAGCAGGCCGCTGGGCGGCACGCCAAAGACGTCTTCGGCGGCAGCGTTCGCGAAGGCAACTTGTTCTTCGGAATTAACAAAACCTATGCCCTCGCCCACGTTTTCAATCAGCGTGCGATATCGCTCTTCGCTCTCGCGCAGCGTCTCCTCCACCCGCTTGCGCTCGGTGATTTCGCTCACCGCGGCGCGGCACATGGGGGCGCCGTCAGCGTCCTTGGCCGCGGTCGCCTCCACCCGCGCCCAGAACGGGTCGCCGTCCTTTTTCACCAGCCGCAGCTCGCACACCTGCGGCGCGCCCGTCTCAAAGAGCTGTTTGCGGCGCCGGTAGTAGACGTCCTGGTCCTCGCGAACGATAAAGCTGGTGAACGGCTTTTTGACCAGCGCGCCTCTCGTCACGCCCAGCAAACCGGCAGCGGTGAGATTAGCCTCCACGATCAGCCCCTTTTCGCTGAGCGTGAAATAGCCCACCGGCGCCAGGTCGTACAGGTCGAAATACCGTGCCTGCGAGGATTCCAGTGCCTCCTGCGCCCGGCGCAGCTCCTCGTTCTGCATCTCCAGCTCGATCTGATGCACCCGCAGATCGTGGAGCAACTGCCGCGCCGCCTTGGGCGACAGCGTATCCAGGTTTTCCGGCATCCGGGCAACTTTTTTCCGGGCTATCTCCTCCGCCCTCCTGCGCAGGTCCTGCGCTGTCTGCTCGCCGGAACTTCCCTCATCGTTGAAATTTCGCGGGACAGGTTGGCGAAGGGGGGAGTCTGCTTGCGGTGAGCCTTTCGAATCCGTCGAAGGATCGGCGGCTTCGTCCGATTTAGACTTTTTCTTGGTCATGGCCTTGCCCCTCTTCCATCATCCGTTCAGTGGTCGCAACGGCATACGCTTCCCCGGACTCATTCACCAGCGTGGCGACGGTCAGCCACACCTCTACGATCCGGCCGTCTTTGGCGAGCCGTTGCGCGCGGTACGGCTCCAGAACCTCAGCCCGGCTGAGCCGCTGCACAATGGTCAGCTCTTCCCCACGCCGACTCTCCGGGATCAGCTCGCGGATGTTCATCGCCAGCGCCTCGGCCTCGCTCCAGCCGTACATCCTCACCGCGCTCGGGTTCCAAGCCAAGATGCGGCCTTCAAAGTCCTGCACCATGATGGCATCGTGCGCGTCGTGCACCACCACGGCCAGGCGGCGCATGTCCTCGCTCTCCCGCAGCGCCTCCCGTATCCGCTTCATCTCCGTGATCTCGACAAAGGTGATCACCGCGCCCTCGATCAAGTTTTCCTGGGTGCGATAGGGCCGGATGAGCATCAGGTACCACCCACCCTCCTTGGTCTGGACTTCAAACTCTTTGGGTGCCAGGCTGTCCAGCACCGTCTGCACGTCTTCCACCAGCCGGTCATAGCCCGCCAGATTGGATACGATGTGGCCCACCGGCCGCCCCATATCGGTCGGGATCAGGTTGATCACCTGGGTGGCGGCCGGGGTGAAGCGCCGGATGCGCAGTTGATGGTCCACAAAGATGGTGCCTGTCCCCGTGCCTGCCAGCAGGTTGTTCATGTCGTTATTGGCCCGCGACAGCTCGGCCACCTTGGCTTGCAGTTCGGTGTTGACCGTCCCCAATTCCTCGTTGACCGATTGCAGCTCCTCCGTGGAGGTCTCCAGTTCCTCGTTGGTTGACTGCATTTCCTCGTTGATGGATTGCATCTCCTCGTTGGAGGATTTTAGCTCTTCGTTGGAGGTCTCCAGCTCCTCGTTCATGGTCTGGAGGTATTCCTCCTTGGCTCGCAGTTCCTTCTTCAACGCCGCGATGCGCGCGTCGCTTTCCGTGGCGCTTTCGCCCACACTCTCGACCGATTCCACGGCGGCAGTCTTCCCGGGCCGTTCCTGCTTCGCCGACGGCGCTTCCTCTAAAATGACCAGAAACAGGCTGGGCGCGACGGCCGCGTCGGGGCCTGCCCCTTCGCCAAGCTCAGGACACCGGGGCGCCACCGGCCGGACCGTCAGGTTAACGGTGCTGAACTCGCCGTTGGTTTTGACCCGCAGCCCCGGGCAGCGCACCGGCTCCTTATGGGCCGCAGCTTTGCGCAGGGCGCTGGTCAGCTCCCGCCGCAGCCCCTCGCGGGCCATCTTCAGGATATTCATGCCGGCCTCGCCCGGGGCCGGTTCCAGGTACAGGCCCGTGCGGCCGTGGAGGTAGAGGATCTCGCCGCGTTCGAGGACGAGCGCGCCGACCGGGGCGTACTGCCGGAGCAGCGCCTGTTCGGTCAAGTCGCGCAGCGACAGCTTGCTTTCGCCGCGGGCCTTCCTTGAGGGCTGCAGGACGACTCCATCTTCCGTCAGGGGCGGGAGAAACTCCCCCAAGGCCGGGCGATGTACGCTGTAATTATCCTCTTTTCGCTGGTATAGCCTAGCCTTGCGGTCCATCGCGGTAAAGAGGTCCGCGAACTCACCAACGGTCTCGGAGGTGCCCAGGAAGAGGAAACCGCCCGGGTTCAACGCGTAGTGAAAAAGGGGGATAATCTTCTTCTGCAGTTCCCCGCCCATATAGATCAACACGTTGCGGCAACTGATCAGGTCGAGCTTGGAGAACGGCGGATCTTGGATCACGTCCTGCTCGGAGAATATTAGGATGTCGCGGATGCCTTTCTGGATGCGGTAGGTGCCGCCGTCCGGGTCCTGGGCGAAAAAGCGCGCCAGCCTCTCCGGCGGGACATCGGAGGCGATGCTGGCGGGATAGACGCCGGCGCGGGCCTGATTGATGGCCTGGGGGTCGATATCGGTGGCGAACACCTGCACCTTATAATTCCGCCTCAGCGCCTCCAGGCGCTCCTGGAGCAGGATGGCGATGGAATAGGCCTCCTCGCCGGTGGAACAGCCGGGCGCCCAGACGCGTATCAATGCGCCGGCGGGCTTGCCGGCAAGAAGCCGCGGGATGACCTGGGCCTCGAGCGCCGCGAACGCCTCCGGGTCGCGAAAGAAATTGGTGACGCCGATCAAGAGGTCGCGAAAGAGTGCCGCTACCTCAGCCGGGTTTTGCTGCAGGTAGCGCACATACCCGTCCAGCTGCTTGATCTGCTGGACGGCCATGCGCCTCTCGATGCGGCGGGCGATGGTGTTCTGTTTATATTTGGAAAAATCGTGGCCGGTCTGGGCGCGCAGCAGGATGAAGATCTTTTTCAGCTTATCTTCAGTCTCGGGGACCGCGGGAAGGACCGGACGGGGTGTTTTCCCGAACGCATGAGCGGCGTAGGCGATGAGCTGGGCCGGCATCTCGGCCGGCGGCAGCACAAAGTCCACCAGGCCGGTGGCGATGGCGCTGCGCGGCATGCCGTCGTATTCGGTGGATTCGGGGTTCTGCGCCATCGCCATGCCGCCCTCGCCCTTGACCGCCCTGACCCCCAGGGTGCCATCGCTGCCGGTGCCCGAGAGCACGATGCAGATGGCCCGCTCGTGCTGGTCCTGGGCCAGGGAGCGGAAGAAAAAGTCTATCGGCAGGCGCCGGCCGCGGGGGGCGGCCGGTTCCAGCAACTGCAGGGCGCCGTTCAGGAAGGCCATGTCCCGGTTGGGCGGGATGATGTAGGCGTGGTTGGGTTTGACCGTCATCCCATCCGCGACCTCGAAGACCTGCATCCGGGTGTAGCGTTTGACCAGGTCGGAAAGGATGCTCTTGTGATCCGGGGCCAGGTGCTGCACCAGGACAAAGGCCATGCCGGGATCGGTATCGGCCGGCATGGCGGAAAAGAAAGCTTCAAAGGCGGCCAGCCCCCCCGCCGAAGCGCCGATGCCGACGATGGGAAAGCCCTTCTCGGGCTGTGCCTCCGGGCGGACACGCGGGTCCACCTCCGGGGCCGCCGCTTTTTTCAGCGGCTTCTTCGGCGGAGTTATCGGCCACCCCTCTTTGGGCGACGGGCGCTTGGCCATTTTCTCAGGTTTCCGCTTTTTGGTCTTTCTCTTGGCCATTGATATCCTCTTATTCGTCCCTATTTGTGACCTCGGTCCGCTCCAATCCCCAACTCCTGCTTCATCTCGCGGAAGGCGACGGTGAAGGCCGTCCCGTTCTTTCCAGCGAGCTTGATTGTCCCCTCAAGCTGCCCGACGAGCAGGTTGACGATCTGCAGTCCGAGGCTTTCGGTGCGCCGGAAATCCAATCTTTTAGGGAAACCCACGCCGTTGTCCGCGATCCGAAGCTCCACGGCGCCGTCTTTTCCGCGCCGGAGCCTGATCATGAGGACTCCCTTCCTGCCCGCGGGGAACGCGTGCTTGAGCGCGTTGGAAATCAATTCGTTGAGAATCAGCCCGCAGGGCAGGGCCGTATTGATGTCCAGAGGCACGTCCTCAAACTCCGTTTCTAGCCGGACCTGATTTGGATCGACCAGATAAACTTGGAACAGGTGAGCCGACAGGCTCTGGATGTAACCGGCCAGATCGATTTTCGACAGATCGCCGGATTGATAAAGTTTCTCGTGGACGAGGGCCATGGAGCGGATGCGGGTCTGCCCCTCTTTGAGAATCCTCAGGGCTTCCTCATCTTTGATATACCCGGCTTGAAGGTTGAAGAGGCTGGAGATGACCTGCATGTTGTTCTTCACCCGATGATGGATCTCCCGCAGCAGCACCTCTTTTTCCCGCAGAGACGCCCGAATGACTTCCTCCGCCTGCTTGCGCTCGGTGATGTCGGCAAAAGTCGTATACACCTGATAGGGCTGACTTTCGCCCGGCCTGAACTGCGGTACGGCGCTGATGCTAATCCATGTGTGGGATTCCTTTTGCGGGTTGAACACGGCCATAATCCCCTGCACTTCCCTGCCGGTCCTGAGGCCAATCATGGACGGGTGTGTCTCGCCCGGGTAATCCGATCCATCTTCATGGATCGCACGCCAACGCGGATCTATGGAGGTACGACCCCGCATCTGGTCGAGCGACAGTCCAAGGATTCGCTCGGCCGTGGGATTGGCGGAAATGATCCTGCCGTCGGCATCCTGGTAGACCACCCCCTGCGCCATCGTCTCGAACAGCATCCGATACTTTTCCTCGCTCTCCTGCAGCGCCTCCTCCATCCGCTTGCGCTCGGTGATGTCGCGGTAGAGCGCTTGATACTGCCTTTCGCCATTCCAAAGCACTTCCTTTCGGAAGACCTGCAGATGGCGGATCTCACCATTTTTCTTCACGATGCTGATTTCGTATTCGGACGGGGCCTCCTCACCCTGCTGCCTTTTATTATGTCTTATCTGAAACTCGGCATAGCTCTCCGGAGTGTAACGGTTCTTAACGGGTATCGTTCTCAGCTCCTCAATACTGTCATAGCCATAGATGTCCAGGATGGCCCGGTTGGCATAGATTGTCTCTCCTTCCGCGGTAACGATGCATACCCCGAGCGGGGAGTCATCCAGAGTACACCGGAAGTTCTCTTCAGCCCGGCGCAGCGCCTCCTCTGCCCGCTTGCGCTCCTGGAGCATGCCCCATTCGTGCAGGACACGCTCCACGGTGCGAGGCATGCCGGCAAAAGCCTCGGGGGACTTGACGATGTAGTCCAGAGCGCCGGCTTTCATCGCTTCCACCGCCAGCAGCTCGTCACCTTGGCTGGTTATGATCATAATGGGAAACGGGCCGGCTTCAGGCGGAGAGATCAGGACCTCCACCGCCCGCCCGTCCGGCAGGCTGAGGTCCAGGATGGCGATATCAGGCTGATGGGCGGCCGCAATCTCACGGTACTCCTTCAAAGTGCTGGCCGGCTGGATGACAACACTCATGCCGGAGGCTTTGAGCGCTCGCCGAACGGCTTCGGAGTGCGCAGGATCGTCATCTACCAGCAGAATGAGGATAGGTTCGCCTTTGATCATGGCATACTCTCCCTCACCATCAGGGGACCGCATAGACGACGCGGTTTCGCCCTCCAGCCTTGGCTTGATAAAGCGCGGCGTCCGCGGCGGCCGGCTTCGCCATTATCGGTCTCCTCCCGAACCATGAACAACCTCTTCCGTCCGCTCAAGCCATCGCTCGATGGACCGTTTCTGGAAACGCCAGTGGCGGCCGATCTTCTGGGAGGGGATCTTCCCTTCCCGAACGAGCTTGTAGAGGGTCGACTTCGGGATCTTCAGATAGATTGCCAGTTCCCCGATGGTCAGGACGTCGCCGGTCGATTTCTTCATAAGGAGAACCTCCCCGGTTGTATAGTCAAGCGCACACCGACCTTTGCCCTTTTAATCATAATTTAAGATTATTGACAGTTGTTGTCAAATGTTGCTTCCTGGAAGAGATTTTGGACTTTTTATCTATATTTCGACTCTCGTCCTAAAATACAGCCTGGACCGAAATAAATTTGTTTCACCGGTTTCCGTCTTTCGTGACGGTCAAGGATTTCTCGAAAACCGCTAATCCCGATGCTCGGCCTCCAGCTTCTTCCTATAGACGCCAGAGAAAGGAGGCCTTGAAAAAGATGCCGCGCTTCATTTCGAGGAATCGGTCGGCGCCGCGGTATTCCCCCTCCACCCACTCGAGCTTGTTGTAGAGAGAGCCGTAGCCGAACTGGATGACCGTCCCCGGGATGTAGGTGAACGAGGCGAGAAGGTCCGTCAAGAGCTCTTTCCTGTAGGTGTTGTACTCCACGATGGTCCGGAAGAAGAGATACTTGTTCATCTGGTAGGTCAGCACGCCCCTGCCGATGGCGTAGTCGAAGACCTTGTCCTTCGTCTCCCTCCGGAAGAGGTCGGCATAGGTCAGGCTGAGATTCAGGTTGAACTGCTCCGAAGGCTGATAGATGACGCTCCCCACTGCCCGGTTCCCGTAGCCCTGATAGGGTTCGTCCGTATAGCGGATGGCATTGCCGCGCCTATATTGACCGCGCAGGTAAAGCTTTTTGGAAACCTGGCTGGAGGATTGGATGCTCAGGCCGCTCGTGTTGAACCTCCGGCCGAGGAAGATTTCCGTTGCGTGTGCGCCCGCCACGGTCATGGTCGTATTGCCCGGAAGAAGGGCCTGGAGGGTGAGGGCCTCGTTCGTCTCAACCATATCGAAATAAAGGTCCTTGAGGACGGAAACGTAGACTTGGGGCGTGAGCTTGCGGAAGAACCGGCTCTTCGGATAGATCCGGGGCTGGAGGGCCGCCCGCAGGCCGGTCAATCCGTTCCGGGTGAGGTAACCCGTGGCCGTCTGGAAGTCCCGCGAAATGTCATGGAACCCGAGGCTCGCGCCGAGTCCCCGGGTGTCATAGAGGTAATCCAATCCGAGGGCCGTACCGTCCGCGACGGGCACCCCGGACACGTCCCGGGTCCATGAGCCGAAGCCATGGAAGCCGAGCATGCTTGACCGCCCCAGCCGGACCTGGCCGTCCGCGCCCGCGACCTGGTTGAAACCGCCTTCGTACTCGCGGCCGGTGTAGAAACCTCCGATGAAGCCATCGCCGGCCAGTGCGCGCTTATAGCGGAGGACGGCGAAGCCGGCGAACCGTTCATTCCCCGCCCAGGACGATTCGAGCGACGGCGATTCGTCCAGGGCGAAGATCGAAGCGATGGTGTCTCTCCTCCCGATCTTCCCCGAAAGCTTGAAGCCAAGCCGCGGATCGACGATCGTCCGGGTGTGGACGACGGACTGGAGCGGGTCCTCACCCGAAGAGCCGGCTAGGAGGAACATTTCGCTTCCTTCCAGAAAAAAGGGCCGTTTCTCGGGGAAAAAGAGGTTGGTGCGGAGGTTGACGTCCACTTGGCCCGCGTCGGCCTCGACTTGGCTGAAATCCGGATTCCAAGCGGCGTCCAGGATGAGCTGGGAGGTGATGCCGTATTTGCCGGTCAGGCTGAGGTCCCTGGCGGCCTTGGCCCGCTCGAGCGTCCCAGCCTCGCGGCCCCATTTTTGGCTGTAGGTGAACGCGGGCAGGACCTCGAGGAGGGTATATCGCTTGATGTCGCGAAGCTCGAACGGCATCATCTGGGTTAGGAAGAAATAACCCCGGGCCGGGTCGAGCTCAGGATAGGAGCCGTGCTCGGACCTCCTGCTGATCCGCCGCTCGAAGAAGATGGACATCTCGACCCGCGCTTTTCCCGCATAGCGGATGCTCTTGAACGGGACGCGGA
>Ga0315279_10002535_pt1 | contig 27182 bp, 24 predicted proteins | sample YL17G06_20_MG_FD_203694 | JGI IMG/M metagenome (GOLD analysis project Ga0315279, IMG submission 203694) | Sediment microbial communities from Yellowstone Lake, YNP, Wyoming, USA - YL17G06_20 | ecosystem: Environmental > Aquatic > Freshwater > Lake > Sediment | place: USA: Wyoming | collected... | reverse complement strand
CAAAAAATGCTAATTTTTACCCCCGTTTTTCGCCTAAAAACCCGTCCTCCGCGATTAAATGACCACTTCCCCTAATACCTCGATTCTTAGTGCAGTCCATAAGTATATACGCATATACTTATATACTTATATCTCTGTGCAAAAACCCCCAATCTGATAATACCATTCCCAATCTCCCAAAACAAAAGGCCATAAAATAAAAAAGCCCTCGACAAAGCCTCCAAAGGCCAACTCTAATTTTATCTCAAAAAGACAGTGTGAATCTGTGTTAATCAGTGTCTAAAAAAGGCAGTGAGTCTTTAGTTTTTAGTTTTGGGGCAGAAGGCAGAAGTTTGCGACAAAGCTTGCTTTGAAAGCAGAATTTGCAAAAAACCGAATTCCAACCCCCACTTTCTGATACCCTCCTTTCCTGATATCCTTCTTCCTGATACCCTGATTTCCTGATGTCCTTTTGCCCGTTACTCATCTACTCCCAAAGTCAAGAAGTGCAAAAAAAGTGTTCAAAACATGCTCAAAACCTGTTCATTTCTTGCAAAAAGATGCAAAAACCTATCAATTTCTGTCAAAAAAGTGCTAAAAAACGCTCATTTTTACCCTCATTTTTGAGCTAAAAACCAATAAGTCCTATAAAATCACCCTTTTTGCCCTCGCCAGCCACCCCAATTTTCAAATTTCCCCTCAAAAACCCTCATTTTCTTGATTTTTTATCTTTTTTTCTCCCCTTTTTCTTTCCTTTTTTTGTAATTAAAATCCGCAATCTACAATCCGAAATTTGCAATCCTCTTGTGCTTTTTTGTGGCAAAGTTCTGATAAATTTAACCTTATTTTTGCTGCTTTTTCAGCGTCTTTATTCGTTCCGTTGCGAACTGGTATTTATCCTCACCTAATCTGCTGACAATTTCGCGATTTGGATATATCATTTTGAACTGGCTGCGGAAACTGTCTTCAATTTCAATCGCCTGTTTATATTCCTGATGTGCGAGGTCGGTTTTGCCAAGCTCTTCTGCGGTTTTGGCAAGCTCAAAGTGCAGGCGCTCGCAGCCGGGATAAAAATAAGTCGCAGCCATCGCACTATCAAAAGCTTTCTTTAGCCAATCAGTTTTTTCGCCGGGTTTTGAGGTTTCGGCAAGCAGATTATATACCTCGGCCAATCGCTCGAAATTTTTGAAATCGGCGTCGTTTCGTCTGATTGCGGTTTGCAGACATTTCTCTGCCTGCAGGAGCAGGTCTGGCGTTTTACTTTGTGTAACCTCGAAATGGTGAAGGTACAGTTTGGCATTAAGGGATAATGGGAGGGAACTTAATTGGTCGTCGTTGGCGGCTATGTCTAACAACTGGTGGGCATGGTCGAATTGACCGGCAGAAATGGCCTGGCTGGCTTGTTTGATTTTTGCAGTGGTCCTGGCTACGGGGATGAGAGCGAAATATAGATAAGCCCAGATTGTTATTATGCCTGCTGTCATCAATAGTATCTTCACAAGGGGATTGAGTTTCAGGACAAGCTGTGGTCGCGAGTTGTGGTAAGAATCTGCCGCAATCAGGCAGGCCATCATCGCCCAGAAGGCGGTAAGAACGGGCGGCTCAAAAATGGCGAAGTCTATCAGGTTGTGCAAACACACCCCAACGATGGCGGCAAAAAGGGCAGCGGCCACGCTCATAACCGGTGAGTGGCTCGTTCCCTCGACTTCGCTCGGGACAAGGGTGAGTGGTGAGTTGTGAACTGTATTTCGTGCCGCGGTTAAAGGTGATGTTAGAAGTAAGAAGGCGATGATGAAAATGGCTGCTGGTGTAATGTATAATGTTACTATGATATAAATCACTACGTCGATAGTGTCGGCAGGTGTTGCGGGCATAAGCAAGGGACGGACGAGCAACAAGGCGAGGGATATTATAATCAGCAAGGCCAGATTGTCCCTTTTTGCCACAAAGGCACAAAGACACCAAGTTTTTTTTAATTTATAATTTCTTTGTGACTTCGTGTCTTCGTGGCTAAATGGGATTGTCCTCCATAAGGGGATGAAAATCATAGATAAGAATCCGATAAGGCCGAGAAGGCCATATTGGGTCAGGATGCTGAGAGGGAAATTGTGGGGGTCTGCGACAGATTCGAGTGCGGCGGCGGGTTTGTAGCAGGTATAGAAAGTTGAGAAGTTGCCGGGACCGACGCCTGTCAATGAGTGGTCGGCATACATTTTCGCCGATGCCTGCCAGTACTGCCATCTGACGAGCATTGAAATGCCGCCAGGGAGTCTTCCGTGCTTGAGGCCGTAGGAAATAACAGCCCATAGGCCTGCGATGGCCAATAGTAAGCATATAGTTAGTATAGCTTTTTTGTGGATATTTATCCATTTGCCAAAACGAAGCAGAGCGATAAGTATGGCTGCGGCAAATAGCGCGCCGATGATTGCGCCTTTGCTTTGCGTAAGGGCGAGGCCAAAGATAACGGCTGCGACTGCAATGCCGCAAAGAGCAATGTGCAAAATGGATTCCCGCTTTCGCGGGAATGACAGAACCTTTAGTTTTTCGATAAGCAGGGCGATAGCTGCGAAAGATGCCAACAATGAGAAAGAGCCGGCGGAGTTACTGGTTGTGAAGAAGCCGTGAACCCCTTTTGAATAAAGCCGATGTTCAAAAAGGAACTGCTGTAAAGTACCTGGCTCTATGCCGAGCGGTTCGAGGAAGGTTTGCGGTGAGCGCTCGTATTGCTCGATAGTGGCCTGATTGCTGACGAAAAATTGCTCGGCACATTGATAGGTTGAAACGACCCCCAGAACTGCTATAACAGCCAGAACGATTTTTATCTTTGAGGGCGAGTCCAGTATCTGCACCAGCAGGATAGCCGCCAGAGGCGGTGCGAGAAATACAGCGATAGCGGTAATTGCCAATCGCCTGTCAGATGCTGCGAAGCCGGCGACGATGGCAGCCACACAGAGCAGGCCCAGGCCGACCTCGATGCCGGTAGTGCGGTATAAGAATCTTTTACTGCAAAAGCTTAATATAAGCCAGAGCACAAAAGCAAATATCAATACAGCCGATACGGATAAGCTGTAGAGATTGTCGCCGAGGTTATCCGCCATAGCGGAAGGCCGCATAGTTGGACCTTCGGTGAGCGTTGCGCGAAGAGCAATTACGCAAATGCACAGCGCAAGGAGGATATACTCAAGCAGCACAAGAGTTTTGCTTTTGGAGAAGGTTGAGTTAATCGGCGGTTTTGTCATTTTTACCGGTGGTTTCAAAAATGGCGATAATAGCCAATATCATAAAAGTCTGGGTGAAGATTAGTATTGCGCCGGCGAGATTGACCTGGTAAAGAAAGGTGGCGCCGAGGCCGGTGCAAAGTGTGGCTAAATATAATGTCAGGACTGTCTGGGTATCGGTCAGGCCGTGCTTTTTTAACCGGTGCGAGAAGTGCTGAGTGTCACCGATGAAGGGACTTTTGCCCTGGCTTATTCTCAGCAAAGTTACGCTGATAAAATCATAGAGGGGGACGGCCATAACGACCAGCGGCATAAGGACGGGATACCATCGGCCGCTTTGTGCTTCGTGATAGTAGGTTGTGCGCAAAGTGAGTAGCGCCACGAAAAAGCCGACCACCAGCGAGCCGGCGTCACCCATAAAGATTTTGGCGGGCGGGAAGTTGAATACGAGAAACCCCAGCAATGTCCCTATAAAGACCAGCGCTAGGCCGCCGACAAAGACCTGGCCGCTTATCGCGGCGGCGGTGAAAAGAATAGAGCCGGCTATTACGGCGATGCCGGCGGAAAGCCCGTCCATATTGTCGAGAAAATTAAAGGCGTTAATAATCAGGACTATCCAGACGGCTGAAAGTGCGGAGGTGACAATTTTATTTTCGATGAAAAACTCGACCCTGATTTCGGCCAGCGATGCGGCGGTCATTGCAACCGCGAACTGGACGGCGAGTTTGAAAAACGGGCCGAGGTGTTTTATGTCATCCCACAGGCCGAGCGCAAACAAAATAAGTATGCCAAGCAGCATAGTAGTGAGCTGATTGATTTTACCAAGAAAATCGGCGGGGTTAATGTTTGCGGATCTGCTGATCCAGGCGAGTCGGCCGGGGACAAGCAGGAATTTTATTGTCAGAGCGCCGGCGATTATAATGGTTGTTATGGTGGCAAAGATTGCGATGCCGCCGCCGAGAGGGACGGTTCTGGCGGAGAAGCGGTCCCTGACGGGCCGGGATATGAAGCCGAATTGCCCGGCGAGTTTTTTTGTCAGAGCGGTCAGAATCAGCGATAGAAGGAAAGAGCCGGCCAGAAGAGCTATTGCTGATATGGTTAGTGTTTGAATTGTGATTACTCCTTTTGTGTTTCGAAATAGTTTCTTATTGTTTGATTTTTTTTAGCTGCTCGACCAGCCGGGTTCTAACCTTGTCGAAAAAGTCGAAGTAGCACTGCTGCCTGTAGTCGGCGTAGGTGTAGTCGAACGGTTTCCAGCGTCCCTTGTCAAAGAGCAACGTTACCTCGGCATACATTTTTTTGCCGATATATATACGGTGCGAATAGTTTTTTGTTGTCGCCAGGACCAGCTTCGATGGCTCGATTATTCCCGGGTCCAGATTTACCGGCCTCGGCAGAGGCAGGGCCAGTTTTTTGGCTAACTTTTGTTCAATCTTGTTTGTTATGTGTTTTATTTTGGCCAATTTCCCCGGGTCGATTAGCCGTTCGATGCTGACAAACTGCCGCAAGATACGCTGGCCGGTCTGGTCTTTGTAATAATCGGTTTTCTCGAACGGCCACACCTCGCTTATAAAATCGGCTTTGCCGAACTTATCTGTCAGTATTTCTATTGCAGCGTGCAGACACTGGTGGTTAGCGGCCAGGATGCCGACAATGAGTTTTACCGGCTTGGGGTCAGTTAGCTCCCACATTATCAGTTTTTAGTTTTTATCCGCCATAGGCGGATTAAGTTTTTAGTTCTTAGTTTCAGGTCAGATGTCGCAGATACGGACGGCGTAGGTCAGGGCTGCGAGTGAGTCGCCCTTCGGGACGAACTCGTGGGCGACGTAGCCTTTGAAGCCGGACTCGGCGATGGCCCGCATAATGGCGGGGTAGTAAAGCTCCTGTGTTTCATCGATTTCATTTCGGCCCGGGTTGCCGCCTGTATGGTAGTGGCCCATATAATCCTTATAAGTCTGAATGGTGCGAATGATGTCACCTTCCATTATCTGGGCGTGATATATGTCATAAAGAATCTTTACGCGTTCGGAGCCGATGCGTTTGCAGACTTCGACGCCCCACTTTATATTGTCGAACATATAATCCTTGTGGTTGACTTTGCTATTGAGGTATTCGAGGTTTATGGTGACTTTTTTCTGCTCTGCGTAGCCGACGATTTGTTTAAGCCCTTCGACGGTATTTTCTATTCCAACGTCGTCCGGGGTCCCGGCACGGTTTCCCGGGAAGGTGATGACGTTGGGGAACCCGTATTCGGCAGCGGCGTCGATAGCGGTGCGGATTTTGGCGATGCAGCCGGCGTGGTTTTTCTTGCTGTTCAGACCTTCCGAGAGACTGTGGGTGCTTATCATCGAGCAGGCCAGGCCGTGCTTTTTGAGGGTTGGAAAATCGGAGGGGCCGAGCAGGTCAATGGCTTTTATGCCGAGCTTTACGGATATGGCACAGAGCTCATCGAGGGACCATTTGCCGTAGCACCATCGGCTGACAGATTGGTTGATGCGGCCGGCTTTGACGACCCGTTCGATTTTGTCGATGTCAACGGCAGCGGTCTTTTGTGCCATAATGGCAGCCAGAGTGCCGGCGGCTGCAAGAGAAGTATTGCAGATAAAGGTCCGGCGTGAAAGTTTGTTGTTGTTCATAATTTTGCTCCTTTAATTTAGTTCATAGTTCGTTGTTCTTTGTTCGTAGTTAGTTGTTTTGAGGGGTTAGCTGTAAATTACGGTTTTAGTTTTTCTTTTAGAGAGTTGACAAACTCGGTTACCTTTTCTGCTGCTTTTTCTATAACAATTTTTTTACTCTGCAATTCTGAGCGGAGTTTTATTTCGACTGACTTTTCGGCGACGGACTTTTTGCCGATGGTAACTCTGATGGGTATGCCGATAAGGTCGGCATCCTTGAATTTTATGCCGCCGCGTTCGAGGCGGTCGTCGAGTAAGACATCGATACCTTTTGTGAGTAACTGCTGATAGATTTTCTCGGCGACCCCGGCCACCTGCGGGTCTTCCTGATTTACGCAGGTAACAAGGACCTCAAAAGGTGCAATGCTGATGGGCCATATAATGCCATTTTTGTCGTTGCCAAGCTCAATGGCGGAGGCGAGAATTCGGTTTATGCCGATGCCGTAGCAGCCCATAAGGCAGGGTTTTTCGACGCCGTTTTCATCGAGGAATTTTGCGCCGAGTTTTTCGCTGTATTTTGTGCCGAGTTTGAAGACCTGGCCGACTTCGATACCTTTCTTGAAGAGCAGCTTTTTGCTGTTGTGAGTGTCACCTTCGGTAGCGTATCGAATGTCTGTAACGATAATGTTGTTACCTTCGAGTAGAAAGTCTCTGCCCGGGACGACGTTTTTGATATGATAATCGGTTTTGTTTGCACCGGTTACGCCTACCGGCATAGCGGCGACGGCGTAGTCGATAACCATTTTGGAGACCTTGTTAGCGATTCCTATCGGGCCGGCAAAGCCGACTTTAGCGCCGGAAACTTTTTCGATAGTGGTCAGGTCGGCCAATTCTGCGTGTTTGCCGCCGAGGACTTGTGTGAGTTTTTCGGGGTTGACTTCGTGGTCGCCGCGGACCAGTGCAGCGACGGGGCCATCTGGCGCGGCGTAGATGAGTGTTTTTATCATATCTTTCGGCTTGGTTTTGAGAAATGTGCAGACGGCTTCGATGGAGCCGATGTTTGGCGTGTAAACTTCTTCTGTCTTCTGTCTTCCGTCTTCTGTCTTCTGTTTCGGCAGCGGGTCAATGGCGGCTCTTTCGAGGTTGGCGGCGTAGGAGCCGTCTTCGGTATAGACGATTGTGTCTTCGCCGGATTCGCAGGGAACGGTGAACTGGTGTGAGCCGGAGCCGCCCATTTCGCCTGACTCGGCCTCGACTATGACGAAATCCAGACCGCATCGCTTGAAGATGCGCTTATAGGTTTCGTACATATTCCAGTATTCCTTGTCGAGGCATTCGGAGTCAGCGTGGAAGCTGTAGGCGTCCTTCATTATGAATTCGCGGGAGCGCACGGGGCCGAATCGCGGTCGGAACTCATCACGGAACTTCTGGCTTATTTGATAGAGATTGATGGGCAACTGTTTGTAAGATTTTATCTCATTGGCAGCGAGGTATGTTACGACTTCTTCAGCAGTGGGGCCGAGGACGTTTTTTCTGCCATGGCGGTCTTTGAGGCGGAAGATTGTCGGGCCATAGTCGATGTCGCGGCCGGTCTGCTGCCACAGCTCTATCGGCTGAAGGCAAGGCACGAGGATTTCCTGTGCACCGGCTCGATTCATTTCTTCGCGGACGATTGCGATGACCTTCAGCAGACTGCGCCAGCCGAGCGGCAAATAAATGTATGTGCCGCTGGCGACCTTTCGCATCAGGCCGGCCCTAATCATCAGCTTATGGCTGACCGTCTCGGCATCGCCGGGGTCTTCCTTAACGGTCGGTATTAACATTCGACTGTATCGCATTTCTCGTATCTCGTATTGCGTAGTTTCAATTAATCGTTTGCGAACGTTGAGTGAATCATTTTAGCCAGTTTAGATTTCGCCCTATCAATAATTCTGTCATCTTTGCGTGGTGAGTGTTTTTCATCTGGATCGTGCGTATGTCAAAACCATATCTAAGTGCAAGTTCAGCAAGTTCAGGAGCATTATCGTAGGTCAATAGAACATCACCCTGCACTTTTGAAACCTCTGCAAAGAGGCGTTCGTGGTCCAGCTCAAAATACTTGTAAAGCCTCGTTCCAGCCATTTTACCTGCGGCAGTATAGGGTGGGTCAATAAACATCGCGGCGTCTTTTAATGTGTTATATGAGCAAATAGACTGTATTCCGTCGCCATGAACAAACTCAATCCGGTCGCGAATATCAGCGATTGCACGGATGCGCCGTGCTATTGTTTGTGGGTACCATCTGGACTTGATACCCTTGCCGTTCTCGCCGTATTTTATAAGTCCGCTTCCCGGTGCCATTATTCCGCCGTGAAGTGTTCTGTTTCTCAATATTGTCTGAAATGCGGTGCCTTTGACGGATGTGGTTTTATGTGATAGTTCCTTTTTCAGGTTTTCGATGTTCATATCAAAAGACAGAATACGCTCTGCCAGCCACTCACAGTCATCACTCAGGATAGTCATCCAGACGGCAGTCACCTGTTCATCAAGTTCCACAAGCACGACCTTTTCAGCAAGTTTCTCAAAGGCCACGGTCAATCCAACGATTGCTCCACCTGCAAAAGGCTCAAGAAAAATCGAAGGTTTCCAGGAAAGATATGCCAGCCACTGGCGTATCCGCGGGACGAGCCACGTTTTGCCCCCTGGATAACGAAATGGACTACGCTGTGGGACGGAAGCAACATTGACAACGTGTCCCATCGGCGGCGACATATCAAAGAGGGCCAATTGACAACCTTGTTCAGAACGGCGCATCAATCGTCTCCATATCCGGCTGTTCGTCTTCCTCAAGCTTCTCATCCACTTTTTCCTGGAGATGCTCGACGAACTGCGCAATATCACCGGGCTCAGAACGAGTAATTTTTTTCAGACTCTCGTCAAATCTTGTAAAAACGGATTTGCAGAGACGAAGCTTAAAACGATTTTCAGTCTTGTTCTTTACCAAATCATAGACAAACCATCCGATGTCGGCTTCCGAAGGTTCCACTTCCGAAAGGCAGGGTAAAGTCTCATAGAACCCACGATTGAGTGCAACTGCAACCTTTTTGTTCCACGCCTTAAATATCCCACCTTTGAATATCAACTGCGGCGCCAGACGTTTACGCGAAGAAGATAAATAGTCAGGGTTTGGATAATTCGGGTGGCCCGTCCAGTCAAAGGATTTCATTTTGGTAGGGTTTCTCATGAAATTCTCGAACGGGTTGCGAACGTTACCCGATATGTAAACTGCCTGAACTTCGAGTGCGCCAAAGTCTGTGACCTTGCCGGCATCATCGTAGGAAACCAGCACAACATCGATATTGCCGGCGGACTTGCCATGCTTGTCCTTCAATCTTACTTCGGTGAGTGTTGTCCATTTACTTTCTGACTGAAAGAAAAATGCTGCTGCATCCTCTGCGATAATCCAGTTCTCACGAAATCTTACCGGACAGGTTATGACAACGGAACTGTTATCGAATATACTGCACACACCGAGCGGATTGTTAGCTTTGTCTTTTGTGCAATTCGGTACTCGATTACCGAACGGGCAAAGTCGGTTCTTGCGGCAGCGGACGGCCTCTGGAGACGAATTATCGATTGGAAATCCGAAGACCTCCGCTAATGGCTGTTTTAGGCGGTCAGCTGCTTTTACCATCCTTTTTTTCATCTTTGTCTCCTTCGGTTTTGCTCAGGACAAAGTCGTACTGACAGTGCTGTTTATAGCTCAAAATAGGACAGGTTGCAAGGATAATTCGTGGTTCGTGAATTCCATCGCGACTGCGTCGCCGGATGTGCCACGTGGCTCGGGGCGGATTGGACGTGTCAGGTTTATGTAAGAACAGTGCTTGCAAGAAAGCCGGTTGTAGCGTATGATTGGGCTGGGTATCAAACATTTAACGTAAGAAATATCGAGGACGAGATGGCAATGGCACATAAATTTATCAATGAGATAGGGCCGGGAGAGACAGTTGATGATATTTATTTGGTTCGAGAGCCGATTTTGCGAAGCACAAGCAAGGGCGATTTATACATCGCGATGTTCCTTTGCGACAAGACAGGGCAACTAAGCGGGCGGATGTGGCAGGCGACCGAGACGGTCTATAAAGCGCTGCCGAAGCCGGGCTTTGTGCGAGTTCAGGGAAGAAGCGAGCTTTATCAAAATAACCTGCAAATCGTTGTAAATAATATCAGCGTCATCGACCCAAGCAAAATCCGTATCGAAGATTTCCTCGCACGGACGACCAAAGATGTGGACCAAATGTTCGAGGAGATACAAAAGCTTGTGGCTCGAATAAAAAATCCCCAGCTAAAGGCGCTGGTAGATGAGTTTCTGGCAGATAAGGAGCTGATGAAGAATTTCTGCACCGCACCAGGCGGCGTGAAGCTGCATCACGATTATATCGGCGGCCTGTTAGAGCATACCCACAATATGCTGCGTGTGGCGGTTGCGATATTGCCGTTGTATCCGGATGTGCAGCCGGATTTGGTCCTGGCGGGGATTTTCCTTCACGACATCGGCAAGACTGAAGAGCTTTCATACGATATGGCCTTTTCATATACCGATTCGGGGCAGCTAATCGGCCATATTGTAAAAAGTCTTCTTATGGTAAATCAGAAGGCAGAGGCGCTGAAGGCTAAGGGAATACAAATTGACCAGGCGGTCCTTGATGCGCTCGGTCATATTATCCTGTCGCACCACGGCGAATATGAATTTGGCTCGCCGAAGCTGCCGGCGACCGCTGAGGCGTTTATGGTCTATTACATTGATGATTTGGATGCCAAGATTAACCAGGTGACGTCGGCGATTGATAAAGAGCCGGGCGATTCAGACTGGACCGGCTGGAAGAACGCTCTCGGAACCAAGCTTTACAGGAAAAGGGTTCTGGAAGAGTAGGGGACAATTAGACGGTAACTCGTATTTGTGGTACGTAGCGCGTATTGAGTTGCCGTGCCCTGCGACGGCTAAACACGAGATTGCTTCGCTGCGCTCGCAATGACAACCATCAGTTGAACTATCACGGAGGACTATGTTCTTGTGTAAATGCTCTGGGTGCGCTGCTTGCGAGGTTCTTTTTGCAGGCTGTTCAGCAGATAATTGTTGACCACGACGTCCCAGCTCATATCTTTCGCAAGGCGATAGCCGGTCTGGAGCATACCTTCCATTTCTGATTCGCTTTTTGCCAGGCGTGAGCAGATTTGCATCGCGACCTTTTCGCTCTCGCTTGCTTCTATCTGGTTGCGGATGGAGCGGTCAATCTGCAGCATATCTTCGATGTCGGCGTAGTTTTGAGTTCCCAGATTTGTATAGTCGGCGACGATAACGTTCTTAACGCCTTCTCCATTGGTTATGTCCCGCAGGAATCCCGAGCAGCCGCAGACGCTGCTTATCACGCATATACCGCCGAAAGTCAGGGGTTCGAGCTGCGCGATACCGAACGGCTCGTAAATGCTCTGGCCAAATTCGACGTCGGCGCCTTTGCGGATGTCGATGAATTCCATATCTTCCGGCATTCTCATTCCGCAAGCTTTCCGGCTGAACCCGAACTGGTTGAGATAGACGATTTTTATATTGCGGCTCTTGGCGTTGAATTCCTGAACCTGCGCGTAGAAGTTTGCCTCTCCGCCGGACAGGTCCGGCCAGCCCTCGCGGTGAGCCACAGGCCAGTTGTATGCCAGCTCCATATTGTGAATGTCGCTGGTGCGACGCTGTGAGACTTCGGTTGACAGGACAAACAGCACGCCGGTTTTGCCCTGTGTTCTAAACTCCTTTTCTATTGTGTAGAGCACGCGTAAATCTCGCCACAATCCTTTGCTTCGCACCAATCTGGCAACGTGCGTGAAGACGAAATCCGGCTTATAGCCCAGCAGATTCTCACAATAAAGCTGCAGTTTCCTCTTTGACGCGAGCTTGTCGGCAACGGTGATTTGATATGCAGGTACGCCGTTATAGACTATATCGATGCCGGCGGTTTCAAAATCCGGTGCAAGAAATCGCAATTCATCCACTACATAATCACCCACTGCGTATATGTGGTCGCAGTATTTTGAGGCCTCTACGAGAGCGTGTTTGAAATAGGAACTCTGGTCGCCGAACACTTCGCTGACGTAGAGTTTGTCGTTGTGGGCCTGCCTCATAGCGTTGTAGAACATCGTATCGTGGCCGGGGTGTTCTTCTACAATTCGGCGCATCGTGGCTACCTCGTGTGCGTAAAAGACGGTTCTGAAATTGCAGCCTGGCTCGAGGATAGCCGCCAGCGCTGTCGGCAGCCCCATAAACTCGTGAGAAATAAGGACCGTTGAATCGCCATCTGCGCCAATTGCTTTTAGCGCAGCGATTGCCACCGGCGCCAATCTGATATATTGTTCATACTCCCACAAATCCTCGTATAAGTTACTTCGGATGCCAAATTCTTCAAAGAGGCGCCCTTTGAACTGGTTTATTACGCCTTTATCCATATGCCTTACATCAATCAGCAGCACTTCCGGCGAGCTTTTTACGCCTGTCTGCTCGTCAACGAATGTTCTTCTGCCATACACAATACCGGCGTTGTAGTAACTTTCGATTTTATGAAAGGCGGGGGCGTAGCCCGGGTTTACAAGGCCGTCAACAGAAGAATAGAGCACCTCGCCGTTTTCGCCGAGCCGGTCCTGGACGGAGCCTTCGGTCGTAAAAAGTGGGCCGACAAGGATTGAGCGGTCAAACGCCTCGAGGTATGATTTGCAGGTAAAAATACCTTGCAGGACAGCGCCTATGCCGCCGATTTTACCCACCGTTTCGTGGGTGACGTGCACTACTGTGGTCTGATTAGCCATAATAAGTTTCCCTCCAAGTTCCGTAAGGAGTTTTGTTACGTAGTCCTCTACTATTCTCTACGTAAAGTATAAGAAACAGTTTGGCTGCGGCCAAACTTGGAGGGTTAGTATGGCCTGTTAAGCATTATGGACTGAAAAAATAGAGGCAGATTTGAAGATTCGGGGTATTTTTTAGGACCGTTTAGTACTACTACGATACTTTATTTCTTGTAAATGCTATAAGTTTTTGTTGTAAATATGGTTAAATCCGAAACAAATCCTAATGACCAAGATTCAAATGTTCAAAACAGGCTCTTTTTTTCGTTTTGGTCATTGGTATTTTGAATTTGTTTCGAGTTTCGGATTTCGTGCTTCGGAATTTCTCACATTAAGAGTAAGCTGACAAATAGCGTTATAGTATTAGGTGCTCTTAGAAATTTTTCGATGTCATCCTATTTTGTTCCTCAATGTTCTTATTAGCCCTGAAAGCACCTGTTGGGGGATGTCGGCCAGTTCCGGTTCCGGTATTTCGCTAAGAGCTATTCTGTCGAGAATTTCTATAGCCCGCGGGCCATGAGGAGCTATCAGATTTACAAGTTTTTCTCCTTCGTCCAGTTCGCCGTCGGCCATCAGCCGCAGGTGCATAATTATATTTTTCGTCAGCTCCTTTTCGCTCATTTCGATAGCAGCCCACCTTGACCGGCTTGCCAGTTGGTTCGTCAGGTCTTTTTCGTTCAGTTCGGTTGTCGGCTCAGATGTTTCAGGTGGAATATCTCTTTCCTGCAGTATATCCTGCGTGAGCTTATAAGTTTCTGCCATTAGCCGCTTTCTTTTCTCTTCTTCACTTTCATCTACTGGCGTAAGTTTAAGCTCTTCGTCAGGTTCCGGCTGTGGGACATATAGCTTGTTATGGCAGGCCGGACATTTGCCCCATTTGCCGCCGGCACTGTCGGCGGCTTCTATCTTTTTGCCGCAATGATTGCAATGAAAGATTATTGCCATTTTGTCACCTCTGATAGGACATCGGCTATCTGTCCGCTTTATATTCAGCAACTACCTCGGTTGTTATTCCGCCGCGAGGACTGAACCGGGATGTAACCTTCATCCAGTGCGGCCTGCACGCACCGCTCAAGTCGTCCAGTATATCATTTGTCAGTGCCTCATAAAAGATACCTTTATTGCGGTAGCTTTGCATATAGAATTTTAAGCTCTTTAGCTCAATACAGGATTTGTCGGGACAGTATTCGATGACAATCTCCCCGAAGTCCGGCTGGCCGGTTCGCGGGCAGACGCTGGTGAACTCGGGACATCTGATTGTTATGCAATAGTCCCGCTGTGGACGCGGATTATCGAATAATTCTATCTTTGTTTGTTCATTCATTGTCTGTCCATTCTCCGTAGTACTACGAAGGATGAAACTTTTCTTATGGCTTTTGTCCATTCTCCGTAGTCCTACGAAGGATGAATCTCTGATGTTTGTAATATAATCTGAAGACCAAATTAAGGCAAGCGGCAAAAAATAGTTAAGTATGACGAGTTCTATAATAATTAGACGTTTTGGGGAACGGTTACTCGTTAAAAAACTGTTGCATTCAGGAATTGCCCTGGGTATGTTCAATACTGAAATATTAGCCATTAAGTTGCGCTGGATTTAGCAGTAGAAATGGTGCATAAATGGGCATTTTCATGAAAGGGATGCGTGTATGGCTAAAAGAATAGTCTTTGTGATGTGTTTTGTTGCGGCGGCGGTTTTGGTATTTTCGGGATGTGCCACAACGGGTGAAACAAAAGTCCCCAAAACTGCCTTGCGTGTGAACTGCGCAGCAGCCGGGCCTTATACTGATAATGCAGGTGACGTGTGGCTTGCGGACCAGCAATTCGAAAAAGGTAAGGAGTGGGGGGCTGTTGATGGGATGACCGTGGACCGGGGCGATTTGGGCATTAGCGGCACTAATTCGCCGAAGGTTTACCAGACCGAGCGCTATAGTATGTCGGCCTACAAATTTATTGTGCCCAATGGCAGATATACTGTGCGACTACACTTTGCCGAGACGTTCTCCGGGATAACCGGTGAGGGGCAGCGGGTTTTCTCGGTTACTATCAATGGTAATGTGGTTCTAAAAGATTTGGACGTATATAAAGAGGCCGGCGGCTCGAATAAGCCGGTCGTCAAGGAGTTCAAGGGTGTGGCCGTAACCGGTAAGGAGCTGGTCATCGGATTTGTGAGCAATATACAGAACCCCGAAGTTAATGGTATTGAAATACTTGCAGAGTAGTTAGTGGATGTGGTGGATTAATTTTGAGGCGGGATGAGCGGGGATGAGAAAAAAGCGGTCATATTGCTGAGCGGCGGGTTGGATTCGGCTGTTACTTTAGCTATCGCTCGCAGCGAAGGGTTCCGGTGCTACGCCTTAACTTTCAGGTATGGCCAACGGCATAAACTCGAAGTCGAAGCGGCGAAAAAGATAGCCGGTTCTCTCGGAGCAACTGAACATCGAATAATCGACATTGACTTGGCTGCTTTTGGCTGTTCGGCCCTGACGGATTTGGCCATTGCAGTGCCTAAGGATAGAGCCGAGTTAGGCAATGCGGCTCGGATACCGGTGACTTATGTTCCCGCGCGTAACACTATATTTTTAAGTTACGCCCTTGCCTGGGCGGAGGTGCTTGGCGCCTTTGACATCTTTATTGGGGTAAATGCAACAGATTACAGCGGCTATCCAGACTGCCGGCCCGAATTTATAGCGGCCTTCCAGAAAACCGCCAACCTCGCTACAGCGGCCGGCGTTGAGGGCAAAGGCCGATACCATATTCATACTCCAGTTATAAATATGACAAAAGCCCGGATTATTCTCACCGGCGCAAAACTCGGCGTCGATTTTTCCATCACGCATAGCTGCTACGACCCGGATGGGCAGAGCAGAAGCTGTGGCCGATGTGATTCCTGCAGATTAAGATTAAAGGGTTTTGCTGAAGCAGGACTTGAAGACCCAATTGAATATCGAATGCCGAGCATCGAGTAACAAAACTATGAAAAGTGGGTATCAGGGTACCAGATTATCAGGTAGTGGGCATCAGATTATCAGGATATTAGGTTAAAGACAGAATAGTTTTTCCTGATGTCCTGATCTGCTGGTATCCTGCACCCTGGTTTCCTGGTAATCTGATTTCCTTATCTGTTTCGAGATTCGAATTTCGGATTTGTATCTTACGCGATTTATCCAGTCCAGGATATGGTAATAAACGAGATATTTTACTCCCTGCAGGGTGAGGGTTTTTTAGCTGGTGTGCCGAGCGTTTTTGTGCGTTTAGCCGGCTGCCCTTTGCGATGCCGATGGTGCGATACAAAATATGCCTGGGACCCGATGGCCGGTCAGGAATATAGTGTCACTGAAATCGTTCAGGCCGTTCAGCAGCGGCCGTGCAAGTTTGTGGTAATCACCGGCGGCGAGCCAATGATAAATGCGGGTCTGCCTCAGTTAGAGCAGCGATTAAAAGCCGCAGGAAAACATATCACAATTGAAACCGCAGGTGTCGCATTCATACAGGATTTAGCCTGTGATTTGATGAGTATCAGCCCGAAGTTGAGCAACTCTACGCCGAGCGACCCAAAACTTGCCGCGGTTCACGAGGATTCCCTGCTCGATATAGCTATTTTGCGTCAGTTGATTGAAAATTATGAATATCAGCTAAAATTTGTGGTTGACTTACCAGCCGATTTGCAGGAGATACAGAAAGTTGTAAAAAAACTCAGAAACGTCGATTGCAAAAAAGTAATGTTAATGCCGCAAGCAGTTACGAGGGACGAACTTTTGGCTAAGTCGCCTATGGTTGCTGATATGTGCAAACGCACTGGCTTTGCCTTTTCCCAGCGACTGCAAATCCTGCTGTGGAATAATGCAAGAGGAAGGTAATTTCACACAAGATTGCCCGGATTTCTGAAGTATTTTCCTGTTGATATTCTCTTTAGAATGTAGTATATTTCTTATCAGAGGTGATAAAAATGAAACTAAAGGTCGTTCTGGAAAAAGGTGAGGATGGATTTATTGTCGCCCACTGTCCCAGTCTTAAGGGCTGCTGGAGCCAGGGCAAAACTGAGCAGGAGGCGATCAAAAATATCAAAGAGGCGATAGCTCTATATTTAGAGCCGGACCCTAAGGTTGTTAAGCCTTCTGCTAAGCATAAAGTATTAGAGGTTGCGGTATGACCAAACCGCCCTTGCTCTCCGGCAAAAAAATGAAAAACTTATTAATTTCTCTAACCTTATTTCTTGTTTTGTTTATGATGGCCGGCTGTTCAAGCAAGCTGAAATATGTCGAATTGACTAAGGAGACTTTTTTACAACTGGATGAATCTAAAGTGAAGGAAGTGGATGTAGTCTCTACCGGAGCAACACCTGCCGAATGGAAAGATCCTGCCAAATGGAGAGGAGTCTACAGGACCGTATTTCCTATCAATGACTCTGTAAGAATCAACACAATCCTTGACTGCATTAGGAAAGAAAGAGGGAGCCCTTTTTCTGGACTTATTGATAGGAAGATTCTCTTCGTTGAGATAAACGTGGTCTCAGTCGATGGAAAAGATCCTGAAAATTCTGGCAAACGGGAAAAGATTCACAGGAACGTCTTTTCTATCAATGACACTGAAAGAATCAACACAATCATTGACCTCATTAGGAAAGAGAAAGAGAACTCTGTTTCTACTGGTGATATGAAGATTCCCTTCTGGAAGATTCTCTTCAAGACAGAGAAAGTTATTTATTTCATGGGCATCGGTTGGGATGATATGTTTGTTTATGGAGATTGGTGGGAATCTACAGATCTGCTATTGCAATTTAAGAAGTGGGGATTTGAGCTTCCAAAAGGAGAATCGAATATACCTCCTTCTAAGGAAGTATATCCTCATCCGCCGATGGATGCCAAGTAAAGCCAGGTAAACTGAACTTGTTATTCCTGACCATAAAGAAGTTGACCGCTGGACACTTAGAGGTATCATTAAAGATGCCGAGCTTACGGTAGAAGAATTCATCAAACTGCTTAAATAAGCACCTTCGCACTTCTGGATTGGTAATTGACAATCAATAATTAATAATCAATAATAAATTATCAATTGAGAAGCCCGGGTGGCGGAATTTGGCAGACGCGCTAGCTTGAGGTGCTAGTGGGAATATCCCTTGCAGGTTCGAATCCTGTCCCGGGCAGTGTGAATTGATTATTGACTATTTACAAATTACTATTGGTTACGACCTTTAGTTTTTCCCCAAATCATTGATTTTCAATAGTCAATCGGTCAGGTCAGGCCTAATCTTTCGGCCTCGGCGTATAGGCCATACTGTTTCATTTTTTTGAATAAGGTTGTGCGGTTTATACCAAGTGCCTTGGCGGTTGCCTGTCTATTCCATTGATTGGCTTCAAGCGCCTGGCGGATAATTTTCTTTTCCGGCTCAACCATCGCTTCTTTCAAGCTCGTTGGCCTGAATGTCTTTTGCTGCTGGTCCTGGTCCTGTGTAATTGAGCCAGGCAGGTCCTCGACTCCGATGAACTTGCCTGAACTTAGCAATGCTGCCCGCTCAATTACGTTCTCCAGCTCACGGACGTTGCCGGGCCAGAAGTATCGCTCCAGATGTTCCATCGCCTGGTCGGTAAAGCCGAGCTTTTCTTTATTGTGCTGGATGGAATAAATCCGCAAGAAATGCTCCGCCAGCAGAGGGATGTCTCCTACTCTCTCACACAAAGGCGGCAGATTTATCGTTACCACATTTATCCGGTAATACAGGTCTTCGCGGAATCTGCCTTGTTGGACTTCCTCCTGCAGGTTGCGATTTGAGGCCAGTATGATTCGCGTATCGACGGTTATGGTTTTATTGCTGCCGACCGGCTCGAACTGCCTGTCTTCGAGGACACGCAGGAACTTGGCCTGGAGAGCAGGGGATGCGTTGGCAATTTCATCGAGAAAGATTGTCCCGCTGTCCGCTGCCAGGAATTTGCCTTCCTTGTTGGTGACTGCGCCTGTGAATGACCCTTTGACGTGGCCGAACAGCTCGCTTTCAAGCAGTGTTTCCGGGAGCGCTCCGCAGCTTACCTCGACAAAGGGCTTATTGCGTCTGCTGGAACGATGGTGTATCGCTTTGGCCAGCATACTTTTGCCGGTGCCGGATGGGCCGGTCATGAGGATTGTGGTTTTGGTATCGGCGACTGCCTCAACAAGGTCAAAGATTTTTGCCATTTTGTAATTGTGGCTGATTATATTTTCGAGCCGGTATTTTTGTTCCAGTTGGCAGCGCAGGTTCTGGTTTTCGCTCATAAGCGATTGTTGCTTGATGGCTCTTTCTACCACCAGACGCAATTCATCGTCGATGATTGGTTTTGTAAGGTAGTCGTAGGCGCCCAGTTTAATCGCTCTGACCGCGCTTTCAATCGTGCCATAGCCGGTTATCACAATGACCACAGTTTGTGGATATTCTTTCCTGATAATATCCAATAACTCCAGGCCATCTCCGTCGGGTAAATTGACATCCGTCAGGACCAGAGAGTAATTTTCCTCCTGCAACCTGGCCAAAGCGCCCTTTAGCGTTTCGGCACCATCGGTCCGGTATCCTTCCAGCGACAAAAACTCACATAAAGAATCCAGTATAATCTTGTCATCATCTATAACCAGAATACTTTTTTCTTTCATAGCGATGTCCTTGCCTCCTTTTATGGCTTACCTGTCACCGGCAAATATACAGTGAATATACTGCCGCCTTCGGGGGCATTTTCGGCGCTTATTCGACCACGGCAGCTTTCAACTATGTCCCTGCATATCGCCAATCCCAATCCTGTTCCTTTGCCCCTGTCTTTTGTTGTAAAGAACGGCTCGAATATGGTCTGGGCGTTTTCCGGCGGGAAGCCGATGCCGGTATCCCGGAACTCCGCCACGATAGTATTATCCGTTTCCAGTCGTGTCGAAATCTTCAGCTCCCCTCCATCCGGCATTGCATCGAAGGCGTTTTTCGCCAGGTTACAGAACACCTGAAAGAGGTTGCCGCTTCTGATTTGTGGTAGGCCGGGAGCGTAGTTTCTTGTTACACGAATATTTAGAGCTTCTCTCCTCGTATCCATCATCCTCAGGCCATCTTCGATAATCTGCTCTATTTTGACATATTCCAACGGCGAGCGAGTGCTGCGAGAAAATTCCAGCAGCTCGCTTACGATTTGAACCATTCTCATAAGCCCCTGCCGGCAGTGGGTGAGGTACTCTTTCGGTTTTTCGAGCTTTTCCTGCTCAATAACTCTCATCGCAAGATTAATGTACCGCAGTATCCCATCTATTGGGTTACTTAACTCATGGGCTACCTTAGAGGCGTGCTTGCCAAGGCTGGCCAGTCTTTCAGCACTGGCCAACTGTCTCTCAATCTCGACCTTTTCGGTTATGTCTTCGATGAGAATAGCACCGCCAAGGATTTTTTGTCTTTTGGATTCCCTCAGCGGCGTGCAAACAATTCGCAGCAATTTTGTCTTCCCATCTAATGTGTAGCATACTTCGTCAAAGCTGGATGTTTCGCCTGTTGATACCGCTGATTTTAATTGTTGTGTCCAGTCCAATCCTGGCCTGCCGGGACTGTCGGTGCCTTTTGATAATGACCTGTCAATGTAGTTACCTAATTCGAGCAGTTTACCTGCCTGCGGGTTTGCCTCAATAATCCTCAGGTCTGGGTCGAAGGCGACAATTCCTATCGGTAATGACTGGAAAATCGACCTGCCAATCAGGCCGAATCTTAGATGCCCGGCCGTAAGGCGCACCTTCGGTTGCTCGCTGCCTTTGTCCGGCCTTTTAGGTTGTAAGTCTCGATTGTTTGCCATTGCCCAGATATTAAAACCTACTACCTTCGGTTGTCAAGACCGAATGTTGCGAAAAAACAACATAATTGTTCTTTTTTTCGGACAGAAAGCCCCACCTGTTTAGTTGGAAATGTAATCTTCTGTAAGGCAAGCAACTAAGCGAGCATATTTCTGGCCAAGATTTGCTTTCGAGCGTGTGAAACTATGCTTCTGGTGTTGTCATTTATCAACATCCTGCTTACACTGTTCTCCAGCCTTGCCACTGCCGGTACATTAATTTATCTAACCCTATGCTCAGCAGGCAGTTGTAAAAGTTAAAATGGGGTATTCTGTCCTCTCCTGCTATGGTATAAATTTTGCACCAAACTGTAACTACGTCTGGTCAAAAGCAATGACGACAAGTTATGCATGGAGGCATTAAGGCAGTGGCCAGCTCTGAAAAACGCAAGTACCAGCGACTGCCGATAGGGCTGGATTTGTCGTGCCGCAAAATTGGTTCTGCACAAGAAAAGTGCCACACAGGCCGCACAATCAACGCAAGTCCAGGTGGCCTGTACTTTCAGACCCCCACCGGTGAATTTAAGCCGGGTAACCTGTTAAGCGTGGAGTTGTCGATACCGCCGACCACAGGTCTTCTTGAATACGGCGGCAGGATTTCAGGTTACGCCAGGGTCTTGAGGGCTGATGATATTGGTTCTGCCGAAGATAGGCCGGCCCGCCCTCATCGGCTTGGTTTATCATCCGCGAGGTATGGTGTAGCTGCTGAATTCTGCCACTCCTTGAAACTTTGTCCGTAAGAATTATTTTTTGGGCCAGGTTCCCTCGAATACCTCTACGGCCGGTCCTGTCATATACACACAATTGTCCTTCTCACACCAGTTCAAATCCAGGTCGCCGCCGGGTAAGTGTGCGGTGCATACTCGCTCTTGTCGCCCGGTGAGCGCCGCCGCAACACAGCTTGCGCAGGCGCCGCTGCCGCAGGCCATTGTGATTCCGCTGCCTCGTTCCCACGTCCGCATCGTGAATTCTCCGGGGTTATCGGTCTGGACAAAATGGACATTGACCCGGTTTGGAAATAGAGGGTGGTTTTCAATTGCCGGCCCGAGTTTTTCAAGCTCAATCAGCACCACATTATCGCAGAAAAATACCGCGTGCGGGTTACCCATCGACACACAGGTCATCAGCAGCTTCTGGCCTAAAATTTCGATGGGCTGTTCAACAACTTTTTCACCGGATAACTTAACCGGTATATCCTTCGGCCTTAAAATCGGCTGGCCCATATTAACGCATACCTTCCGGACCTTATTTTTCTTGTCGAGCATAAGGCCGACGGTTACGACTCCTTTGCCGGTTTCTATGTTCAATGAAGCAGGATAAGACCGCCGGCCGGGAATGGAAAATGGTCCGCTGGATTTAGCAAGTCCGTGCTCATAGGCATATTTGGCCACGCATCGGATGCCGTTTCCGGACATTTCGGCTTCTGAACCATCCGCGTTAAAGATGCGCATTCGCACCTCCGTCTTTCGGGAGGGACAAACAAGAACCAGGCCATCGCTGCCAATACCTTTGTGCCGGTCGCTGATAACCTGTGTTAATTTTGCAGGATTCCCGACTTTTTCCTCAAAGCAATTGACATAAACATAATCATTGCCCAAGCCGTGCATTTTTGTAAATCTCATAGCTCTTCTCCTTACAAGAACCGTTCAAAGCCACACTTATGTAAAAGTCAGTCAAGTTGAGAACATATCATAATACATAATCCGCTTAATCCTATCAATAAGCTTCCCTCGACAGGCAAAGGCCAACTTCGTTGTCCTTATTTCTAAGCTGCCTGAAATGGGTTATAAGATAAAAGCAAACGTGCAGACAGTAATAGTTTTTTGGGTTTGCGGGAAAATAATTTGCGGGTAAAATGGGGTGGTGAAGTTTTGGGCAATGTGTACAATATTGCCAAACGGATTGCTGGTATTCATTTGTATTGGGTTGGATTATGAAACGGACTTTGCTTTCACAGCCAAACATTTGTGTGAAATTGTTTGGGGATGGTTGTGAACTTCTTCCCTCAGCTACCGAATTATTTGAGCTTGAGATGGCTTATCTTGAGCACAAAGCTATCGATGAACAAAATCTGATTCAACGCAGTGCATATTTCAAAACGGTGAACGGCAAACCCACGAGACATTTCCTAATGTGCTCACATTCGGCGGGGGGCAATTCACAAGGTCGTTCAGCGCGAGCAAAGGCGTATTTTCAGGAAGGACAGTTTTCGACGGGGTATGCTACGCATGGACTTTTTCCGTATCGGGGAAAGTTTCACCCACAGGTTATAAGAGGAATACTGAACATTATCGGAGTAAAAGAGGGCGAAATAATACTGGATCCGATGTGTGGCAGCGGTACAGCGAACCTCGAGGCGGCTTTAATGGGGATTCACTCGATTGCTGTGGACATCAGTCCTTTTTGTCAGCTTATGACAAGGGCAAAATACGACGCGCTCGTAACGAATGGGACAACGTTTACGAACATACAAGGGAAAACAGATAAACTTTTTGATTTTTTCATGCAAGGCGATGTCTCTCGGCGAATAGGAAGACTATCTGACGATGAGAAGATAATAGCCTATGAGATATCCCTTCTTGCCTTTCTGGATGCAATGGGATATGCACGCAGAGTGTCCACTCGCACACATAGAGAGTTATTCGATTCGGTTCTTAATCGTTACCTCTCGACCATAGGAGGGTTTCAATCGAATCCTTTTTTTGATAAGAAAAACATAGGTTTGTTGCAGGTCCTCCCGAATTCTGACGCAACCCATCTCGAAATCGAGGACTGTTCAATTGACGCCGTGATAACTTCGCCTCCGTATTCCTTTGCTATTGATTATGCCGAAAATGATGCGCCACAGTTGGCTTATTTAGGTTATAATATCGAAGAACTAAGATCTAAAATGATCGGGTTGAAGGGGCGAAGAAAAGATGAAAAACTGGCTATATATTTTGCTGACATGGGCCACGTTTGTTCAGAGATAAGTCGTGTGTTGAAGCGGGGCAAGTGTTTTGTTCTTATAATCGGCTCAAATACGAATCAGACGGGTGGAATCAGATTAGAAGATAAAATGATACAGAGTTGCAAGGAAGCTGGGTTGAAACTGGTTATGAGTATTCTAAAGCCGATAAAGGGAATGCGCAACACTATGAAAGATGAGTACATATTATTTTTCAGAAAAGAATGAGAAAATGAGATATCCGTCAATAGAGGAAAAATTTAACATAGTTATTTCTAAAAATACTTTCTATTTCTACGACCCGGGTTATGAGGAGTATTATGAAGGTCATATATCTACAATCGCTCAGAACATTTTTCTCCTTAAAAACAAAATTGAAACGAGCGGCTTAAAAGAATCTGTTTTATTTGGACATATAACTGAAGTAGATGATGGCATAGATGCGATATTAACTATTACTGGTTTTTCAAAAGAAAGCTTGCAGAGACTGGTAACATTCATTAGGGTAACGAATGACATTACCCTTTCTAAACTCGTCAATAAGAACGCATGGCCGTCAAATGATTTTACAACGGAATGGAGCCTCGACAAGATTAAGTCCCTCATAATGACAAACAAAAAATTTGCAGAAGGTATTGTGAATTTATTCTTTAGAGGTTCTACCATTCCTGTTATAGGAAAGGTATTGCCATTATTTGAATTTAAAAAACTCGATATAAACAAATTTAGTTTCTCTATCGAATCTCTCGTTGATACGATGATCAGATACAAAACAAAAGGTGCCTATAAAGCTGGAAAGGAAGGTAATCCAGAGGTCGTTATTGAAGGAATACTTGACGAAAATAAACTCACTTTCGAGAGGGGCAAGTTCAAAATTCCCGAAGCCGGTAATATCCCGAGAACAATGGATTTCATAATTCCCAACAAGACATCTCCTAAATTGATAATCGAATGTTCTTACTCTGTAACCACAGCTTCAGGAATGGGAGATAAAGCAAAGACAGAAAAAGTCGTTGCTGATTATTTAAAGAAGAATTATCCGGGCGTATTATTTATCGGTTTTGTGGATGGAATCGGTTGGTATGTTAGAAGAGGCGATTTAAAACGTATGGTTGAAGCTTATGACTTTGTTTTTACATTCAGCGAAGATGAACTTCAAAAGTTTAAGGACATATTAATTTCCGGTTTGTAAAACTATGATTGAAAAATATGTAAACAAAATCATTCAAGGTGATTGCTTGACGCTATTTCAGGATATTCCTGACAATAGCATAGACGTTACATTTGCGGACCCGCCTTTTAATTTGGGGAAGAAATACACTTCTTATCGTGATAATGTTCAGATTGAGCAGTATCTTGAGTGGTGTCAAAAGTGGATTTCTGAAATGGTTCGTGTAACCAAGTCCACAGGGTCTATATTTGTCCACAATGTTCCTCAATGGCTGACGTACTATTCGCATTTCTTGAATAAGATAGCAGATTTCAAGCACTGGATATCGTGGGACGCACCGACAGCACCTATGGGTAAGTCACTCCAACCAGCCCACTACGGAATCCTTTACTATGCAAAAGACGCGAAACAAAACAAGTTCTATGAAATCAGGTATCCACACAAACGATGCCGTAAGTGTGGGTATCTGCTAAAGGATTACGGCGGCAAAAAAGATGGCCTACATCCGTTTGGGCCTTTAGTCTCTGATGTATGGACAGACATCCACCGTATAAAGCATGATAAATATCGAGACGAACATCCCTGCCAACTTCCTGTACATTTGCTTGAACGTATTATTCTGATGTCAACCGATGAAAACGATATCATTCTTGATCCGTTTACAGGAACTGGAACTACTGCGCTTGCAGCAAAACGGCTTGGCCGAAAGTACATTGGTTTTGATGTTGATACGGGATATGTTGAAACAGCTACGGCCAAACTCGCAAGAGAATCTTCTGTTTCAAAAATGGGGACGGCATGGGTCGGCTTCTTTTCAAATGAGGTAATCACCATTCGGCACATCGACTGGGACGCTATAGCTCATTTTTACGAAATCCCATCGCCGATAAACAAGATCGACTATATGAAAATCGAACCGAAGGATCATAATGGGCGTGTTCAAATCTGTGTATGCTCTAATGTAAACGCACTGAGGAAAGAACCGGATGAAGTTCAAGAACGGTTACTTTTCTCCAAGAAGTAGTTGGGGGAACTTTTTCAAGTAATGTTTCGTTGAATGGACGGCCTGTCTATTTTTGCTGCCAACTTCCACAGATAAATTCTATCCTGATTTTGTGGTGCGGTTAAAAGACGGTTGTATTCTTGTTGTCGAATATAAGGGGGCGGATAGATGGAGTGATGACGATTCAAAGGAAAAACGCCTTATTGGTGAAGTGTGGGAAAAGCGAAGCGGCGGGAGGTGTTTATTTATAATGCCAAAAGGCAAAGATTTTAATGCGATAAGACAGAAAATAAGTTAAAGTGGAGCAAATAAATGGCGGGTGATAGCATAGTGCTTCCGGATTCCGCAGCAGCGCAGAGAGTTTTCCGCACTTTTACATTTTCCTTTTTGCCTTTTTAATTATTTTTCCTATTCGCTTTGTGCCTCTGTGCCTTTGCCACTTTGCATCTTCATCACATCGAGCTAATTTCTGTTGACTTTTTTCTGAAAATATGTTAAAATTCCCCTCAGTTTACCTGCCCCTTAGGGGCAGGTAGGCACTCGCCCGCCTCTGGCGGGAACGACAAACCGCCCCGTAGGGCAAGGTTTCAGGCCCAGCAGGTCCAAGTCAAAAATAGTCATTAGTAAATAGTCAATCGTCAACAGTTTTGGAGCGAAGTTTACCTCGCCATTTGTATGGCGGACCGAAACTCCCAAATGGGAATCTCTATCAACTATGAACGACGAACCACGAACAACTAAATTATGCAAAACAAACCCAATTTCCGAAAAGTCGAAAATAAAGTTAAACCTCTACCCCACAAAGGATTATGAAAATAAATCAGGATTTTTGAAGGTGGAAAAACAAACCCAATCAAACCCAACTGTACTAACGCTATGAAGGACGGGCAGGACAGGTGGTTCGGGGGCTAAAAGCTACGAATTACGAACTACTCTACTGCGAATTCCTTTTTTCGGCTGTTCATCTGGGCTTTTAAGCGTGCGACAATGGATGAGTGCATTTGTGAGACGCGAGATTCCGATAAATCCAGCGTTGCACCAATTTCCTTCATTGTCATTTCTTCGTAATAATACAGGACGATAATCAGCCGTTCAGCCCGTGTCAGGCCTTTGGTGAGCAGGTTTTTGAGGTCTCGTTTTTGAGCTTCGGTCACGGGGTTCTCGCTTTTTTCATCTTTGATTACGTCTATTTCGCGAATATCTTTTTCACTGTCACCCTCGTTATATTTGGTGTTTAACGAAACCTGGCTGGCTGCGGTTGCATCTCGCTGGAGCTTATCAAATTCCACCATATCTATATCAAGCTCTTCGGCTATCTCTTCTTCGGTTGGTTTGCGGCCAAGGTGCGTCTCGAGCGAATGTGTCGCTCTGGATAATTGATGAGCACGGGCGCGGACTAATCGCGGAACCCAATCCATACTTCGCAGCTCGTCGAGAATGGAACCCTTTATGCGTGGGGAGCAGTAGGTCTCAAATTTTACGCCTCTGGAAGGGTCGAAGGCGTCGATGGCATCCATTAAGCCGAAAGTGCCGGCACTAATGAGGTCGTCAAGCTCGACTTT
>Ga0315279_10002534_pt1 | contig 27185 bp, 24 predicted proteins | sample YL17G06_20_MG_FD_203694 | JGI IMG/M metagenome (GOLD analysis project Ga0315279, IMG submission 203694) | Sediment microbial communities from Yellowstone Lake, YNP, Wyoming, USA - YL17G06_20 | ecosystem: Environmental > Aquatic > Freshwater > Lake > Sediment | place: USA: Wyoming | collected... | reverse complement strand
ACATTGGCCGTGCTGAGGGTCTCCAGCGGCACCCCCGAGGTCACCCAGGTCGCGATGGACTTGGCGAAGAGGATGTGGATGTCCCCCTGTCCGGGCTTCCACGCCTTGGACTTCTGGATCTGCTCGGGATCGCTGGTGACGAGGTACTTGAGGTTCACGCCCAGCGCCTGTTTGACCGCCGGGATCACGTACTTCTGCCAGTAGGCCTGGAAGTTTGCCCCCGATTGACTGTCGGCAAAGACCAGCTCGGTTGGCGCTCCCGCCTGCGCAGGGCCGGGCATGGTCAGGGGAATGAACACCAGGCCGGAAAGCACGAGGAACGTCAAGGCTATCGGGATACGGCTCTTCATCGTTTACCCCCTTCTGCGCTCGAAAATACCCGCTGCGCACTGGACATCAGCAACGGTGGGATTCTCTGCCTGTCCGACGATCACCTCCCTTCACCCTCGGCGACGGTTCGCATCCAGCACCCTTCGCTCGTACCAGGAATTCTCCCCCAAATCCCGCCTGTCCGCAAGTCCCTCGTGAAGGGCGCCTCGCGGCCACCGGTCTATCGGTTCACGGACTTCAGCCGGACGACCCGTCCCGTCTTGGCGGCCTGCAGCAACGCGTCGCAAAGGGCGGCGTTGACGTACCCGTCGTGGAAATCGGCCGCGATCGGCGCCACCGCCTCCTCCCCGACGATCGCCTTCACCAAGTGGTGGAGCTGGTGGACGAAGGTGTGCTCCCACCCCAGGATGTGCCCCGGCGGCCACCAGGTGCCGCCGTACGGATGATCCCCGTCGGTGACCAGGACGGTCTTGAAGCCCCGGTCCCGCCGGCTCTTGGGTTCTGCCCGGAACACCTCCAGCTCGTTCAGGCGCTCCAGGTTGAAGCAGATGCTCCCTCGTGTCCCGTTCACCTCAAAGGTGAGGTAATTCTTCCGCCCCAGACACAAGGTCGAGACCTCCAGCGTCCCCATGGCGCCATTGGCAAATTGCAGGACGCCCTCGTACAGATCCTCGACGTCCACCGCCTTGGTCTGGCGGGATCCCGAGGCCACGGGGCGCCGGGGCACGACGATCCGCGACAGGCCCGCAACTCCTTTCAGCTCCCCCACAAGGAATCGCGCCAGGTCCAGGACGTGAGAGGCAATGTCTCCCACGGCGCCGCTCCCTGCCCGGCGTTTCTCCTGGCGCCACGTGTGGGGCGTCGCCGGATCGACCAGGGTGTCATCAGTGTAGCGCGTCCGGAAGTGGATGATGTCACCCAGGTCACCGGCCTGAATCATCTCCCGGGCCAGCCGGATGGCCGGGATGAACCGGTAGTTGAAGCTCACCTGGTGGCGGATCCGGCCGCGGCGCACCCCCTCCCACATCCGGCGGGCCTCGCGCGCGTCCCGGGCCAGAGGCTTCTCGCACAGGAGGTGCTTGCCTTCCGCGGCGGCGGCCAGGCACGGCTCGGCATGGGCATCGTTCGGGGCGCAGTTGATGAAGAGCCCCAACCGCGGATCCTCCACGAGACGGCGCCACTCGGTGGTCCCGTACTCGAACCCGTAGCGGCGCGCCGCGTCCTCCACGGCCGCGCGGGTCCGGCCGGCGATCCCGAGGAGGCGGAAGCGAACCGGGGAGGGCCAGAAGATGTAGGGAAGCTTCTTGAGTGCATTGAGGTGGGCTTTGGCCACGCCAGCGTAACCCAGCACCCCGACGCCGATCGTGATAGGAGATGTCGTAGGCATCAGGACCTCCCGGATGCTGCCCTGACGGGCCGGCCGTTCAGGGCCATGACCAGGCGACGATGAATGCGGCCGTTGCTGGCCAGGATGGTGGATTGATGCATGTCGAATGGGCCACCCGCTCCGTTGCTGACGCGGCCCCCCGCCTCGGTGACCAGGAGGGCGCCCGCCGCCACGTCCCAGGGGCAGGCGCTTTGCTCCCAGTAGGCGTCCAGCCGGCCGGCGGCAACGTAGGCCAGGGAGAAGCCCGCGCCGAAGATGCGGACGTTCCGCACCTGGAGGGCCAGCCCGGCAATCCGTTCACGCAGCCGGCGGTCGCGCCAGACCGTGTCGTCATGCCAGAGGGCGATCACGCAGTCGATCAGCCTGGTCCGCGTGGACACGTGGATGGGCCGCCCGTTGAGCCGGGCGCCGCGGCCGCGCTCCGCCACGAACAATTCGCCCAGGCGGGGCAGGAAGATCACGCCGGCCTCGATTTCCCCCCCGCGCTCCAGCGCGATGGACACCGCGAAGAACGGCAGGCCGCTGATGAAGGCGAGCGTGCCGTCCAGCGGATCCACGATCCAGCGGCCGCCCGGTCCGTCGGCTCTGGTTCCTTCCTCACCCAGAAACCCCATGGACGGGAAACGTCGCGCCAGCGAGGCGCGAATGCATTGCTCGGCCGCGGCGTCGGCCGCCGTCACGGGATCCTTGGGCCCCTTGAGTCGGACGCCTCGCACGCGACCGAAGCCACGGAGCAGAATCCTGCCCGCGGCCTCGGCCGCGTCAATGGCTGCGCGCGTCTCCGGCCAGAGCATCATTTCAGTGGGCGCTTGATCGCCTTGAAGATCTGGTGGAGCAGGGCGACATCGCCCTTGGCCTCTTCCGGCGTCGTGATGGGCGTCTTTTTCTGCTGCACACACTCGGCGAAGTGGAGCAGCTCCTCCTTGAATGCCTCCCTCATGGAGGCGATGACCTGCTTCTCGTAGGGCTTCCCATCCTCCATCCCCTCCACGATGACGGGGGTGGGCATGTTGCGGAAGAAGGGGGAGGGGAAGACCAAACGGACCCGGTCGGCCTTGCCGTAGTATGCGACCGTCTCCTCGTAGTGGGCCAGGTCCCAGAGGTAGTGCAGGCTGATCATGGCCCGGACTCCGGAGGAATAGCGCAGGCAGGTCGTCATGCTGTCGCCGCCGGCCCAGACATCGGTGAAGAGCACCTCGGCCGGGTCACCCGAGAGGCCTCGCAGCACATTGATATCGTGGACCAGGGTGGACAGGAGGTTCTCGGCGAAGACCCGCCGCTCCAACGGGGTGAATTCGCCGATCACCTCGCGGATCAGGGTGTCCTGCGCGGTGCGGAGGCGGGTCCTGGCCTCGACCGGGACGTCGGGGAACCGGCGGACGTCGTGGTGGCCGATCTGGTTCACCTCGTTGGGATGCAGGACGGTGATGTGGATCGCCTGGAGATCCTGCATTCTCTGGATGAGCAGCTGGGCATAGCGGAAGCCGGGATCGTACCGCTTCATGTAGGTCACCATGCAGACGGTCCCGGCCTTCTTGTGGGCGGCCAGGATATCGTCCGCCTCCCGGAGCGTGTAGCACATCGGCTTCTCGGTGAAGACGTGCTTCCCCGCCTTGAGAGCGTCCAGGATGACCTCCCCGTGGGAGTCGGCGCTCAGGACCACCGCCACGTCCAGCGGCTCCTTCAGCAGGTCATGGTGGTCCGTGAACCGCTTGCTCACCCCGTAGGAGTCACCCACGTACTTCAGGGTCCCGGGCGAGACGTCGCACAGCGCGACGACCTCGAACAGCTCGTGCAGCTCCTTCAGGTGGGGCAAATGCATGATCTGGGCGATGGCCCCGCATCCGATGACTCCGACCCGCATCCGACTCATGGATCATTCCTCCTGCGTTGGGACTGCTTGGCTGCCGTTGATCCTCCGTCACGTGCCCTGGGCGACACACGGTCAGGCGTGCGGTTGGCCCCCTCCGAGATCTCCCCCGCCCAGTGCTGGCGCAGATGCATGAGCGACTCGCGGATGTAGCCGTCGAGGATCCCCCGGGATCGGTCATCCGTGACTGCGCGGAAGGGATCCGGTCCGGGAGGCATGACCTCGACCACGATGGCCCCCGCATAGGAGATCTCACGCAGGGCGGTCGCGACCGCCCCCAGGTCCAGGTGTCCTCGTCCCAGCCCCTGGCGATTCGTGTCCGCCACGTGCACGTGGAGGAGGCGTGCCCCGGCGGCCAGGATGGATCTCGCGATGTCGGGCTCCTCCAGGTTGGCGTGAAACGTGTCGAGGGTCATGCCGACCCAAGGCGAGGCCACCGCGTCCACATAGGCCATGGCCTCCTCGGCGGTTGTCACGAGGTACGCCTCGTACCGGTTGAGCGGTTCGATGCTGATGCGGACCCGGAGCCTCTCGGCCTCAGGGACCGCCTGGCGCATCGCCTCGACCGACCAGGCCCATTCCTCGGCGCGGCCGGCGATGGGGGAGAGCCGCGACTCGCCCGAGGGCAGCATCTGCACCACCGGCGCGCCGACTTGGGCCGCAAATCGCAGGCAACCCACGACGTAGCCGATGGCGTCGCGCCGGATAGCCGGGTCGGGGTGGGCCAGGTCGCGCCGCGTGGCGGGAACCATGCACGAGGCGGTCAGCCCGAGCGGGGTGAGACCATGCCGGGCGAGCAGGCCGCGAACCTCCGTGGGCGACCACTGCCCCGGCTCCCCGGGCAACTCGACGCCGTCGTAGCCCGCGGCGGCGATGCGGCCCAGCGTCTGGTCGAGGGGCGCGTCACCATAGATCCACGAGCACACACCGAAGCGCGGCATCATCTCGGCTCCCCCATGCGACAGGGATCAGGTCGCGGCCGCCTCGACACCCACCATCCGGCGGCGACCCAGCCAGTGGGCCGGCAGGATACACGCCGCCAGGACCAGGATCAAGAGCGTGGACAGCGCGGCGCCGCGTCCGATGGTGCCGTACTCTGCCCACGAGAGGATGAGGACCGTGACGAGGTCGTGGCCCGGCGACACCAGGAAGATGACCTGGCTCACGGCCGTCATGGCCCGGACGAAGCTGTAGATCAGGCCGGTCAGGATGGCCGACCGGATGAGGGGAACGACGACCCGGCGGAGCGTGGTCGCCGTTCCCGCCTTGAGGGTGGTGGAGACCTCCTCCAGGCTGGGGTCGAGCTGGGTGAGGGCCGCGATACCGCTCCGGATGCCCACCGGCATCCCGCGGAAGATGAAGGCCAGGACGATGATCGCGGCCGTCCCCGTGAGCTGCAGGGCCCCGGCGTTGAAGGCCAGGATGTACCCGATGCCCATGACGGTCCCGGGGATGGCATAGGACAGCATGGCCGAGAACTCCAGCGCCGTCCGGCCAAAGAAGCGATGCCTGAGGGTCAGGTAGGCGATGAGGAATCCCAGGCCCGCCGAGGGAAAAGCGGCCAGGGCGGACAGGCGCATGGTGTCCAGGAGGACGGGGATCCCGTGACTCAAGAGGTCCTGGTAATTCTTGAGGGTGAAGGTGTGGTCGATGCCCCAGAGTTTTACAAAGCTGCCAAAGAAGATCGATCCGTACAGGAGCGTCGCCAGGAGCGCAAAGGCCAGGAACACTCCCGTGAGGAGGAGGTCCACGTAGAGCGGCAGCGTGGTGGGCTGTGCCGCGGACGGCTTGCCCGTCACGGTGACGTACGAGCGGCGGCCCAGCCAGTATCGCTGGAGAAAGAAGATGGTCAGCGTGATCAACAGCAGGACGAGGCCGTAGGTCGCCGCCTCGAGCTGGTCGAACCGGCCCTCGATGGCATAGAAGATCTCGGTCGGCAGAAATGGGGCCCCGCCCCCCAGGAGCAACGGGTTCCCGAAGTCGGCCAGGCTCTCGATCATCACCAGCAGGATGGCATTGGCCAGCCCGGGGCGCATGAGGGGCCAGAGGATCGTTCGGAACAGGGTCCAGCGGCCGGCCCGGAGCGTCTGGGCCGCCTCTTCCAGGGAGACATCCATCGAGCGGATCACCCCCACCAGGACCAAGTAGGCGATGGGGGTGAACGCCAACACCTGCGCCACGCCGACGCCCAGGGGACCGAAGAACGCGTTGGTGGAGAGCCCCAGCAAAGTGTGAGTGATGAACCCGCGCCGGCCGAACATGTAGATCATGGCCAGGCCGAGGACGAAAGCCGGCGTGATGATGGGGAGGATGGACAGCGGCCCAAGGAGATGTCGGGTCCACAACCGGCTGCGCGATTCCAGGAGGGCGAAGGCGAAGCCGAGGCTCGTGGAGATCGCGCCCACGATGACGGCCAGGAAGAGGCTGTTCCGAAGCGCCCCCAGGCCGAGGGCCAGCATGGTCAGGAGACCTGCGCCGGCTCCGACGCTAACACCCCACCGCAGCCCGGCGCCGACCTGCCGTGTGATCCACGAGGACAGGGCGAGCGTGACCACCCCGGCCACAACACCCACGCCCGTCCCCCATTGAATGGGATCGATGGGGAGTTCCGGGTGACGGAGGAGCAAGAAAATCGGCGACCGCAGGTTTCGCAACAGGCCTGCGAACGTGAGGTGCCCCTGGATCACGATGCTGGCCTGCAGCATGGTGAAGAGGGGGAACAAGATGAAGAGGATGACCAGGCCGGCCGCCCATAGGATGCCGGCGCCGACGAAAGCCCCTCCCCTGATGAGTCCCGCCTGGGCCAGCCCGATCCCGGCCAGCGTGAGGAGGCCGAACAGGCTGATCATGGCACCCAGGCCGAAGGCGCGGCCGGTCATGAACAATTGGAAGAGACCGGCCAGCGTGCCAAGCGTGGCCAGGGCGAGGATCAAACGGCCTGCCTTCTGGCTGCCGCTTCCCCGGATCGCCAGGAGGATCGTCAGGGATGCGGCGAGGCCCACCAGGGCCAGGGACCAGTGGCTGGGCGTCTGGCCGAGGCCGGTCTGGGGCCAGGAGAGGGCGAGAAACGCCTTCCCGACGCGTTCCCACGGCAGGACGGCGAACGCCCCCAGGGTCAGGAGGCTCCAGGCGATTGTCTCACGGCGATACGCGGTCATCCGAATAGAGGTCGATTGGTCGATGAGTCAATTGGGAAGGCACAGCGCCCGCAGGCCTCCGTTCCGCGAATCGACTCATCGACCGGTTGACTCGTCGACATCACCTGGGAAGAGGAAACACCCCCTCGGTCCACTTCTTGATCAGCCCGTCGCGGACGGCGGGCGTTCCGTACTTGCCGAAATCGTAGTTGATGGCCTTGGCATCCTCGAAGCGGGGAACGTCCGGGTCGATCGGCGTCCGGCTGTGAGACTGGATGTCCACCTCGCCGTTTTGGGGGCCCAGCTTCTGGTTCTCCGGCTCCAGGGCCCAGTCAATCAACTTCAGCGCATTCACCCGGTTGGGGGCGCCCTTCACCAGGCTGATCCCACCAATCTCGTAGCCCGTCCCATCCTTCGGGGCGATGAAGCGGACGGGGAAGCCCTTCCGCGCTCCTTCCACCATGTCGTTCGCGAAGGAGACGCCGATGGCGACCTCTCCCCGGCCCGTCAGGAGGCTTGGATCACCGCCACTCCGCGTGTACTGGGCGACATTCCTGTGAATGGCCTTGATCAGATCGAAGCCCTGGCCCTCGCCGTATATCTGGATGATGGTGGTCATCATCACGTAGCCGGTGCCGGAGGTGTTGGGGTTCGGCGCGGCGATGAGGCCCTTATACTTTGGATCGCCCAGCTCCTTCCAGGTCGTCGGGACGGGCAGCTTCTTCTCCTGCAAGATCTTGTCGTTGACGCCGAAGCCGTGCAGGCCGGTGTAGAGCGGGATGTAGTGCCCATCCACCGCCTTGGTCAGTTGCGGCCGGAGCTCGTTCCATGCCTTCGGGTGGTAGAACTCCAGCAGGCCCTCCGCCTGGGCGACCCAATGACCGTCACCACTGCCTGCGAACCACACATCGAAAGTTGGGTTCGCCTTCTCGGCGCGGAGCCGCGCCAGACCGGAGCCGGAGCTGAGCCGCACGAACTCCGTCTGGATCCCCGTGGCCTTGCTGAAATCCCGCTTCACTGCCTCGCACCAGGAGGGGTCGGGGCTACATAGGATCGTGACCTTGTTCTCGCCCGCCCGAGCGGGCAGGGCGCACAGGACTGCCAGGAGAATTGCCAGCAGGAGCAGCCAAGTCCTCCCCATGCTCTTCATGACGAGTCCTCCTTTCTTTGAGCGGTATGCCGCCTCACGCCATCACTTGATTCAGGTTCGCGAAGACCCGCTGGAACGCCTCCACGTAGGATTGCATCAGCTCCATCGGCTGCGGGAACAGCGGATAGGAATGCGACCCGACAACGAGCGAATCGGCCAGCAACCTGACCGTCTCGGGGTACTCGGCCAGATCGTACTTCACCTCCTCGCCCAGCGGGCACTTCCACGGGCAGGAGAGGCCGTAGCCGCTTCGCTCCTGGAACAGGGTCTGGCCCGGGACGGGAACGGTCTGCCACAGACTCACCTCGACTCCCTCGGCCTTCAGGGCCGCCAGCACCTTGAGCCGGAACTCCTTCGCAGGCAGAGGAACGCCCGCGGCGCGGAAGTCCAGGCGCATGCGGTACTGGTAATAGCTCGACGTGCAGTCGGGTGGGACGTAGGGTGGGATGACGCCGGGGATCTTTCCCAGGTGCTCGGTGAGGTACGCGGCGTTCTTCCGGGCATTGGCCAGCGAGGCGTCCAGGCGGCGGAGCTGGCTCCGGCACAGGGCGGCCGACATCTCGTTGGTCCGGTACATCCAGCCCATCATGAGCGAGTTGTACTCTCGCGCTCCGTCCAGGGGGCGGGACGGGTCGAAGGCCTTGCGGTCGCTCTCGCGGATGTCCTCGCCGAACATCCGGAACATGTTCGCGCGGTCCCGAAGATCTTCGCGGTTGGTCACAAAGACGCCGCCCTCGCCGGCGGGCAGATTCTTGCTCCCCTGGAACGAGAAGATCCCCATGTCCCCGATGCCGCCGACCTTCTTCCCCTTGTACGTCGAGCCGTGCGCCTGGGCGGCGTCTTCGATCACCAAAAGGCCGTGCTTCCTGGCGACGGCCAGGATGGGGTCCATGTCGGCCGGAACGCCGTGGATGTGGACCGGCAGGATGGCCTTGGTCCGGGAGGTGATGCGCTCCGCGATCTTGGCGGGATCGATGTTGAAGGTCCGCGGATCGATGTCCACGAAAACGGGGACTGCGTTGTGCTGCAAGACCGCGAGGGCGGTAGCCAGGAAGGTGAAGGCGGTGGTGATCACCTGGTCGCCGGTCCCGATGCCGCCGGCAGCGACGGCGGTGTGGAGCGCTGCGGTTCCGCTGTTGGTGGTGAGTGCGTACTTCACATGGCAGTAGCGGGCCCATTCCTCCTCCAGGGCCTTGACCTGGGGGGCATAGGGGCCGTTGAGGATGCCCGAATCCAAGGCCGCCAGCACGGCGGCTTTGTCCTCCTCAGTGATGATGGGCCAGCGAACGTGCAGTTCCTTGCGGACGACGGGGGTCCCACCCCGGATGGCCAGTGCGTCCTTCATCGCTGACTCCTTCCCGCTTGTTGAGGCCGCTGCAGAGCGTGGGTGCCGGTGCCGGGGCCGACGTGGACGCCGGCGCCGCACGAGGATCGGATCAACAGGGTGTGGGAAACGACGGTGGTCGAGAAGACGTGCCGCTCCCCTTGCTCCATCTGGGCGATGGCCCGCCGCACCGCCAGGCGTCCCATCTCCTGCTTGGGGACGGCGACGGTCGTGAGTGGTGGCGTGGTGTGGGCCGCGTACTCGATGTCGTCGTACCCGACAAGGGCCACGTCGTTGGGGACGGCGAGGCCGTGGGCGTGGATCGCCCGCAGGGCGCCGATGGCCATGTCGTCGTTGGTGAAAATGGCCGTGGGCCGGCCGGCGTCCTTCAGGAGCGTCTCGGCCGCCTCGTACCCGCCCTCGGGGCGGAATGCCGCCTCGACCACCAGGCTGTCCCGCACCGGGATTCCGGCCTCCAGGAGCGCGCGCCGGTAGCCGCTGGTGAGCGCCCGGGAGAAAGGATGCCGGGCGGGTCCGCGGATCAGCCCGATGCGCCGGTGGCCGAGCTTGATCAGATGGCGGGTGGCCTCGTAGGCCGCCTGGACGTCGTCGCAGACCACGGCGTCCACGCCCCGGATGGGCGACCGCATGTCCACCAGGACCAGGGAAAAGCCGGTGCCGTGCAACTGGCGCACGAGGCGCGGCGCGACCTTGCCCACCAGGATGATCCAGCGGGTCATCATGTCGCGGATCATCCTGGGGTAATCCGACGGCTGGGTGGCGTCCCCCAGGCCGTACCCGAGGAGGAGGTGATAGTCAGAGCGCCTGGCCTCGTCGGCGATGCCCTGGATGATCCCCGCGAAGTAACTGTGGGAGGTCACGACCTCCCGGCTGAAGATGGTGCCGATGATGCGATCGTCGCGCGGGCCGGGGGCGGTGCGGGTCACGAGAAGCTGGGCGGCGGGATTGGGGATGTAGCCCAGCCGGCGGACGGCGCCCAGGACCCGGCGACGGCTAACGGCGCTGACGTCGGGACGGCCCCGCACCACCCGGGACACCGTCATGATGGATAGGCCGGTGTGCCGCGCGATATCCCGCAGCGTCACCGAGGTTCGCACAGGCTTTGGCATGTTCTTGGGGAGATGGATGTTAGCGTTAACGGTACGATTTCTACCCCAAGTCACTCCCGGGCGTCAAGGGCTTTTTCGCCGTCTCGATCCACGCCGGGGAGTCTTGAGATCGGCCGGCTTCCCCGATGGGACACCCTCATGGTCGCGGGGTCCGCTCCTGTTATTTTATGTTGATTTTTGTTTGATTATGTGATGAATTCCAGCCGGCTCACCAGCGCGGTACGGGGCCGGCACCGAACCGGCGCCGGACCGGGGCCGCGGGAGGAATGGAGGATCTGGAGGCGAGGATGGCGGCCGCACGGATTGACCCGCACTGGCGATATCACGACCTCCGGGCCATCGTCCTGGAGAACGCCCGCCTGCGTCTCACCGTCCTCCCCGAGGTCGGCGCCAAGATCTTCGATCTCATCTGCAAGCGCTCCGACAGGAACTTCCTCTGGCACAACCCGCGTCTTGAGCCTCGCCTTCCCGTGTTCGGTCAGAACTTTGACGACTGGTGGAGCGGCGGCTGGGACGAGGTCTTCCCCACCTGCGACGTCAGCAACTACAAAGGCGAGACGTATCCGTACCTGGGGGAACTCTGGTCGCTTCCGTGGACGTGGGAGGTCGAGGAGGCCGGGCCGTCGGCGGTGTCTCTGTATCTGTCGCGGACGACGGTCATCGCCCCCGCCCGGATGGAGAAGTGGATACGGCTGGGAGGGGATGAGCCCATCGTTCGGTTCCGACACCGGTTGACCAACATCGGCAGCCAGCCGATGGATTTCGTCTGGGGCATTCACCCGTGTTTTCACATCGAGACGGGCTATCGGATCGACGCCCCGGCGCGGGTCGGGGTCATCGGCCACACGGCGACGGCCCCATTCGGGTCGGTCGGGACGACATACCCATGGCCGAATGCAGCGGTCTGCTCCGTCCCACCGGCCACCCAGGGGTGGTGCGAGGGGCACTACGCGACCGAGTTGACCGACGGCTGGGTTTCACTGACGGACCCGAAGGCAGAGGTCGGGATCGGCCTCGTGTTTCCTCGGGAGGTGTTCCCGGTCCTCTGGTGTTGGATGGTGTACGGGGGGTGGCGCGGCCACTATCACGCGGCGCTGGAGCCCTGGACCGGCTGGCCGCACCAGTTGGACAAAGCGGTGGCCGCGGGGCGGCATCGGACCCTGGCGCCGGGGGAGTCGCTTCAGTGTGAGACGATGGCAATAGTCTACAGCGGTGTGCAGTCGGTGAAGGCGATCACCTGGGATGGCCACGTCAGCGGCTAGGCCGCGGACGTGATCGGGGGAAACCGGGTTTCCCGCCGAGAGAGAGAAGGCTTTGGCCCCACAACAGAGGAAGGAGGGGAGTCATGCGGCGATCGTGGTGGTGCGGCATTCTCGGGGTATTCGTGCTGGTGATGCTCCCGTTGGGTTCGTCGGTTACGGCGGCTGACCACGAAGGGCAGGTCGTCGTGTACACGGCGGCCCAGAGCACAATCGTCCAGGCCGTTGGGCCGATGTTCGAGAAGAAGACCGGAATCAAGGTGCAGTTCGTCGAGGCGGGAACCGGAGAGGTCATCAAGCGGGCCGAAGCAGAGAGGGCCAACCCGCTGGGCGATGTCTTCTGGGCGCTGGCAGCCGAGCCATTGGCGGCGAACGCGGATCTCCTGGAGCCGTACACGGTGACCGAGGACGCCAAGATCAACCCCATCTACAAGAAGGGGATGGCGGGCGGCCGGGTCCAGCCCAACAACGTGACGCCGATGGTCATCATCTACAACAAGAAGCTGGTGAGCGACGCCGACGCTCCCAAGACCTGGAAGGCCCTGGCGGATCCCAAGTGGAAGGACAAGATCGCCTATGCCGCGGCCGACAAGTCGGGCTCGTCCTACACGATCCTGGCGACGCTCCTCACGGTGTTCGGTGATAACGACACCGGCTGGAAGGTGGTCGAGGACATCATGAAGAACGCGAAGATCCTCCCGTCATCCAGCCGGGTGCCCAAGGGCGTGGCTGACGGCGAGTACCACGCGGGCCTGACCTATGAGGACGCGGCCATGCGGCAAGTGGCCGGCGGCGCCCCCGTGGGCGTGATCTACCCGCAGGATGGGACCTCGATCCCGCCCGATGGCAACGCCTTGATCAAGGGCGCCAAGCATCCCAAGGCCGCCAAGATGTTCCTCGACTACGCGGTGTCCAAGGAAGTGATGGACCTCCTGGCCGAGAAGTTCTCCTTGCGCTCGGCGCGCACGGACGTGAACCCGCCCAAGGGGTTCGCTTCGCTCAGCGAGATCAAGGCCGTGGCGTACGACATGGAGTGGGCCGGGAAGAATTATCAGGCCTTCGTGAAGAAGTGGCAGGACATCATCGTGCGGGTGAAGTAGTCGCAGTGGCCTGAGACGCAGGCGAGCAAGCGCGCAGAGGGCCGGAGGAGCGGAGGGGCAAGATCACCCCGGCTCCTCCGCGCCTCTGCAACTGGGACCGTGGGGGAAGGTGCAGGCGATCGTGAGGCGTGAGAGCTGATGCATCGGCGCGGAGACATCTGGACGGGCGTGACCGGGATCGCCTTTGCCCTCCTGCTGGTCTTGCTGATCATCCCTCTCGGGCGGCTGCTCTGGGCCAGCCTCTTGGATGATGCGGGTGCCTTCACCCTCAAGCACTACCGCGAGTTTCTGGCCTACCCGTACTATTCTCGCACCATCGGCCACAGCTTCCTGGTCAGCGGGCTGGTGACGCTCTGCGCCCTGGTGGTGGCGATCCCCCTGGCCTTCCTCATCGCTCGGGTGGACATACCTGGAAAGACGGTCCTCAAGACCCTGGCCATCCTGCCACTGGTGTCGCCGCCGTTCATCGGGGCCTACTCCTGGATTCTGCTCTTCGGTCGGGCCGGATACGTCACGACGCTTCTTCAGAAGGCCGGCATCATGATTCCCACGGTGTACGGGATGCACGGCATCGTGCTGGCCTTGAGCCTGAACCTGTACCCGTTCGTGCTCTTGATGCTGGCCGGCGCCCTCCAGGCTCTCGACCTGTCGCTCGAGGAGGCGGCACAGGGACTTGGGTCGAGCCCCTGGCGGGTCTTCTGGACGGTCACGGTGCCGGTGACCACGCCCTCGATCCTCGGCGGCGCAATGCTGGTGTTCTTGACGGCCTTCGCCGAATTCGGCGCCCCGATGATCATCGGAGAAGGGTACCAGGTGCTTCCCACCATCGTGTACAGCCTGTTCGTGAACGAGATGGGGGCCAATCCCGCCATGGCCAGCACGGGCGCCGCATTGCTCGTGCTGTGCACGACCGCCATTCTGCTGGTTCAGTACTGGGCGGTGGGACGGAAGCGGTACGCCATGACCCAGCTCCGCCCGATCCCGCCGGTTCGGCCGCGATCCCTCCTGCGCGGCCTCCTTGCCGGCTATGGCTACCTGGTGGTCGGCCTCTCGCTGGTGCCGGCCCTGGTGGTGGCCGTGACCTCGTTCTTCGAGAGTCGGGGGCCGGTGCTGTATCCGAACTTCAGCCTGGGCAACTACCAGGAGGTGCTGTTCAACGTCCCCCGCGCCATCGCCAACAGTTTCGTCCTGTCCACCGCGTCCACGCTGCTGGATGTCGTCCTGGGGACTCTCATCGCCTACCTGGTGGTCCGTCGCCGGTCCGCGGTGACCGCGGCGATGGATTCGTGCGTCATGATCCCCTATGCGATCCCAGGGACGGTGATCGGGGTGGCCTACATCGTTGCCTTCAACAAGCCTCCCATTGTCTTGACCGGGACGTTCCTCATCCTGCTCCTGGCCTACTTCATCCGGCGGCTGCCCTATTCGGTGCGGTCGGGGTCCGCCATCCTCCACCAGATCGATCCGTCGGTGGAGGAGGCTTCCATCAGCCTGGGCGTTTCACCATTGAAAAGCTTTGCCAAGGTAACGGCGCGGCTCATGCTGCCGGGGATCGTGTCGGGGGGAATCCTGACCTGGGTGCAGACGATCACAGAGATCAGCGCGACGATCTTCCTCTACTTCGGGGCGTGGTCAACCATCACCGTCGTCATTTATCGCCAGGTGAGCAGCAGCAACTTCGGCAGCGCCGCCGCGGCCTCCACGATCCTGCTGGTGGCGGTGTTCATCCCCGTGCTCTGCGTGAACTGGATGCTGGGCGAGCGTGCGGTGACGGCAGTCTGAACACGTGCCGGGTGACGAATGGCAACGGCCCTGAGCATCGAGGACGTTCGGAAGCGGTACGCGGAGGTCGAGGCGCTGGCCGGGGTGTCCCTCCACGTGGAGGGGGGCGAGTTCTTCACCCTCCTGGGCCCCAGCGGGTGCGGGAAGACGACACTGCTTCGCTGCGTGGCCGGATTCCTGCGGCCGGATGGCGGCCGCATTCTGTGCGACGGGAAGCGGCTGGACACCCTACCGGCTCACAGGCGTGATATCGGGATGGTCTTCCAGAACTACGCGATCTTTCCCCACCTGTCGGTGTTCGAGAACGTCGCCTATGGGCTGCGGGCGCGCCGCGTGGCGCCAGCCGAGATCCGGCAACGAACGGTCGAGACGCTGCGCCTCGTCCAGATGGAGCCGCTGGCCGATCGGCGGCCCGACCAGCTTTCCGGTGGCCAGCAACAGCGGGTGGCGCTGGCCCGGGCCATGGCGATCCGGCCGCGCCTGCTCCTGATGGACGAGCCGCTCTCGAACCTGGACGCCAAGCTGCGCGTCGAGATGCGGACGGAGATCCGGCGGTTGCAGAAGGAACTGGGGATCACAACGATCTACGTGACCCACGACCAGGAAGAGGCGCTAGCCATCTCGGAGCGGCTGGCGGTGATGAACGCCGGACGGGTGGAGCAGGTCGGATTCCCCTGGGACGTGTATCTGGCTCCACGGAGTGCGTTCGTGGCCCAGTTCATCGGAGCGAGTAACACCCTGACGGGCACGCTCGCCGGCACCGATGGCGAGTGGACGCGCGTACAGATCGGCGGCTGGATGCTTCGCGGCCGGCGTGGGGAGGGCATGACCGGTCGCGTCCTGGCGGTGTTCCGGCCCGAGGCGGTTGAGCTTCTCCGCGACGACCGAGAGCCTCCCGGGGCCACGGTGGGAGAGGGCGTGGTGGTCAACCGGGAGTTCCTGGGCGCGATCTTACGCTACCGCCTCCGGCTGGCAGATGGTTCGCTGATCCACCTGGACGAGCACAAGCCAGATCCTGCCGGCTTGCAGAAGGAGGGAGAGCGGGTCCGCTTTGCCGTGCGCCCGGCGGATGTGATGCTCTTCCCTGCGGAGTCGTCGCCATGAAATCGCGGGAGTTCAGTCTGACCAGGGTGCCGTCTTCTCTTCGGCCCCTCACGACGCAAGCGATCGCCTTGGCAAAAGAGGCAGGTCGCATCCTCAGGCTGCGGTTCCGCACGGCGGTGTGCGTCACGGTGAAGGGCCCGGCCGACATCGTGACCGCGACCGATATCGAGGTACAGGGGTCGATCGTGCGGCGGCTCCGGAGAAAGTTCCCGGGACACGGCATCCTGGCGGAAGAAGGACTGGACGCCACGGCCGGGACCGAGTGGCGCTGGATCGTGGACCCGCTGGATGGGACCAAGAACTTCGCCCGCGGTCTCCCGAGTTTCTGCGTCTCCATCGCTGCGGAGCGCGACGGCCAGGTCGAATTGGGCGTGGTGCATGACCCGATGCACGATGAGCTGTTCGTCGCTCTCCGGGGCTGCGGTGCCTGGTGCAACGGCCGACCCATCCATGTCTCCGAGGTCGCCGGGCTCAAGGCGGCGTTCCTGGGGACCGGGCTCCCCCACCGGGTGCAACGGTTCGCGGGATCGGTGGGTCGGACGTTCACACGGTTTGCCATGTATTCGCTAGGGGTTCGCGACCGCGGGGCCGGCGCATTGGATCTGTGTTATGTGGCGTGTGGGCGGTTCGACGGGTACTGGGAGATCGACCAGTCGCCGTGGGACATCGCCGCTGGGGGCCTGATCGTCGAGGAGGCGGGCGGCCGCATGTCCAACTTCCGAGGCGGGCCCTTCGACATCTTCGGAGGGGAGACCGTGGCCAGCAACGGGAAGATCCACGACCAGATCCTCCGGGTGTTGGCCATGCCCGGCGGGATGCCCAGGCGGTACAGGCCTCCTGTCCGCCGGCGCTAGTGTGTCCTGGCTGGGAAATTTGCGGCACACGTCGGTGCCCCCGGGGGCAAGGGAATATTCTCCCAATTTCAGGAACGCGACCCTAGCGCAGCGCTGCCGTTCTTGGAGCTATTCGTGCTTCCGCTACTCCGCCAGCAAAAGATCCTGGCCCTCCTGAAGCAGCACGGGGTGGTGTCGGTGGGGCGACTGGCCCGCTCGGTCCGCGCCTCCGAGATGACGGTTCGCCGCGATCTCGCTGTGCTTCGGGATCGCGGGTTGGTGCGCAGGCTGCACGGCGGAGCCGTCCTGGAGAGAGGGAAGACAGAGGAATCTCCTTTCTCCAACGCGCGCCAGGAGCACGTGGAGGAAAAGGAGGCCATTGCCAAGGAGGCGGCGACCCTGGTCTCGCCGGGGAGTGTCGTCGCGCTGGGAGCCGGAACCACCACTTGGCACGTCGCCCGCGTCCTGGCGACAAGGACCGACCTGACCTTCATCACCAATTCGACGAACATCGCCCTTGAGCTGGACCGCGGCCAGTCGAACATCATCCTGACGGGGGGCCACTTCCGCACGCCCGCCGACGCCTTGGTGGGGCCCCCGTCACTCTGGACGCTGGAGCGGCTCCAGATCGACCTCCTCTTCCTCGGTGCCAACGGGATTGACCTGAAGGCCGGCTACACGACCCCGATCCTGGCGGAGGCCGAGACTAACGCCGCCATGATCCGCAAGGCGGCGCGCGTGGTGATGGTTGCAGACCACAGCAAGTTCGGACGGGCGACCCTGGCGTCTTTCGCGCCCATCGAGGCGGCGCATGTTCTCGTCACCGATGCAGCCGCGCCGCGGTCCATGCTGGCAGCCATCCGGCGCCGCGGGGTCCAGGCCGTGGTGGCGGGCAAGCGAGGAAAATAAGGGGAGCAGGAGCCATGAGAGCGACGATGCGCGGAGTCTTGTTGCGCGGGCCGCACCGGATGAACCTGGAGGAGGTGCCGCGACCGGTGCCGCGGTCCGATCAGGTGCTGGTGCGGGTGCGCTACAGCGCCTGCTGTACCACGGACCTCGACCTCATTGATGGGACCATGCCGGACCAGGCGAAGTATCCCCTCATCCTCGGCCATGAGTGGAGCGGCCAGGTGGTTGAGGCGCCGGCAGAGTACGCGGCTCTGGTGGGAAAAGACATCGTGGCGGACAATCTGGTCACCTGCGGTGTGTGCGCCGCGTGTGTGAACGGGCGGCCCAACCTTTGCCGACAAATGCAGGAGTTGGGCTTCAGCCTGAACGGGTCCCATGCGGAGTACCTGGTGACGCTGGCGCGAAACGTCCGGGTGCTTCCGGCTGGTCTCTCGCCCAGGGCGGCGGCGCTGACGGAGCCGGTGGGCGTGGCGCTGTACGGCGCGAAGCGCGCGCGGGTGGGGCTGGGGGATCGCGTCCTGGTCTTGGGGGCGGGCTCGATCGGGCTCTGCGCGATGCAGGTGTGCCGCGCGGCGGGAGCGGCCGAGGTGTGGCAGGCGGCCCTCCGGCCCAAGCGGTTGGAAGTGGCGAAGCGCCTCGGGGCCACGCGGGTCCTGAGCCTTTTGAACACATCGCTCCCGGAAGCCCTCGGGGCGGCGGGCTTCCAGCCCGACGTGGTGATGGAGTGCTCCGGCAGCCCCAAGGCCTTCGCGCAAGCGATCAAGGCCGTCCGGCCCGGCGGTCGGGTGGGCGTGCTGGGATACTACGCCGACGAGATGGCCGAGATCCGGCCCAGCGACATCATGATGCGCGACCTGGAGATCCTGGGGTCCGTGTGCCCGACGGGGGCGTGGGACGCATCGCTGGCGTTGATGGCCGACGGGCGGGTGCAGACCGAACCGCTCATCACGCACACCTTCCCACTGGAGTGCTTCGCCGACGCCTACGAGATCGCGCGCGGCGGCGAGGACGGCGCCATCAAGGTCATGCTGGAAATCTGAGAAGCGGGGACCGGGGACCAGGGACAAGGGATCAGGGGTCGGGCCCCGACCCCCGACACGCAACCCCCGACCCCTGTCACTGACGGAGGAGGGATGGCGAAGAACAGGCGGGCACGAATCATTGACCTGACGCGGAAGATCACCCACGAGATGCTGAACTTCCCCGGAGAGCCGCGGCCGGGCTTCATTCACTTTGGTGACGTCACCGACATCGGCTTCCGGTGCACGCAGGTCCTGATGCCGACGCACTTCGGCACGCACACCGACGCCTACACGCACTTCCTTCCCGGAGGAGTGCCAATCGACAGGATGCCGCTCAGGAAGTACGTGGGCCCGGCGGTCGTCCTGGACGTGCGAAGGCGAGCCGACCGGGCGCGGGTCACGCGGCGGGACCTGGAAGCCGCCTGGCCGGCGGGCGCCACGGCGCCGCGAGTCCTGGTCAATACAGGCTGGGGAGAGCGGGTGAAGGGTCCGGCCTACTTCCGGAATTTTCCCGGCATCGAGGCCGAGGCCGCCCGGTGGTTGATTAGACGAAAGGTCATCCTGGTCGGCCTGGATCTGCCGTCAGTGCATCCGACAGAGTACAGGCGGGTTCACGAATTGTTCTTCCGGGCGGGGGTGGGGGTCACCGAAGGATTGATCAACCTGTCGCGCCTACCGCGAGGCGAGGTATTCTTCGTGGGCCTCCCCCTCGCGCTGGCAGGGCTGGACGGGTCGCCGATCCGCGCCGTGGCTATCGTGGGAGATTCCGGCCGGGTGTAGCCATTTCGAGCGCGTCTTCCCACTGCATTTCGGTTCGATCATGATTCGCGGGGCGGAGATTGTGGCGGGGCGGGACACGCGGGTTCTGGCACATTCCTCAGACACCTAGCCATCAGGAGAAATCTCCAATGCTTGCACCGGCCTTGTCGTTCGATCGCTCCAAGGAACTGTTCGCCCGCGCCCAGGAGACTGTGGCCGGGGGAACGACGCAGGGCAAGGCGCCCAATACGCTTATCCCGGGCGAATACCCCATCTACGCCGCCCGGGGGCGGGGCGCCAACCTGTGGGACGTAGACGGCAACCGCTTCCTGGACTGGATCCTGGCCTACGGGATCATCGTCCTGGGGTATTGCGACCCCGACGTAGACGCGGCGGCCATCCGTGAGATCCGCGACGGCTTTGCCTTTCCGCTCACTCGGCCGGTGCAGAACGAACTGGCCGAGCTGCTGGTCGAGGTGATTCCGTGCGCCGAGATGGTCCACTTTTTCAAGACCGGCTCCGACACGACCACCGCTGCCGTGCGGCTGGCCCGCATCGTCACCGGCCGGGACAAGATCGTGCGCTGGGGCTACAACGGCTGGCACGATTGGTGCTGCACCCGCGAGGCAGGCATTCCGCGCCACGTGCGGGAGGACGTGCTGACCTTCCGCTACAATGACCTGGACTCGCTGGCGGACATACTGAAGCGGCATCGCGACCAGGTGGCCTGCGTCATTATGATGCCGCTGGAGATCGAGCCGCCGCGGCCCGGTTTTCTGGCCGGGGTGAAGGACCTGGCCCATCAGCACGGAGCCCTCTTTATCCTGGACGAGATGCGCTCCGGCTTTCACCTGGCGTTGGGCGGGGCCCAGGAATACTATGGCGTGACGCCCGACCTGGCGACCTTTAGCAAAGCCATGTCCAACGGCTATGCCATGTCGGTACTGGCCGGCCGGCGGGAACTGATGCAAGCCCTGTCTCACACGTACGTTTCATCCACGTTCTTTACCAATTCCATCTCGATGGCGGCCGCGGTCGCCACGATCAACAAACTGCGGCGGGAGCAGGTGATCCCTCACCTCTGGCGGATCGGCCGAGGCTTGATGGACGGGCTGGATCGATTGGCCCGCGACCTGGGTGTGGAGGCCCAGGCGGTCGGGTTGCCGCCGATGCCGTTCCTGGTTTTCACCTACCCGGCGCCAGAGGTCCGAGAGACGGCCAAGCACGTCTTCTACCGCGAAACCACCCGACGGGGCCTGCTTTTCCACCCGAACCATCACTGGTTTGTCTGCGCCGCGCACACCGAGCAAGACCTGGCCCACACCCTGGAAACAAGCGAGGCGGCGTTCCGCGCTGTCAAAGAAGAACTGGCGCGGGGCTATCGCGCCCCCACGTCCCAACAGATAGCGGTAACCGTTTCGACCGAACTTGACGCAACGAAAAAAATGGGTAGGCAGATAGATGGAGTTTGGGGAGGTTCTGGCTTTAGTGGCTTTTCGGCTCTCCTCCTTCCGGAGGGGAGACCCTTCGCGGGTCCTACACTCAAACTCCTGGTCTCAGGCTTTGACGTGCCCGATCCCCCTCTGGCTTCTTCCCCCCCTCACCCAGCCCTCTCCCGACTTTCTCGTTGACCCTAAGAGCGTCGAGAAGGTATCCTGCAGGCAACCTCCGGGCATTGCGGGGCACCCACTCGGCTGCAGGGCATCCCGCGCACGAAAAGTGAATTCCCTTCGCCCCCTGGAGCCGGGATACAAATCTTGTGAAGGAGCCAGAGATCGGGGGTGGGCGTGGAAGTTCGTGAGATCATCTATGCCAAGAAGTAAGAAGGAGCCGATCCCCAGGCATTTTGGCACCCTGGAGGAGGCAGGACATTTCTGGGACAGTCACGATCTAGGAGAGTACTGGGATCAGACGGAGGAAGCAGCTATCTCCTTTCGCCTTACGCGCAAGCGTCATCTCCTTGCAATTGAGCCGGGGCTTGCCCGTAAACTGCACGCCGCTGCGGCGGCCCGAGGGGTAAGCCCGGAAACGATTGCCAATTTGTGGCTGCGTGAGATGCTGGGAAAGGCACGCGCCACCCCCAAGCGAAAGGGCGCGTCTCGCACTGCGGCCTGACAAACCCTCGTCGGATGGGATGCTCCTGCTTTCCCGGGACCCGCCTATCAGCCCATCCTCCGCCGTCAGCGCCTGGGGACTTGGTGGGTCATGCCGCCCCGGTGCGCGGCCCCCAAACATCAACGGCAAATCTTCCTGCTCCCTTCGAGATTCCCATTGACACGCGACGGCGCCACGCGGCATGCTGCGGTGGGTGCCCAGCTCGTCGCCGACTGCCGGGCCGCGGGACCGAGAAGCAAGTTCTTGTCAGCGGTCAGCCCCTGCGGGTTCACGGCGGGCGGCCTGCCCCTCGCCCTGCAGGTGGCCGGCCGCCCCTTCGACGAGGCGACGGTACTGCGGATCGTCCACGTCTACGAGCAGGCCGCCGGCTGGTCCGGCCGCCGCCCCGCCGCGCTCAGTTAAAACGAACCTGCTCAGTACGGTAGGTGGACAGTGGACAAGTGGACAGTTGACAGGTAATACTCATCGTCTCTAGACTAATAGTGTTGACCATGGCACAAATGCGGCCATGGCTGCTAATCCTCAGAAACGGCTTGGGGCAGCGGTAAGGCGGCTACGCCTAGACCGAGGGTGGACCCAAGAAGAGCTTGCTCAACGTGCAGATCGCCATTGGACGTACATTGGCGGAATTGAGAGGGGCGAGCGCAATGTTACTGTCCAAGTCATCGCTGACTTGGCCCGCGCCTTGGGCGTTGAAATCCGTGACCTCTTCCCTCCGGGTCAGGGTGACTAATGCGGCACCCCATGGAGGAAGAGTTCAACGCCTCGGCCGGGGACATTCTGTCGGCGATCCAAAGGGGGTTTCGCGCTCAGGTCGACGTTAAGGGCAAGTTAGCCGAATACTTCTTGAACAAGGAGTTGGAGCGCCTCAAAGCGGCAGGGATTTTGGATGAGGTCATCTGGCAGGACAAAGACGGGGAGCCGGACTTCCTGGTGACGTATCGGGGTCGGAGGATCAGGGTCGAATGCAAGAACGTAAGGAGCAAGGAACTCTTCCGGGATCCTCCTGCCTTCAAGATCGAGATACAGAAGACGAGAAACGCTATCGGGGGTGGCCCAACAAGGGGTTACCGCGCTGATGAATTTGATGTCCTAGCAGCGTGCCTCTTCAATCACACAAAGCAGTGGACCTTCCTTTTTTCCCCTGCGGCATCTCTTCGCCGACGGGTGGATGCACCAGACTTCCTGCAGGTGATGCAGCCAGTTCCGCAAGTCGTCGGGCACCCATGGCACGAATCCATAAAGGACGCTATTCGGGAGGCTTTACGCCTGGCTGGTGAGTAATCATGGTTAAGACGAGCACGGCTGCGACCACTCCTCTGTACTCCACTGAGCATGGTAGGGCATTTCTCGGCGACGCGCTCGAAGTTATGCGTTACCTTCCCACGTCCTCAGTCAACCTCGTCGTCACCTCCCCACCCTATGCGCTTCATTTCAAGAAGGAATATGGCAACGTGAGCCAGGACAAATATGTGTCCTGGCTACTGCCGTTTGCCCAAGAGATTCGCAGACTGTTGACCGAGGACGGGAGTTTCGTTCTGAACATCAGCGGTAGCTGGACTCCCGGAGCGCCGACTCGGTCCCTCTGCCACTTCGAGGTTCTCGTCGCCCTGGTACGCGAGTTGGGATTCCATTTGGCTCAGGAGTTTTTCTGGTACAACCCTGCCAAGCTTCCGGCCCCAGCCGAATGGGTCAACGTGCGAAAGCTTCGTGTCAAGGACGCCGTCGAATGCATTTGGTGGCTCTCGAAGACGCCATGGCCAAAGGCCGATAACCAGCGGGTCCTCCGGGAATACAGCCCAGATATGATGCGCCTGGTAAAAAGAGGTTACCGGCCGATGAAGCGACCCTCTGGCCACAACATTACGGCCAAATTCAAGGAGCGAGAGGGCTCCATTCCCCCAAATATTCTGATTGTCGGCAATAACGATTCGAATAGCCACTATCTTGCTGCATGCAAGGAGCACGGCTTCAAGCCTCACCCTGCTCGCTTCCCACTTCAACTGCCTATGTTCTTTATACGGTTTCTGACCGACCGGAACGACCTCGTCCTAGACCCGTTTGCAGGTAGCAACACTACGGGGGAGGCCGCCGAAAGAGAAGGCCGTAGCTGGATTGCTATCGAGAACCGTCGAGACTATCTACTGGCCAGCCAGTTGCGATTCGAGAGAGGTTCACGTGACCAGGTAGCGTTGTTTCCGGCCACTGTTCAGGCGAGCACCAGCCCAGCGCAGGAGGATCTCAAGCTTCTCGATGCTTGAGGAACCGAGCCGGCAAAGCTGCTTCTGGAACATGTGAACCGAGAAGATCAAGCTGAGGACCAAGACCGCATCGGGATCCGCATCGAGGACGATCTCGACATCCACTCTTACGCCCCGCGGGGCATCCCGTCCGTGGTCGGCGAATACCTCGAGCAGGCCGCCGCGCGGGGGTTCCGCGAGGTGCGCCTTCATCATTTATCAGCCGGAGGTCAGCGAAAAGACTCTGGCCCACCTCGGCCTGTGGCCAGCCATCGCCCACGGGCCTCCCGGCGCGGCGGCGGCATAACGGCGTGTGTGCTTGACCGTTGCTCTCGCGCCCCCCCTGGCGGCCAGCCCTTCCCGGAGGGGCGACCACGCTCCGAGCGTGGTCTCCAGCCTTGACGTGCCCGATCCCTCTGCGGCTTCCCGCCCCCTACAAGGTTCTCCTTGACACAGGACCGCGCCACGCGGCATGCTCCGATGTGGGAGGCCCGGCTTAACCGGGGTGCCCAGATCATCGTCAGCCGCGGGGCTGCCGGGGTCGAAAAGCAAATTCGGGTTTTGGGGCCTGGTAGGCCATACGATGGATGACCTCAATAATCTGAGAGCGAAGATAACCTCTGAGCAGCGTGCAATTCTCACAGCGATCTGGGATTATCACCTAGAGAAGCGCGAGTGGATTCGCCGTCGAGTCCTTCATCATCGATTCCGAGAACTCGGGAAGGCTGGTGTCCGAGCCTTGCTGAAGGAGCTGGGAGGTAGCGTTGTCTTTGAAGTTGGGTCGGGCGAGCATGAACAGTATCGGTTGACCCTTCTTGGTGTCCTGCTGAGCGATCAAGGGCAAGAAGGAGAGGATCTCCTCGTCAAGTATCTAGAGTACGTTCGGGGTCAGTTCAACACCAATCCAGAGATCCTGCGCGTAGACGGCCAGGAAGTGGGGGCTCGCCTTGGCCTGACGGAGCAGGAAGCACAAGGCTTATTTCAGCTCGTCCAGATTAGCGGGCTATGGAGCAACGGTGCAGTAGGAGGTGGGGGACAAGAATGGGGCATTGGCATTCCCCATGAGGTGGACGAGCTACCCCTGGATATTCGGTCTTTCGTCCGAGAACGCGCCCTGAAAGGCTATGATCCGGCGGTCCCCATCGAGGAAAGCGCCCGTATTACGCATTTTCTGGAGGTACCCCCACCAGAGACGCTTGGGAGGGACATCTTCATTGTCCACGGACGTGACGACGAGGGAATGAAAGAAACTGTAGCCAGATTCATCGAACGCCTGGGCCTGAACGCCATTATTCTGCATGAGCAGCCGAATGAAGGTCGTACGATCATTGAGAAATTTGTCGACTATTCGAACGTTGGCTTTGCCGTGGCCCTATTGACGCCGGATGATCGGGGAGGACCTCGTGATATTGAGGCCGGATCCTATAGGTTTCGAGCAAGGCAGAACGTAATCTTCGAGCTTGGGTACTTCCTCGGGAGGCTTGGCCGAAAGCGGGTATGTGTCCTGTACCGGGAGGGAGTCGAGATACCGTCTGACTACCAAGGGGTACTGTTCGTACCCCTCGATGACGGTGGGGCGTGGAAGCTTCCGCTGGCTCGGGAGATTAAGGCCGCTGGATTTGAGGTTGACTTAAACCGAGCGTTTTAAGGTTTTTGCAGATCAATCGCCCCACCTCGGCGTTTAGCCAACCATCGCACCCGGGCCTCCCGGCGCGGCGGCTGCATAACGGCGCGTGGATTGTCGGCTGCTCTCGCGCATCTGCTGGCGGCCGGCCCTTCCCGGAGGGGTGACCACGCTCCGAGCGTGGCGCGCGGTCTGCGGTCAACCTCCTCACCCCCCACTTCACCTGTTGGTTGCCGTCTCCCCATTCTTGAAATCCATTGAATTCGGTCCGGGCATGTGGTAAACGGCAGAGCGCTTTCCAATTACATGGATTGCGGGTCTCGGTTGGCTCTGCCATACCTTCGTGCCTGCCTCGCAGGGTGCGCCAGGCTGCGCCGCCGAGCGAGAAGAGTGAGGAGGCGACATGAAGCTCGTCCAGTTCTTCCTGCCGGGAAAGGGGAAGCGGGTCGGGTTGGTCCGGGGGGACCGGGTCCTGGACGTCACGGCGCCCGAGGAGGGGGTCCACGCCGTCCTCGATCTCGTGGAGCAGGGCAAGACGGCCGCGGGCCTGGTGAAGCGGGCGGAGTGGCTCTCCCGCCGCTTGCGCCGGAAGGCGCTGGACTGGCCGGGCCTCCAGCGGACGCCGTCGCGACGGGCGGCGCACCTGCTCGTTCCGATCGACCCACCCGAGGTCTGGGGCGCCGGCGTCACCTATAGGCGGAGGGCGGAGTTCCGAGACGAGGACACCGCTGCGGCGAAGGGGCTGAAGGGGATCTACGACTCTGTGTATGAGAATCCCCGACCGGAGCTGTTCTTCAAGGCGACAGCGGGGCGCTGCGTGGGGCCGAACGCGCCGGTCCTGGTGCGAAGCGATTCCCAGCTCACCGCGGCCGAGCCCGGGCTGGCCATCGTCCTGGGGGCCCGGGGGGCCATCGTCGCCTTCACCGCGTGCAACGACGTGTCGGCCTGGGACATCGAGCGGGAGAATCCCCTGTACCTGCCTCAGTCGAAGATCTACCTGGGCTGCTGCGCGCTGGGCCCCTGCCTGGTGACCTCGGATGAGATCGGGGATCCCTACGGGCTGCAGATCCGGTGCAGCATCATCCGGGGCGGAAAAACGGTCTTCTCAGAGGCGGCCAACACCTCGCAGTTCCATCGCCGGCTGGAAGACCTGGTGTCCTGGCTGCTCAAGGACAACATCATCCCGGCGGGAACCGTCCTGAGTACGGGCACGGGGATCATGGTCCCGAACGATCTCAACCTGCGGGACGGGGATCAGGTGGACATTGAGATCCAGGGGATCGGCAGGCTGAGCAATCCGGTGAGGCAGAGCCGAGAGTCGAGAGCCTAGAGCCGAGACAGGAATCAGCGGCCAGGTTGGAAGCGCTGTATGTCGGCCCACTTGCCGGTATCGGCGCTGAAGCCGATGGCGCGGCGCTGGGTGAGGAGCGTGGCCAGGTTTCCCTCGGCCTTGAAGTTCTCCAGCGTCTCGTCCTCCGTCACGCGGATCTCGTGTGTGGCATTGAGGACGGCGCTGAAGCCGATGGCGCGCAACGACGTGACGACGGCCGCCACGTTGCCATCCGCCCCCCGCTGAAGGATTCGCTCGCCCGCATCCAGCCGGACAGAAGTCCACACGCCCGCCTGGACGCTGAAAAACAAGATCTCGCGTGAAACGACATAGAGCGCCACGTTCCTCAGCGTCTCATCCGCGGCGATGGCGGGGTGGATGAAGGCGGCTCCGAGGATGGCCAGGATCAGGACCCACGGTGCGATTCGCCGGATCGGAAAGACGCCTCGGACGACCGGAGGGTGACGGCGGATCATCTGCGAATCACTCGGCGCGCCCGGACCCCAACCCGGACGGCTTTACGCGCCATGTCCTTGGCCTCTTGCCTGGCGAGACCCTGGAGCCACTCGCCCAGCAAGGCGTAGATGGGCAGGTCCATCACTCCGGATCGGTCCGGCAGGCAGAGGCCGTGGCGCGTGACGTCGTCCTTCCCGGTGACCCGTCGCGTCCACAGGACATCCGCCTCCATGCGTAACGGCCCGACGCCGGTCCGGATCTCGATGGCCACGCGAGTGTGCGGCGGCAAGCGGATGGAGAGATCCACGGCGAGCCCGCCGCCGC
>Ga0315279_10002533_pt1 | contig 27192 bp, 28 predicted proteins | sample YL17G06_20_MG_FD_203694 | JGI IMG/M metagenome (GOLD analysis project Ga0315279, IMG submission 203694) | Sediment microbial communities from Yellowstone Lake, YNP, Wyoming, USA - YL17G06_20 | ecosystem: Environmental > Aquatic > Freshwater > Lake > Sediment | place: USA: Wyoming | collected... | reverse complement strand
AATTAAATAAAGAAAAACCGTTTGATTTTATTCAAGAAAGAATTTTCCCTGGACTCCCCCCTCCTTTACTATCTTTGTTTTCCTCTCTAATATACCAAGGCTAATTATGGTATTAATGCAAAAATTATAATATAAGGGTTTTTGAACAAGATTGAACATATTAACTCAGTTTTAGGTATAAACCTAAAAAATAGTATATAACATAGTTATATTTTAAAGTAATTCCGGATTTCTTGTAACTTCTCTGAGGCAATTTCTGGATATTCCTCTTGAAACTGAGTTATCAGCGCAAGGGCTTCTTTCTTCATATTTTGAGCGATACGCTGTTGATCACTAGCAAATCGCCCGGTCATTTTAGCATAAAATTGCGCACGAAAGAGCACTTTACGGATTTCGAGCAATTTCATTTCTGTGGCGTCAATTAGAAATTTATTCAATTCCGTTTCTATGAAAAAACTCATTTTCATTAAAAAGTTATAGATTAACTCGAATGAATTCATTAGGGCTGTATCGACTTCTTTCCGAAGGGCATCATACTCTTCATATTCTGGCTTTTCGTAAGAGATGGAATAGGCGAATTTTGCGCCTTCATCGTCTTGATCTACGATTTTGAAGTTATATTGGGTTGTCTTTTGGAGGAGTTCAGGGAGTTCAATGAGCCGTAATCGTGCTGAAATATCCTCTATTATATCATGAATTTGTTCCTCTGAAAATTTGCCTGTTAAGATATCTGACAAAAGATAAATATTCTGTTCAATCATTCTTGCGCCATGATGCAATACAGTTTCTATTTGAATCTCTTCATTTCTCTTATTTATAATCATTTTACTTACACTATTGCGATCTGGTGATAAAAATTCGAGCGTATTGCCATCTACTTCAATAGCCTCGCTTTCTTTTTCACGCACTAAACGGTTAATTGGCAGTTCGTCTGTCAAAGTTAATTTCTTCCGGAATGGCTTTTTCTAATATCTAATTTATAATCTCCCGAAGCTCCTATTTAAACCAATTTCGGTGTATTCAAAATGAATAGCGGAAGAAGTCTACCAGCCTGTAAAGTCTTTTTCCGTAATATCGACATCAAAATTGAAATTATATTGCGTCAAACCCAATTCTGCTTGCATTTCGAGAAATTGGCGTTGGGTCGCTTTGGAAAGAGGGATTCCTGTTTGTTGTAATTGTTGAATAGCAAGGTACTCCTTTTCGCCAGCGACGTAGATATGGTTAGCCCCGGGCTGTTTTTTCGCCTGTGCTAGTTGGCGCAGTAGATCGCCCGTTTTCTTCTTGAAGGCGGTAATTTCACAGAAGGCGGCCGGATCAATGGCAATAAAGAAATGGCCAAGGTTATAAGGGACAGAACTTCCATTTTCGTCTAGCCCAATGCAGGCTTTAAGCATATTTGCTTGGTTTAAGCAAGCAGACAGGATTTCAACGAAAGTTGAATAATTATATCCTTTATGTCCTCCCATTTCCTCACCGATTCCACCAATGGGCGTAAGTGCCGCTCTATCCTTCATTAAATCAATAAGAATTTTTTTCGAATCGGTAGCCGCATTTCCTATTTCATCAATTACCCAACCTTCTACAAGCGGTTTACCAAGACGTGCATAGGTCTCAATTTTACCGCGTTGCGTTATAGAAGTGGCATGATCCGCGATCCAAGGAAAATCCCAATCAGTTGGCACGCCAATGGTGAGAGGATTGGTCCCTAACATCGGCTCGACGCTCCAAGTTGGTGCAACTGCAGGGCGCGTATTCGTACCACATATGCCAATGCAATCCTGTTCGGTTGCCATGAGTACATAATAGCCTGCAATTCCGAAATGATTTGAATTCTCGACTACTGCCATACCGATGCCATACTCTTTCGCCTTCTCGATTGCCATTTGCATGGCTTTTTTCGAAGCGATCTGCCCCATTCCGTTATTGGCATTGAGCCGGACTGTGGCAGGGGTTTCCCGGACGATAGTCAGTTCAGTGACTGGAAGCTGCTGCTTTCGCTTCAGGCGTTCGTAATACATTTGCAGCCGCGCGCACCCGTGGGACTCGATCCCCCGCTTATCCGCCTCTATCAAGACATCTGCAATGGTCGCGGCGTCCGCTTCCGGAACACCCATGCCAATAAACACATCTCTCGCAAAATTATATAGCGTTTCTAAATCAAGATAGGCAAATTCATTCGATTCTGTCATAGTAAATGTAAATCCCTTAGGCTCCATTTTAAGCTTTTCGGATTTAGCTCATGGAAATTCGTATAATCAAACACAGTTTTATCCTCTAATTTAAAAAAAAAGAAGAGAGGGATTTAAGGAGATAATTTCCGTTTGCGACCTGCGGGGAGGAAATCAGTTTTAGCGATTTTTATTTTTTCCTGATACATCCGTTTGAATATGTACGCGAAGAATATACCCGCTAGAAATCCACCGACATGCGCCGCATGCGCCGTGGGATCTTGATAACCGACAACTGTATAAATTATTTCCATTATCGCATAAAATATGATATAAACCTTCGCCGTCATTCTGCCATAGCCGGGAATAAGGAGGGTCCGATTCGGGAGGAAAACAGCGTAACCAGCCATTACTCCGAAGATAGCGCCTGAGGCGCCAACACATGAGATACCAAGCAGCGTTGAACTTGTAAGGCTTACTACAACTGCAGTAACCAATGCAAAGAAAAAGCTGGCAAATACAGCAGCGAACAGGTAAAACACTAAATAAGTAACGTGCCCCATAATATCTTCACAGTCGTCCCCAAAAATCCACAAAAAGTACATATTACTGAGTAAATGAACCCAATTCGCATGTAAAAACGCCGCGGTTAGCAAGGTATAGAGCTCTTGTCCTTGGAACATTTTCGCAGGTTCGAACCACCACCCTGACAAATCTCCGATACTGAAACCACCATCAGTACTCGTAAGAGCGAGAGTGATAATGAATATGACTACATTGGCGAGGATTAACCCATAGGTGACAAATGGAACTAATTTTTTTGGACGCGGTTCTTCAATGACCATTTTCAATCCAGGCTCCTATTTTTGATTATTTTTCATTTTTTAATAAAAAACAAAAGGAGGATTTAATAAAATAAATTTTTTCAATTTTCTAGGGATAGAAAATTGCTATAAATTGAGTTCCTCCTGTCCGCTCTTCTTGGAGAACGCCCAAAGCACTGTAAAAAATCCAAAAATAAAGACCGATAAATCGATAAGCCAGAAGACGGCATTATCCCAGGCAAGAAAAGGCACATAATGGGTTATTGCGGGGTCAAAGGGATAAAATGGATAGACAATGGGAACACCGATAGTCGCATCGGGTATTAGAATATCAAAGAGGAGGTGACTGAAAAGGGCGACCGTAAAAATGAGACCAAGAATGGATCGTTTTCGTGCAGAAAATCCCAGTAACAAAATAAATGTGAAGAGCACATAAAGGATAATTGAATGGCTTAGGGGAAGGGGATAATCAATAAAAGAAAGGTGAGTTCCCGTTAAGGATAGAATTGGGCGCAATAACCCACTCCAAATCGGAGGATAATCTGTTATAAGGGTCCATTGCACCCCAAAGAAGACATAAAACACAATATCGGGGAGATAGCAAAAAATTATTAGGAAAATCAATGACTTACTATAATATTTTGCTTTTAACAACATGGCCAATCCAAGATGCCCGAAAATCATCTCATTTACTCCTTTGTTCATCAGCTAGTCTGATAGTAGTTTTTAGGTAAGCAAAGAGGCTAATTGATTAAAATATTTTTATTGAACTATAAAACCTTTCGTGAAAAAGAATTGAAATCTATACGGCACGCCGTAAAGCCGCTTGGGCGATTGAAAATATATAATCCAATATCTTCTCAGAGTTGTCCAAGATAATCTGGGACTCAATATGTGGTTCTTCGTAAGTTACATTATCGATATCATTCTCAATTTCGCGTTTTCTTGCCTTCAACTCATCGATTTGAGAAAAGATTGTGAGTGCTTTGGTAGTTTTGAATAAAAATGCCGAAATGGCATCTTTGAGTTTCTGAGCGACCGGATTAAGAATCTCTAACGTTCGCTCCACGACTTCCTTAGGTTGATATTTGATAACCGCACTCGACATGGAAGCGATATTTGTCGCAATTTCATTCAAATTCACTATGAAAAAGGCAAAATCCACCGCATCCTGAGTGGTTATATTCATCTTAGTTAATAACGAAGGTTGCATTAACGCCTTTCTCAGTTGTCGATGTACACGGAGGTAATATTTAAACAAATTTTTTTTAGAACTGATAATTGATTCTAGAGTGGAACGATCTATGGGTGTTAAATGCGTTATCAGGTTGTTCATCAATTCGATAACACTATTACTCACTAATTTGACTAGTTCATCCAGGCTAGACTCTTTTAATGCCATGATATCTTTTACCATGATTTCATACGGCGTCCGCGTTAGAATTTCAAACCCAATTAAATCTGAAATCACCTCAGCAATTTCTTTAACTTGCGCTTCCGTGAAAGCTGTCTTTGAAATCAGATGGATTTTATCATATCCATCCAAAAACTTCGTTTGAATAACATTAGCAAGCAGTATCTTTTCCTGGTATTGATCTACTTTTATTTCGGTTTCCATCAATTCCTCTTCTACTCTCAATTGCAAAGGTAGTATTAACAGTGAGCCGTCCGGATTTTCAGAAACCGTTACTTCATCTTCCTCCGTCAAATTATGTTTCTTTGTCCAATTCCGTGGCAGACTCATAATCAAAGTCTTTGAGCTGCCCCATTTTACCAATTTCCGTGTTTCTGACGTTTTCCCCATAGCTTACGCATCCTCTTTGATAGATGTTTAACCTTCTAGAAAACACAAACTATTTAAGAATTAACATAAAAAACATAAAAATTCTTGCCAGTTAAGAAATAGCATAATAAATAAGTATACAAGTTATCTGAACTCAATAACCCCGAGATTATTTTCCAAATTGAAATTTAAAATAAAATAGAGAAAATTTTAAAAAAGTTATGGATCAAAAAAAAGGGAGTTAAAAAAGAGGGTTTAATAGGGGAGTTCTTCTATCCAAGGATAGAGTTTCTTTAATTTTTGGATTGATTTCTCCACTTCTGCTTTTGGATATTCATAGGGCAATAATTTCCCTTTGAAATAGGCATCATACGCCTCCAAATCGAAGTATCCATGCCCGCATAGCAGGAAAAAGATAGTCTTCTCTTCACCAGTTTCTTTGCATTTAAGTGCTTCATCGATTGCTGCTTTTATTGCGTGGCTGGGTTCTGGCGCAGGGATTATGCCTTCGGTCCTCATAAAAAGCGCTGCTGCCTCAAAAACTTCAACTTGGTTATATGCCCGTGTTTCAATCTTGCCCTGATTGGCCATTAGAGAAACCTGTGGAGCCTTCCCGTGGTAGCGCAAGCCACCCGCATGAATCGGCGCGGGGATAAACTCGTTCCCTAGCGTATACATCTTCAATAAGGGCGTTTTATGCGCCGTATCGCCATGATCAAACATATAGACTCCTTTAGTTATTGAGGGGGCTGCCGTTGGTTCGATAGCAACGATTTTAGTATCTTTCGGCTCTTTTCCAGTAACCTTTTGGTAATAAAATGGCCATGACATACCTGAAAAACTGCTGCCGCCACCAATGCATCCAAAGATCACATCAGGATAATCATCTATCGACTCAAATTGTTTAATGGCTTCCTGCCCAATAACGGTCTGATGGAGGATAACGTGATTCAGGACGCTTCCAAGGGCATACTTGGTGTTTTCATGAGTCATGGCATCCTCTATAGCCTCACTGATAGCTATCCCAAGGCTTCCTGGATTTTTGGGGTCTTTCGCTAAGACATTTTTCCCAAAATCCGTGGTTTTCCCAGGACTGGGCACTACATCCGCACCATAACTCCGCATCATGATCTGCCTGTAGGGCTTCTGTTCATAACTGACTTTCACCATATATACCTGACATTTGATACCGACCTTCATGCACCCAAATGCGAGTGCGGAACCCCACTGGCCGGCACCCGTTTCCGTGGCAAGGCGCTCAACACCTTCCTTCATAGCATAGTATGCTTGTGGCACTGCCGTATTAGGTTTGTGTGAGCCAGGTGGCGAAACTCCTTCATACTTATAGTAAATCTTAGCTGGCGTCCCTAATTCCTTCTCTAAATTTACCGCTCTATAAAGCGGAGTTGGGCGCCACATTCTATAGATTTCCCGCACTTCCTCTGGAATATCAATAAACCGTTCTTGACTCACTTCCTGCAGAACCAATTCTTTGGCAAATAATGCCATGAGAACTTCTGGATTTATCGGTTCTCTGGTTCCTGGATCTATCGGCGGAGGGAGCGGTACTGGGAGGTCTGGATTGATATTATACCACTGTTTCGGAATCTCTTCTTCATCCAGCATGATTTTATATTTGGTCATATTTTTAAGCACCATTTACCATTTTTATACAAAAGTTTACAAAAATATACATGAGGATAATATTTAAACTTAATTGCTCAAAAATCTACATTGAAATTCAACATCTCTGGTTTGAAAAAGATGATCGTATGTGGGACGAAATACGAAAGACCTTTAGCGAGAATCCCAAAAAATTGAGGGTTGTTCAGGCACTGCTCGAGTTCGGGTTCTGTATTAAGGATGATGGAAAAATTTATAGTAGCTTTGGCGATATATTCATTGAGATTCCATACTCCAAAATAGCAGAAGCCCTCCAAGTCGATCGAAGGGTCGTGATCAATACCGTGCAAACCCTCTTAGAAAAGGAGGAATTAAAAAAAATATTCACAGGGATTAAGGTAGCCGGCCCTTCATTCCGCGAGATCGCTAAACTCCTCAAGTGTGGCGTGGTCGAAATTCATGCGGATTCCCATGAGGTAGGGATTATTGCTAGCGTGACTGAACTCATTAAAAATGAAAATGTGAGCATCAGACAGATTCTGGCAGACGACCCTGAGCTATATCCCGAGCCCAAATTGACCATTATCACAGAAAAACCCATTACGAACACTAACCTCACCGATAAAATCCTAGAAATCAAGGGCATAAAGAGTGTCAATTATATTAAGGAGGATTAAAGGATGAAGGAAAGAAATCCCGTAAAACATAAGTGTTCTATAATCAATTGTGGGAAAGAATTGGGAGAAGGTGAGGGGAAAGTCATTGAAGGGAAACTGTATTGCTCAGAATGCGCAATTTCCTTAATAAAAGCGGAATTGGCTAAAGCAGGGCTCATTCTTTGAACTTCATCGTTCTTTCACTAGCTTCATCACGAGATCTTCTTCATTACCGGTTCTAATTCAAACTTCGCCCCGGTTTGGATATTACAACTCATTTGGATTGCTATCGGAAATTCTCATAAAGCAAATGAAATAATCTTTTTATTCAAAATTGCCTATAAAAAAATACATAAATCACCATAATAATTTGATTTACAGATATCAGTTAAAAAAGAGCTTTAAAATAAAAGGAGCGTATTGCCTTGGGTTCGTTTAAACTGAAATGTTTACTTTTAGGAGATGCTGCAGTAGGCAAAACTAGCATGATAAAACAGTATATTAAAGGCAGTTTTGCCAAGGATTATAAAATGACGATCGGAACCGATATTTTCACAAAAGATGTAATTACCGATGAACATACGATTACTTTAAGCATCTGGGACATAGCGGGTCAAGATCGCTTTAAATTTTTCCGCCAGTCCTTCTACCGTGGGGCAAGTGGAGCTATGGTTGTTTTCGATTTAACCCGATACCCTACATTTAATCCCAACGTTGTGAACTGGCTTAAAGAACTTTGGGGCTTTACCGGTAGAATTCCGGTGGTTTTGATAGGAAACAAGGTAGATTTAGAGGATCTCCGGAATGTTAGGCAAGCAGATGTGCAGGAGTTCGCAGATAAGATTCCCTGCAAATACATTGAGACCTCGGCGAAGACAGGCACACAGGTGAATGAAGCCTTTTATGAATTAGCTCAGGATATGTTAAATAAGATGCTTACCTGTCCGGGACCCTAGAGATTATAATCGAATAGGGCTCTACTTATTTATTTCGCAATATTTCGCTCCCTGAAGTCAAGGAGCTGAGGGGCTTCACAGGGTGAATTGGTCCTGGATATGTTAAATAAGATGCTTACCTGTCCGGGACCCTATAAATTGAAATAATTATATTCCTTTATTTCCTAATCGAATAGGGATCTACTTACTTATTGCGCAATACTGTAGAGATATCGGTGACTTCTTTCCCGTGCTTCTTTACTTTTATGGTGGGCCCCTCACCGCTGAGGCGACGATCGATGAAAATGAGTTCCTCTTTCTCAATCTTAGCGGGTAAAGCTCCCATGCTTACAATATATTGAAGCACCTCGAGGATGCGAGCGGCAATACGCGGGCGGTTTAATTCAATTTCTTTATAATATTGGTAGGCATCGGGTAGCATCAAATTTTTCAGGAATTCATCCGTTTTATTCTCTTTCTGTTTCTTTGCTTCCTCTTGTTTCTTGGCTTCTTCTATGCGTTTCATCATTTGAAGCATTTTTTCATGCCGCAATCGTTCTAATTCATCCATTTTTACACTTTCTAACTGGTATGTGGATTCTTAACGGTACATATACACAAAGGTGCTTTCTAGATAAAGTAATAATTTTTTTTATTTAAATTTCGCCCAAAAGGGAGGATTCATTGAAATCAAAACACCCTTATTTTCAGCACCTGATTTTATGAAGAATAACGAATTTCGGCAGAAAATTATTTAGCTAGGATCTTGTTTATTTTAAATTTTCATACAGATTTCATATTTTTGTGATTATTCCCAGTCTGCCTTGTACGAGGGGCTCTCATGCGAGTGACAAAAAAAATCTTTTCTTCTTTATCCCTAAATGGATGGATTTCTCCCTAAAAAACACAAAAAAACATATAAATAATAAAAACCGGTATTTAGTCTAAATACAAATAGGTTATTCTAAAAACGAGAAATTGAAAAACAGATAAGTACGGGGATTATAAATGTCAGATGTCCGAAAACCTACTTGGTTAAGATTACCTTGCACGCGGTGTGCAAATGAGATTCCCGAATTAATCGAAGGCGTCACCATTAAGTGCCTTCAGTGCAGTTCTGATAATACGTTTTACGAAAGTAAGAGGTTTCTAGAGAATAAAGCAACGACCATGTTTGGATCCATTCCTGCTATTGATTTTATTGAGGATCCTACTGAACGGCAGGGTATTATAAATCAGCGCCTTGAAAAAATTCGAGGAGTCTTTCAAAAGTCAGAACCCGATTATCATGATAGCGAACAGCATGCTATTGTTGCCACTCCCCTCGAAAAATATGGCTTGAGTGGCAGGAAAGTGATGGATTTAGTTCAAGAATACAATTCGCTGGCCACTCTCCTTAAAAACTACATTCTGCCTCTACCCTTAGATATAAATGAGAGTGCAGGCCCGCAAGAATTATATTATACATGTGCATTCCGGGGGCTCCTCTTTTTGGGTACCTATCACACCATTGAGGCACGGAGAGCCACGGTAAATACGGATGCTACGAAATTGTATGATACCGCGGGTCGCAATTTTGCAAAGGCAGCAGATATTGCGAATCAAGCGATCGAAGCGGGATTCGGTAATTTTCGAACGAGTAAGGCACTTGCGGACGCAGCTAATAATTACTCTACGGGATTAGCATCAGTTACACGTGGGAACCCGGATTATGCAACCCGAAAATTCAAGCAAGTTCGCTCCTTACTGGAAGACATCATAACTCGTGAGCCAAGGGCAAAGATTGACCACGTAAGAGTAGGGATGATAGTTTCCCTTCAGCCTTCCGTAAAAATGATTTTGAAGCAGCTGAAAGAAGCCGCCAAAGTGCGCGAAATCTCAAAGGTTCGCCTCTTTCCTCTAGATAAAAGCAAAGAAATTATAGATACAGTTCGAGGCGGGAAAGATTGGGTCGAAAAGCAGAAAGAACGCTTTGATGGGATTATGGACTTCTATAAACGGCTCAATTATGGCGCCGTCTTGGATTATACGAAGCGTTACCAAGAACGGTTCGAAGAATTTTTCGGAAGTGTTAAAGGGATTTATGATGATACAGTTAAGGAAATTGTGGGGAATCTCTCCGAAGAATACAACTTCAAAGCCGGCCAATTGTTCCGACGATTAGAGGGCGCAGCTAAGACTGCCGTATTGCCGGGTGAAAGTACTCGAGAACAGTTCGAGGAAGGTCGGAAGGAGCTCGAAGCGATTGACGAGCTTTATAAATCCGTAATGGCCTCGCTGTTGAATTCTATGTATTCGCAGAAGGGCGTCAAGAGTGAGGAATATGCCAATGAAGCGGAGGTTGCTATAAAGCAAGCTCATACGACCTTTGATGATTTAGTTCGAATGGCAGTTACCCAATTAATCCTTGATTATGATGAAAGCACTCAACGGGTTTTTGATCGGCTCTCACCGATTGCCGACTCTGCAAAGCTCCCGGGCGAAGATGTAGTTGAACAATTCAGAGACGCCAGAGCCGAACTTGATTCACTCGGGTTCACCATTGCTTCCATAGTCGATGTTTCTTATACGGTGAAACGGAAGGAATTTACAGAACGGATAAAAGCAGTCCAAGACCGCCAACGGAGTCAGTTTGACTCCATAGTTCGCAGAGCGATCATCAATATGATAGGTGACTATGGCATCGTTGGCAAGAAAATAGTAGTGACTGCCCTACCTGTAGCGCGTGCAGCTGGTGCATTGGGTGATCGTGCGCTCGATCAAATGGGTGAATGTAAAAAGGATATCGATTCCACCGATGAATCTTTGGAAAATGCGGTTAGTCATGTGCTATCAGTAGGATTCAATGTAAATCGAATGGAATTTTCTGAAAAAATTATTGAAGCTCAATTCAATCGAGATCGTGACTTTGTCGATAGCGTGCGGACTGCGGTGCAATCTTTGCTTACTTTCACTGCAATGCCTCGGTGGAAGATGATCAGAATACGCAAGGACATCGTGAAGAAAGGTGAATCTGCTATGGCTCGCGGGCGATATGCACTTTCCGCGCGGTTCTTCGCTGATGCTGCGAAAATCAGTCAAGAACTTGGCGAAAACGAACGTGCCAAGGAACTTGAAGAACGGGCTCGAGGTATGGACCGCTTAGCCTCTATGATTGGCTAATCTCTCTTTTTTAATCTCCTTATTTATTCTTTGGGTTCTTTTTATTTCATATTTTCTCTTTATGAAAGGACCCTATGTTTTTTATGGATAAAAGCAAAATTTTTTTAATCATATAATTGAAATATTCTTTAACTCGTCAAAAATGCCAAGATAGAAAAAGTGAACAAACATGGCAAATGTCAAGATAGAAAGACTCATCGGGAAAAATATCGAAGATGTAGAGATTGAGATGGTGGAACGAAAAGGTGCTGGGCACCCCGACTCAATGTGCGATAATGCAGCAGAAACTTTAAGCAGAAAATTAAGTCAATATTATATTGAACATTTCGGGACTATTCTTCATCATAATGTCGATAAGGCAGCCCTCGTTGGCGGTCGATCTGAACCAAAGTTTGGTGGGGGCGTCGTCACAGAACCGATCTATTTTGCGCTCATCGGGCGTGCGGTTTGCGATGTACCCAGGGACGGCAAGCTTGAAAAAGTACCGATCGCGCGTTTAGCCCGAGAAGCGATTGCTGAAAGCATCGAAGAGACTTTTCGGTATATGGACCTCAAAACAGATGTGATTATTGATAGTAAAATCAAATCTGGAAGCCAGGATTTAGTGGGATTGTTTGAACATCGCAAACAAGTGCCGTTCGCAAATGACACTTCCTTCGGTGTTTCCTATGCTCCCTTCTCCAATACAGAAAAATTGGTCTATGGTATAGAGCAATTCTTACAAAAGGAAGCAATTCAGCGCATTCCTGCTATCGGTGAAGATATTAAGGTCATGGGATTTCGCCAGAACAATGATATTAAATTAACTATCGCTACCGCAATGGTCGATCGGCTTATTGATGATTTAGACTCATATGTATCAATTAAACAGGAAATTGCTGAAGCGGTGCTTAATCAAGTCTGCAAAATAATTGATCCAAGTTATAATGTGTCAGTCGATGTCAACCGAGCAGACATTATAGAAAACGGTGTTGTCTATATCACCGTGACAGGCACATCTGCCGAAAGCGGTGATGATGGGCAAGTGGGCCGTGGAAATCGAACGAACGGCTTAATAACTCCGAATCGACCGATGTCATTAGAGGCGGCTGCTGGAAAAAATCCCGTCTCGCATGTGGGAAAAATCTACAATGTTCTCGCTGGTATTTGCGCCCGTGAGATTGCTGATAATGTGGCAGGCGCAAAGGAAGTTCAAGTTCGAATACTAAGTCAAATCGGAAAACCGATCAGCGAACCTCTGGTTGCATCAGTCAATATTCTCCCTGGAGAAGACACGGCCTGGAACACAATTGAGTACGAAGCAGAACAAATCATGCAAGAAAAATTGGCCAATATCACTCAAATGACAGAACTTTTCCTGCATCGGAAAGTCACTGTTTGGTAAATTATTTCTTTCCCTCCAATTTTTATTCTCCCCCTCCGTTTTTTAAATAAACCTTTCATTTTTTATATTAATTCATAAGTTTCTCGTAACTTTTGAGCTGCCTGTTCTTGAATTTGCAATAGCTGTTTCACAATAAGTTCTCCGGCATCTGGCGTCGGGATATTAAAGTTTCGAAAGCCACATGCAGGTGAAATAAGCGATTGGGCAAGTAACTGCTGTATTGGAATCCCCTTTTGTTCAAGCGGGCGAATATTCGCTTCCAAAGTTCGAATTAAATCATCCGGCGATGGAAGAAAATCAGTTGGATTCAAATCGCCTGTCATAATAGCAGGGAGATTTTCTACTCCAAATAACGTTTCAGGTGTATTCGGAGTCAGCCCAAAGGCAAACCCGCCTCCACGCATAATATAATTATAGAGCGTCTCCTGGTCAGTATTTTTAAGCGAAAGTGGATACCTTATGGCATCAAAGGAGAATAAATCGAGGGGATATTTCAGAATAAGATCTAAAACACTGAGTGGATTATCGCAAATGTGAATCCCCTTCTTGCACTGAATAAATTGGAGAACCCGCACAATTCGATCCATAGCATCAGCGGGGGAAAGGTCGTTTTCGATAGCAAGAGGGTAAAGAGGCTCATCTATAAATAAAATCACATTTGAGCGCGGAATTTGGTGTGAACTTGCAATGGAAAGAAGATATATCGAGAGCCAATATGCAAGTTCCATAGAGAAGTTTATTAATAGATCAAATAACTCTGAATTTTGGATGAGTTTCGCATTTCCTGGATGGATTTTAATGCTAGATGCCTCCGTGATTGGCCCAACCATTTGGCATTTCATTCCTGCTGGCTGATTAGACGCGCGATGAAGTAATTCTGAAAAAATTGAGATGGGTTCAAGCACCTTTGCCTCAGGTGCAATTCCATGCGGCTGGAAAAGAAGCGATTTGAACTCAATCAGATTTTTAAATTCCCTGAGGCTTTCATTGAAATTAGGCGTATTCAAATCAAGAACCGTAACTCCATTCTGAATTGAAAGTCCTGGGAATGACCGATGAAATTGAAAGGTCATCTCATCGGTGCTTAATTGTGGGATATAGGGATAGGTAATCCCAGATTCAAAAATATCGGATATAATTTTTTCAGCATCATTTATCGGATGAGATCCAATACCGGTAGTTCCTAAATTAAATGGCAAGAAATCACGTTGAATCAATAATTAGGATTATCCCATAGCGCCTGACGCAATCAAAATGAACTCGATCCCGAAGCCAAAAAACACTGAGAGCAATATGATGGCGATAGCCGATTTAATCCCCGAAAATCGAAAGCCCTTCTCGACATGAATTACAAACCAAATGGCTACAATACTTCCAAAAATAAAGAAAAGGATTCCAACTACCGGAAAAAATACCATCCACGCCATTCTTTAACCACACTCTTTATACCGTAAAATCTACCTTTTTAGAAAAAACCTGGTCATCCATAAATACGACTCTCTCAAGAACGCCGACTCTCTTAATTTTTTCCCTAAGATCCCTAGGGGAGATCGACTCCTTGTCTTCCGGGAAAACAAAATCCGTAATTGTATATTTATTTACTAAGAATAGTTCATTAAATGCCCGTGGGAGTTCCAGAAAATCCGGAAGCATGAGTTGGAAAAATTCCTCCATCTCTTGAGAACTCATTGCTGGGGTCTTTGCATTACAAAATTTTGTGCGCTCCGTAATGCAAATTCCTGTTTTTTCGCATAGCTCCGTATTTTTGCATTTAACCTTTGTATCCGGGTTGCAGGATTCAAAAGGCTCTGTCTTCCCAAACATCTTTTTGAGCTTAGGCATTTTAGGGTCCGCCTTGAACTTCCATTCGCTACTCCCCGTTATCGCTATTAACAAATAGCAATCATCTGCCAGGTTGTCATAGAGTTGCACTAACTCAGGGGGCGTTAAAGTTCCCTTCATAGAATATATATAAAGATTCTTTAGGTCCCGTTTCCCTTGTTCCCACTCACCCGGTAACGAAACGTTCCTGAGCTTACCTTGAATTTCCTCCAGTTCCACGTGCGGCTGAGTATACATGGATCCTTCCACCTTATAAGACCCCTCCGGCAAATGTGATGCAATAAAATAGCCTATCAAATCCTCATATTCAAAACTCCCGCTCAGCATCAAACTATTCTTCTTTGCCTTAATTCGCACGACTGGTCCCCCCTCCGGAAAGTCGCCTTTACTGAATTTAATGAATCGCCGATGCGCGCTCGCGTCTGCGGCTCCGTGGATAAGTTTTGTGAGGAAATGATCCATTCTGTCTCCTTCTTTAATAGTTCAATTCTCTTAATAAATAAAATGACCTACTTTTAAAATGATTTTGGTTTATTACTTTACGAATAACTATTTAAATGAATTCAACGGACATTTTTAGGAGGTAAATTGACATGAAAAACCGAAATTTGATTGCAATCATCTTTCTTCTCATAATTCTGGCATTCAGTGCCGTATTTCCTTATATTTCCTCACTTTTACCAAAAAAAGCACCTGAGCAAGGCGTGAAACGGGTTATTCTCATTTCCATTGATTCCTGTAACCCTGAATACATTAGCCCCGCCTATATGCCCCATCTCTATGCTCGCATTTTACAAGATGGGGTGAAATTCAAATTTGCCACGAATATTGTTCCGGCAGAGACGCAATGCGCCCACACCACCATGCTTACAGGTGCTTTTCCGTCTCATACAGGCATAGTGGGCAATGGTATGTACTTTCCGGAAAACTGGACCGACCCCGTTACGCATGAGGTCGTGTATCCGAAAGGAACCCAAATCGCTACCTTCATAGATCCTCGCTTAAGAACAGCTAAAACCATTTTCGAACAGTTCCAAGGTAATGCGTCCATAAAGACCGCCTTTGTTTCGGGCAAATGGAGGCTCATTCCGCTCTTAAGTGGAGGCGCCAATCAAATTTTCGGCAATGCCAAGAATGGAACCATCATGATTCCGCCCGAGTATTATATGAAGGTTGGCAGTTATTTTACTTATGCAGAGGGCGATTCAGTTGATATTTGGATCATGAATTGTTTGATTGAATTGTTGAAGAATGAACCCGATACTAATTTCATTTTCGTCAATTTAGCCTTTACCGATGATGTCCAGCACTCTGGTGCGACTTTTAGTGAAATGGTTGCGGAACAATTGCGAGAATTGGATAACATATTCCTCCGATTGTTCAATGAATTAGAAAGCCTGGGGATATACGATTCTACATTATTTGCGATTACAGCCGACCATGGGGCTGATAAAACAGAATACGTATTAAATCTGTTTGATATTTTTGAGCAATCTGCGAGCCCACATATTGAAGCCCACATCTTTGCAGAGGGCCAGACCGCTTATATATTTCTAAATAATACCGCTCAATTGACCGATGCCCTTAATTTATTGGGAGCGCAGCCAGGGATAGACCTTATTGTCCCAAGAGATAACTCCTCCGTGGTTGGCTACAGTAATTATAGTGCCTATAATTTATATCCCTATCAAAATCGGACTGGCGATATTTTTATTACTACATTTGAGGGAGGCGCAACGATTATCACTCCAATGGTGCCTTTCATGCTTTTTGGTATTCATGGTGGTCCAAGCACTATGGATATTCCTCTATCATTCATCTGTAAGAATTTGAATTTTAAGCCCGAGTTCAGAGGCGTCGAAATTATTAATCAAATTCCAAGGACTGTCGATATCCTCCCCACAATTGCCTCCATTATGAATTGGTCATTGAATTTAATGACGCTTGATGGACATCCACTAGATATTATAAGTTGAGGTTAAGGTGATGGAATGAATTATTTCTCCGCTCTAAAAAATAGTATTCTACACCCCACAGAATTCTTTTCAGACTTAAATAAAAGCGAGAGCAATGCGCCAAAAGCCCTTGTAACGCTGCTTCTGAGCAGCTTCTTACTCGTTGGAACGATTTTCTTAGGCGAGATAATTTTTGGAAGTGATTTAATTTATTCCTTCTTCGATTACCAAGCGAATACCTTTATCATTCAACAGTACACCACCTTTCAATTCTTTGGCTTTTACATTGGAAGCACTCAATATCTCCTCCTCTTCTTGGATAAGATCTTCTTTCTCGTGAAAATGTGGTTATTAATTATAGGCGTTATTTATCTCACAGCTCTGATTTTGCAGGAGAAAAAACATATGAACATCACAAAAACCTTTGAAGTCCTTGCCTGGAGCTCTACTCCCCTGATAGTGCTCGCCGGTATCACCGCCTTATTTTTAGGAATCCGTTTCCTTATTCCCTTGTACTACCATTGGGTATATTATTTCATAGTCCTCTGCTTCTTAGTAATTTTAGTTCCCGCATATATCATTCTAGGTCTCGGAAAAACCTCCTCCATCTCATTTTTCCGACGAATGGCACTTACTTTCAGTCCCATAGTAGTAATTTATATTCTTTGGACTTTAACCCATGCTGATATTCTACTCGGTCATATAATGTAGGTGAAATTATGACGACAAGTGAATTTATTAAAAACCTATTTCTACACCCAGCCCGAACAGTGGATGTTTTAAAAGAGAAATCACGCCTTCTTCTTATTGTTTTGTTGGTTATTAATGCCCCTGTTTTTGGCATCCTTTATTTCTCGACCCATTTCATCGCGAACCTAGCTGTTCCAATTTTTTGGATTTTTGGGTCGTTGATTGGCGTAGTTTTGTTTTTTGCAGTAGGTAGTTACCTGTGTAACTATTACTTAATTACCAAATTACTTAAAGAAAAAGAGATAGGATCAAGCGTGAAAGTAATGGGGTATTACTACATCCTGACTTATAGTCTCTATCATCTGATAATGATACCCATATTCGTTGCTTTACTTATTTCGTTTGATTATTATCTTGTAGTAATCATCTACAATATTTCTCATCTAATTCTTCTACTCTGGATTATTGCCTTATCTACTCAAGCGGTCTATTACTTGCAAAAAGATAGCGAGCTCCGATCCGCCTTGAAAGTCTTTACTGCCTTCTTTATTTCCTATATCCTCATCTCAATAGTTGTTTTGATAGAAGCCGCCGATCTCATTAGTCGAATCATCAGATAAAATCCTTGCTGGAATTCTATAGATTGTTCTTCTTTTTATTTTTTTAATTGAATATAATCTAGCAAGGTCCTTTGCTTCATTGTATTATCCAGAATCGCACTGGTTTGAATCCAGTTTTGAATCGGCGTCTGGAAATGGTTCGCAATTTCAGCTAATGATGCATTTAAAGTTTCAAATATCAAGGGTGACCGCGTGAAGGCATCTCGCACGGTTTCACGAATGACCCAGACCCCTAAGGGCACGATATAGCCGCTACTCACCTCTCTGAAAATCACTGCTGCCGCCTGCCTGCGAATCCGGGTTAAATGTTCCACAACGGCTAGCCGAGCTGAATAGTAAGCCCCGGTAACGTGGCTTGCGTATGTAGTTCGCCCCGAATAGAATTCATGATCGGCTGCTATGACCGGCTCGGGATGCGGATTAAACGCGGACCCGCCGCTCCACGTTTCCAATTGCTCAAACGCCCACTCGCGCGGTAAAAGGAGAATCTGAAAGTTATTGTCCAAATATTTGGCTGAATAGACCTGATACTTGTCCAATTGCGGAAAATCTTTAACTTTGATAATCATCTTTTTGGAGATCGCATCATCCGTGGCGGTTATAGCCCACCGCGTCGGTACGAGTTTTCGATTTTTTTTCAGCCCTAATAATCCTGCTGAAAGGATCCGAATAATATCAGTCACGGATAATCCTTGCGAATATAAATAATTGAGTCCTGAATTTGCCTTGAAATCGGTATCTGAGACCGTCTTTTCGACAAATAAATTGACCTTGGGATTTTCCGCTATTTCCAATTTTTCAATGCGCCCTATCGGCCCCATCGGCTGGCTATGACTGTCAAAAATGATCCGGAATTTTGGTTCCTTCTCAAAATGTACCTCTGCATCCACAGGACGTTCGGCCATCGCCAATTCTTGACTCAATTCCAGCATTCTATTGTCTTGGAAATTCTTGACATTCACCCGCAATGCCGACCGGATCAGACGCGTCCTATAGCCCACTAATTCCTCTATTGGCTTTCCGTACCACATATCCGGGCGATCCAGAATTTGGATATCCTCCCCTTTGCCTACCATCGGAGGGATCATCGGTCCCACTAAGACGTCGGGATAACTATAATGGCCCACAAAAAATGAGGGGGGTGAAGAGCCAAACAGATCCGTCATAGAACTAAAATCGATTTTCTTCATTGGTATTAATGCTTGCTGCTTCAAAATGATGGGACAGATGTCCTTTCCGCATAAGTTGCGCGCGCCTTTGCATAAGACACAAAGTCCTTTCGGAAGGTTGGGCTTCACCATCGATATCATTCTTTCTTAGAATATTATAATTATATGACCAGCAACATAATAACAGCTTTCCCAAAAAGATCTAACTACTACAATTATTGCAAACTAAATTAAATCAAAGTATGCTAGATGTGGAAATTAGTATGACCATTATATTTCGAACGTACAACGAAGAGGATTACGAAGCCACTACAGAACTGATGCGTCAACTGTCAGAGACGTATAAAGTCGAATTTGATGAGGAAAAGTGGAAGCAAGCCAGCCGGCTACGTTATTTTAGCCCCGATTCCAGAGGGCAGACCATCATTGCAGAGGAAGATAATGAAGTGATCGGGATGGGATTCATAAGTGCAAAATTGGAATCAACGGGCTTGTATGTTGGCTATTTAAATGATTTTACCATTCGGAAAGACTGTGCAAGACGTGGAATTGGGAAAGATATGGCATTAAAGGCAATTGAAATTCTCGAGAGCTGGAAAGTGAATCGTATTCGGATTAATATTCTCATGGAAGTCAAGGATTACATGCTATCTATCGTGGAAAAAATAGGATTTCAACCCACGTATGTCGTAGCTGAAAAAATCTATCAGTAATTTGAGCAATCGATTTCTTTTTTACATGTAGGGCAATGATATTTGCCTGGTTTGGAGACACTAAACCAGTTATTGCATGCTTCGCACTGAATGGCGAGTTTTAAGGGTGTTTCGCATGTAGGACATATTGTTGGAGTAAATTTTTCAAGTTCAAACCACTGCTGGCAGGAGGTGCAGCGCAATTTAATTTTACTTGGCGGCGGGATTTGCACAGCTGAAGTTTCCCGTTCCATTTCGCCCTCTTCTTGCAGGGTTGGAATTTCGATTTGAGGCATTTCTCGAGCTTTTTTAGAGGGTTTCGCCCTTTTCGGAATGGCAAGGGTCTTAGCTGTTCCGAGATCCCTTTCTTCGGCGCTAACCTTCGGAATCTCCACCGTGGTTCCCGTGTAAGGATTCTCGATGGTGATAGATATTGGCTCTTCAATTGGGGGTGTACCGGAGGCGGCGGGCCCTCCACTTGAAGGCGATTCCACTGGACCTTGCATAGCTGGAGGTAACTGCCCTGGTTCGCCAATAACCCCCACTATTTCTATTGGCGTTCTGGGAATTTCCAATTTCTTATCAATAGAAATTTTGGAATAGGGGCGCGTTCGCAACAATTTTAGATAGCGCACCGCATCTTCTAAGAGCCGCTGGTCCAATTTAGGGCGATCGGTAGTATCAATCGCCTTTTTATAATTTACATCGACTGTAAATACAAAATCAATTAGCATATCCGATTCAAATTTAATTTCCGGGTGCTGCGCCAAGACGTTTTTGAGATATTCAACATCCGATTGCAATACTTTACACCAATTTCCAAATTGAACGAGGTCCAAGAGAAATACCCCGTGTTCTAAACTAGGCTGGGAGAACCAGCCAACAGTATCTTTCAAGGTAAATCCAAGACAGACCCGATCGACCCAATTGATTTTTGGCGAAAACTCTTTGCACACGATTTCATTCATGCCAGTTATAATGTTACAATTGAAATCTCGAGATCCCCAATTTTCCCACGAGAGATAGACGGTTTTTTCGCCGTCAGGAAATTTCGTAATTAATTTCACTTGGCCATGTTCTAGGAAAAAGTCACCCATTTTTACTTCAGATTCAGCAGACTTAATCGGGGCTTCTCCTTTTTGTTCTCGAGTTTCGGGACTCTCTTGCGCGGTTTCGCCCCCCTCTTCCCCTTTCATAGGAATACGGGTCGTTATTTCCTCCGGCAGTCTCAATAAAAACAGGCAATGCGGGCACCGGAACACATTCGCCTCGACCATCTTACTTTCCTCAGACCATTTCAAGGCACAATGGAGATGTAAATACGTTTTACAATAGGGGCACAGCCGCGCGCAATCTTCTGTTTTACAGACCGCACAACTCGCAGTCCTGCAAATGATGCATTTCTCCCCTTCAGGTTTCCCCCCATAGTTTATGGCGCTCAGGATTTCCTCGGTCAATTCTTTTGGATTTAGTAAGTCTGCAGCAATCAATGCCAGTTTCGGCATAGTCTTCTTGAGTTCAAAGACATCCTTCTTATGAGAAAGCGAACTCAGGGTTATCTCCAGTAAATTCGAATCCGCCACTTGGTGACATTCGCCCAAGACTGCGATGGATTCTAAAATATTATGACCCCATGAAGTCCTTAATGTCGATGCTGATAATTCAATAGTATCTACCAGCACCCCCACCTCTCCCATAATGCGTGCCTTTTCCAACGGATCAATCGTCCCCAACCACGGTTTCCCATCCGAAATCACTATCACTCGATTGATATTACTCCCTTGCTTCAATATTTGGTCTGATACCACATGTAACGCAATGCCCAGCCCTTCTCCCAAACTGGATATGCCCTGCGGTGTTAAATCCTTCAGCGCGTTAATGATCTGCTCTGGATCCTTCGTTAGGTCCTGGATGATTTTTGCATTGGTGGAAAAGGTAACCAAGGCAAAGCGATCTTCTTTATCTATATCATGTTTTTTACGGATAAAGGTCATCAATGCCTTCTTCACTGCTTCTAAACGGCTCAGCTGAAAATCTTTTCTCGCCATGCTCCGAGATACGTCCAAGCAGATTACTGTATCCTCCGTTTCGTAATCCTTTTGCGTCATTTTACTTAATCCTTAAAATTATGAATTCTTAAAATCGCTAAATTGTAAATTATTACTTTCCTTAAATAATTTTTAGATTGATTTCAAAAAGATTTTCTATATATCTTAACCCTCTGTCGATTCTCAATTACAATTTGAAACTCAATACCAATATCCCATCTGACGCGTTTAATTTCATTCTTCATTATCATATAGAATCGAGAATCTAAAAGAAAAAATTAAAAAGAAGCAAATCTTTCTTTATTTAGGAAAAATAAAGTCTGCATTTTTCAACATGATTGGTGATGAAAAGAATGGCTAATCCAATTGAACCCGCTGAAATTTTAAAGGGGAAAGAAGCGGAAAAATTTGTAAAAGAAATGGAATATCCAAAATTCTCTAAAAGTAAAGAGAGAATTATAGAAATCGCCAAACAATTATATGAAAAACATTCTTTCTAAATTTCAACAAATTAGCAATATTTATCGTTTATATAAACTAAATTCAAATGAGAATTGTGTCTCAATTTCCCTATGATGAACTAAAGGTACGTTTACTACTTAATAATGATGATCTAAGTGATTTATGGTGTGCCGAAGAAGATCTTAATGACTTTTTAAAAAATAATGCTAAATCTTATCATGATCTGATGCTTGGGAGGACTTATCTTTGTATTTATAAAGATAAAGTAGTCGGTTTTATGACCCTTTCAATAGACACAATAAGAGCAGAAATAATGCAGGAAGAGGACAAACTTAAGAATATAAGAATAAAATCTTATCCGGCTCTTAAAATTGCAAGATTAGCCATAGATATAAAGTATGAAAGAAAAGGAATTGGCAAATTTCTTGTTTTAATAGCGATTGGCAAAGCTCTTGAATTATCGAGGACTGTCGGTTGTCGACTTATAATTGTTGATTCAAAACCAGATGCAATTCTGTTTTATAAAAAGCTGGAATTTAAACTTATGAAAGAACATCAAGAAAGATCTTATCCGATAATGTATTTTGATTTATATCCATCCTTTAAATCGGATTAATATATAGTTACACATGAAAATAGAAGCAGTAGTATAAGCGCTTGAACATTGTATGATCATAATAAAAATCATAAATAATTTTTAGATTGATTTCGGAAAGATTTTACACGCCTTCTCTACGCGGTTTTCCTTTTGGAAGATAGATGAGCCCAATAATTAAGCTGATGGTCACCAAAATCCCCGAGAGAACAAACATAGAAGTCAATCCATAGGATTGGATGATGAAGCCCGCGATTAAAGCCCCAATTGCGGTCCCGAACACGGTTAAGGTGTTGTAGAATCCAGCTGCCTTACCTCGCACCTCCTTCGACACAAGATCTATTACTAACGCGGAGAGCGGAGGTTGACATACGGCTACGCCCAAAAGAAAAAGCATAACTGCAGGCACCCTCAACGATGAGGATATAAATAAGACGAGGAAAGCAAATGGCACCGCGATAGAAAGACCCGTTATGACGGGAATTCGCCTGCCGATTCGATCCGAGGCCATCCCCGAGAAAAATGACCCCCCAAAGAATATGGCTATGCCCGGAATGAAAATCAGCCCCATATCGAGGACGGTGTAACCCAAGGATTCAAGGAAGAGGGGCGCAAAGGCAAAAAATGAACCTATTGTAGAACTAAGTGCCATTCCGATGATACAAGCCTGCACGAATCCCCTGGTCTTGAGGAGTCCTTCTCCCTTCGGCTTTAGCCCTTTTTCCTCCGGCTCACACACTCCCTCGAGTGCGTAGGCCGTCTGCGCTGCCACGGAAGTCACGAGCCCGGTGGCGGTGTCACTCGCTGCTGCAACTTGCACCTTACTTGGCAAAGTTTCGCGGAGGAAAAGGATTAGAATTATAAAAGATATAAATGACAAGAGCGCGCAGAGATAGAAGGGCATCCGCAAGCCGAATATTCCTGCTACTACTCCACCCAAGGGTAGGCCTACAATCGTCCCGATTGCATAGACTATGGAAAACCACGCCATCGCCGTGCCCCGCCTTTCACGTGGAAAGATATCCCCTAAGCAAGCCTGTAATACAGACATTACTGCGCCAGTCGCCTGAATTGCGCGAAATAATATAAATTGGAAAATGTCTTGAGCGAACCCAACCAATAGCGCTCCAGATGCATATATCAATGCCGAAATAAGTAAAATTCCTTTCCGCCCATGTTTGTCTGAGTACCTGCCAAGGGGGATCTGGGCTGTTGATTGCACAAAACCAAATATACTGACTGCAATCCCCGTGAGAATTGCCGATTCCGCCAGTTGCTGAGCAATAATCGGTAGACTAATCGAATACAAGTTGTAACCTAGGCTACGGACAAATTCACTCAATAAAAGTGCGAAAGCGACCAGCTTTAAACGAGTTTCAGCTGGAGATCTGCCTTGGAGACTTTCGCGGTTCATCTTTTTCACCGTTCGCCTTAAGGTTGTTATTGACCGCCTTAAGGTTGTCGTTGTCCGTAGGTTATCATTGTGGACCTTAAGGGTATCGTTGATTGCACTTGTTGAATATAAAGGCTAAGAAACAGGTTCCCAAAGAATACCTAATTTGGTAGCGTAGTCGCGTGCCTCTTCAATTTCCTTATTGCTGGGTCTCCGATTTATTTCAGGATATTCATGAGCTCGATAACACGGTCGGTACTGAGCCATAATATTTACAACTGCTCTTGGACAATTCTGCGCAATCCACTCTAAAATAGGCTTCGTACAACATTCGACATGGTTCGGCATCACGAGATGGCGAATGATCATTTCGCCGCTGCCCTCATCATGAGCCATCTTATGATTGCGTGCCACAGGTTCGAAGAACGGAAAGACCTTCGAATATTTCTCAGCATGGGAATCTTCAAAGTATTTAAAGTCAGGAAGCCAAAAATCAATGAGTTCCAAGAGCAATTTCATGGTTTCTTTTGAGCAATACATATTACAATTCCAAAGTTGTGTGATATTTTCCGTCTGATACTTGAGGGATTCTATGATTACATAGGTATTGGGTAAGGGGGTCACGTAATTGATGTTTTTCACGCCTGCTCGCGCTAATTCATTCGCAATGGCTGCGAGTTTTCGCCCATTTACGGCCACCGTCCAGGCGGGTTCCTGAGAAATGTCTGAATTCTGGCAGAATTGGCACTGGAAGTTGCATGATTCAAAAAAGAGAGCACGAATTGAAGGAATATTCAATTCTTTGTGCCTGAAGGAATCAAAGGTGCCTCTTCGCCCGTATGCTCAAACCAACTTGAGACATAGGAGTCAGCTCCCAATCGGCAGGTTCCCGTGGACTCTTCTCGATTCACCTGGCAGTTGCGTTCGCAGAAATGGCAATTTTGAAGGATGCGATGCGCTATTTCAATTTTGAGATCTAGAAACGTCACTTTTGGTGGATCTAACGATTTAAGATAGCTAATTGCTGCTGATTGTGCATCGACCTCACGAAGCAGTTTGTGAAACTTTCCCTTTGCCCGTTCATGTTCATCCCAGAGCTTTTCTATCGGTATATCGGCATTCAGCTCTATTGAAACTGGAACTTTTTTGGTGATTAAGTAATATGCAACCTTTGCTTTGTCAATTATACCATAATAGCGCCGGAATCTTGATCGAATTTCATCATTTCTCCAAACGCGCACCGCATCTGGCCGCATGATTTTCCACAAATTGAAATCACCTATGCTGAATTTTTCTTAAAATTTCATTACTAGATTCCATTATAAACCTATTAAAATTTTTGAATTCACACCAAGGAGCCCCTAATAAAGAGGAAAATTCCAAATTCTATCTTAATTTTCAGTTATTACCTAAAGAAATCTTGAATGCTTTTTTGTCCTTTAGTCTTCTCCTGTTTTTTAGCCGGCTTCTTCTTCGGAGCGGCTTTTTTCCTTTTTTCAGTTACCTCTTCTTTTTCCTCTTCTAATTTTTCTGGAATTATTTCTTCTTCTTTTTCTTCAACCTCTTGCGCTTGCTCCACTTTGGGAGCTCGGGATTTGAAGAAGAGGTCCATCTCCTTAGGTTCTGCTCTTTTTATTCTTTCTACAGGCCTAGGCTTATATTCGATGGTTGACTCCAAAGGAACCAAATCGACTGCGGATATATTCTCCAAATTCACAAAGGTTGGGCTCCAGCTGGGGGGAAGCAGTTTTGGCTCCCAGAGTTCAAATTTCGCTCGTAAAATATTACTTTTATTAGCGTCTCTCTCAATTAAATCTTTTTCCAGCGCCAGCGCGACTACTTTGCGGGCTGTGCTCACATCACAATTCTTTAAGGCGGCATCAAAACTCAACGTGAAGATAAATTTGTTTATATCTAATTCTTTCGTATTATACATCCGAAAAGGAATTGAAATGGTCCAAAATAAATCTCGAGGTTGCATATCCATTCCTGATTTACTCATTTCATTCTAATCTGGATAATATAATTGATAATACATCTCGTAAATCGCCATTTCGAATGGCCACCATTGCAGATTTCGCGATTTCTTCGCTTCTTGGATTAAATGCGATACTTAAGCCAACTACTTTGAAGAGGGGTATATCGTTTTCCCCATCCGCAACCGCTATACATTCCTTTAATTTAATATTCAAGGGTTTTATAAATTTCTGAAGCACCTGATCTTTATCATTATACCCGATTTTAACATTGATTTCGCCAGTGAGACATCCGTCAGACCCAACGGTGGGTGCATTGGCAAAAGCGTAATCGAAATTATACTGCGTTTTTATCTTTTCTGCAAAAAATGAAAGTCCTGAGGATAAAATAAGCAACTTTAAGTTGTGCTTTCTCAATTCTGTGACAATTTCTTCAATATATGGGCGTACTTCAATTTGTTCAATAACGTTCATTAGTCTTTCAAGAGGTGTACCTCTCCATAAGCCGACATCCAAATCTGCCCAATCTTGATAATTAATTTTCTTTTTAAAAAACAATTCCCGATGTTTTTTCGCTTGCTCCCAAACCCCTAAATCCTTGTGGATGTATAACCAGGAATCATCCCGCTCAGTCAGCGTTCCATCCAGATCAAAGCAAACGAGTTTGTATTTCATAGGATCTTACTCATTTTCTGTTTTCATTCTATGGTATCCAGACGGACCTTTTCCATATTTCTGGTCTCCTCGGTGAGTTCCACGGGGGCTTTTACCGGAATCCGGATTTTCCCTTCACCTTCTAATTGAAGTATCTTTGAGGTGATGGCATTTCCAGTGATTTGGATTTCCCGGGAGAAGGGGAATTCATCACAAAACACCTCGCCCAACTCATAATAATCCAATTTCTTTAATTGCTGGTGATGCTCTTGGACGAAGGAGCATTCGGGTTTCAGTGTAATGCCAGTTGTCTCTCCCTGTTGAAATATCGCAAAGGGATAAGCCTTACATGTTATAGGGCGCTGATGATAGATAATGCACTCAGAAGAATAGAACGGACAGCCCCCATTATCCAGGTTCAAGGCGTAGGTTACAATAATTAACCGATTATTTAATTCATCAAAATACATGAGGTCGGGTTCCAACAGAATTTTCAGATTATGCTGCTCTGCTAGCTGGATTATCCTCTCTACTTCATTCAAATAAATTGGGAGAAAA
>Ga0315279_10002532_pt1 | contig 27194 bp, 21 predicted proteins | sample YL17G06_20_MG_FD_203694 | JGI IMG/M metagenome (GOLD analysis project Ga0315279, IMG submission 203694) | Sediment microbial communities from Yellowstone Lake, YNP, Wyoming, USA - YL17G06_20 | ecosystem: Environmental > Aquatic > Freshwater > Lake > Sediment | place: USA: Wyoming | collected... | reverse complement strand
TAATTGCACCTAATGTCTGAGCAGCGTCTTTGTAATCCGGGTCAATGTCCACTACTTCTTGGAGGGCGCGGCGCGCTTCGGGTAGTTTGTGCTGCTCGTACGCGCTGACCCCTGTGTGGTAGACAGCTTCCAAGTGCTGCTTAATTGTACCTAATGCCTGAGCCGCGTCTTTGTGATCTGAGTCAATGTCCAGCACTTCTCGGAATGCCCGATATGCTTCGGGCAGTTTGTGTTCCTCGGATGCGTTTACGCCTTTCCGATATATGGCTTCCAAGCTTTGTTTCAATGCATTTAGTAGTTGAGCGGCGTTCTCATACTCCAGGTTAATGTCCACTACCTCTTGGAGCGCACGGCGTGCCTCAGGTAGTTTGCCTTTCTGGTAGGTATCCGCTGCCAGCACATCGTGTAATTTTTCGGTGCAGAAAATTATCACTGCAAGGCACTTTTTGAACCTATTTTTCGTCATTTTACACGATGTCCTGACAACACGGCTTGTGTACGATGTGCTGGCAACGATTAGGTAGGCGCTAGCGCCTCTTTGGTAAACAATTGCCAGGTACTTATCGTGGTTGTGTTCTTTGATCTCTTGCCGTAGTTTTTCCAACTGGTTATGGCGGACGCAAAAATCTATCAGGAGTTGGATCTTTTTCCCCTTAGTCATGCCACTCGCAAAGTCTTCTAAGACATCCTTGAAGTGGTCGAAACAGAGCGTGGTCAGTTCGTCGTCGTTAAAGGCGTCCGTGAGTAGATCGCGGATGGCATCGGTGTTCCACTGTCCTCGCGCTTTGTCGTCGTTGTGTGCAATCGGCGGATGGGGCATGGTGCCTTCGCTTCTTATCTGGTGACTATTCCACTATGGAATCACTGAGCGTAAGTTGATGACGCCTCGTTGACGAGGGATACCGACGATGTTGTAGCAGATGTTGCTGGTCACGTCCTTGCCGATGTCAATGTGGGGCCCTGGCAAGGGGACGCAACGTAGATGACACAAAGGCGCAAAGAAAAACTTGGCGTTTCTGCGCCCTTGCGCCTTTGCTAAAAAGGCCCTGCTTATTGTGGGCACACCTCGTCCACGCCGATCTGGAAGCCGGTCAGCACCTCGGACGCGGCCTGTTCGCCGGGGCCGAAGCGTCCGATCAACTCGTAATCGCTGCCGTGCACGCGCTGCACGAACACTTCGATTTGCCGCTTGTCTGGGTCAACGATCCAGTATTCGCGCACACCGGCCTGGGTGTAGACATGATACTTGGTGCGCCGATCGTCAATCCAGTTGCTCGGCGAGAGAATTTCCACGATCAGGTCGGGCGCGCCCTCGACCCAGTCCTTTTTGATAATGTTCAGTCGCTCTTGCCGGATGAAGAGGATGTCAGGTTGAACCGGGGACGCAAGTTCACCCAATCGCACATCGGTCGGCGCATGTAGAACTTTGCCCAGCTTTCTTCCCCGGACAAAGTTCATCATGGCGAATTCGAGATTGGCGCTAACATCTTGGTGGTTCGTGCTAGGTGCAGGGCTCATGAGCAGTTCTCCTTCGATGACCTCGTATCTCCATCCATCGTCAGGCAGGCGCTTATAGTCCTCGTATGTCCACCGACCTTGAGGCGGAGGCCACTGCAACTCAACCGGCCCCGTTCGAACGGGAGTTTGCACAGCCATGCGTCACATCCTTTCTGCTCAAAGCGCGCGCAACACTGCTACAACAGACTTTATAGGAGTTTACCATCTCATCCTTTTTACACGCCATATACAGGAGAACCTTCTTGCGCACCGCCATACCTGGCGGTCAAAGTGTGCGTCAAACAAACTCCTATAATGTCTAACGATTATACCCCAAAACGTCAGTTGATATTTGAAACTTATCAGGCCCAATCCAACGTTCGCGTGACCGCTTTCTTCCAGCTTGCGTACAGCTTGTCGCGCTGCGCCGTGTCCATCTGCGGCATCCACTCCTTGTCCTTGCCCCAGTTGGCGCGCAAGTCTTCTTCCTTCGACCAAAAGCCGACGGCCAGCCCCGCCGCATACGCCGCGCCGAGAGCCGTCGTTTCGGCTACCGTCGGTCGGATGACGGGCACGCCTAGGATGTCGGCCTGGAACTGCATGAGCAATTCATTGTGAACCATGCCGCCGTCCACTTTGAGCGCCCTCAGCGGCACGCCCGAATCGGCGTTCATCGCGTCGAGCACCTCGCGCGTCTGGAACGCGGTGGCTTCCAGCGCGGCGCGGGCAATGTGGCCTTTGTTGACGTAGCGCGTCATGCCCACGATCACGCCGCGCGCATCGGCTCGCCAGTGCGGCGCAAACAGCCCGGAGAACGCCGGGACGAAATAGATGCCGCCGTTGTCGTCCACGCTGCGCGCCAGCGTTTCCACGTCGGACGATTTGGCGATGAGGCCCAAATTATCGCGCAGCCATTGCACGAGCGCACCGGTGACGGCGATGGAGCCTTCCAGGCAATACACGGCTTTGCTTTCGCCGATCTGATAGCCCACCGTCGTGAGCAGCCCGGATTTGGACGGGACGATTTGATGGCCGGTGTTGAGCAGCATGAAGCAGCCGGTGCCGTAGGTGTTCTTGGCCTCGCCGGGGCTGAAGCACGTCTGGCCGAACAGCGCGGCTTGCTGATTGCCTAGATCACCTGCCACGGGGATTCCCCCCAATTCGCCGGTCGCAAAGCCATACACTGCCGATGACGGCCGGATGTCCGGCAGCATCGCGCGCGGAATGTCCATTAACCTGAGAATGTCTGCGTCCCAATCCAGCGTGCGCAGATTCATCAACAGCGTGCGGCTGGCGTTCGAGACATCGGTCACGTGGACGCCGCCGTTCGGCCCGCCTGTGAGCCACCAGATAACCCAGGCGTCCAGGTTGCCGAACAGCAAGTCGCCTCGCTCTGCCGCCGCACGCATGCCGTTAACGTTATCCAAAATCCACTTGATCTTGGGGCCGGAAAAGTACGTCGCCAGCGGCAGGCCTGTCTGCGGCCGCAGCCGATCCTGCCCGCCTTCGCGCCCTAGCTCCGCGCAAATCTCGGCGGTGCGCGTGTCTTGCCAGACGATGGCGTTATAGACCGGCTGGCCGGTCTTGCGATCCCACATCACCGCCGTCTCGCGCTGATTCGTCACGCCCAGGGCGGCAATGTCGCGTGGGTCAATGTGGCCTTTCGCCAACGCGCCCCGGATGACGTCTTGGGCGCACGTCCAGATTTCCAGCGGGTTGTGTTCCACCCAGCCGGGACGCGGGTAGATCTGCTCGTGCTCTTTCTGGTCGTAGCAGACGATGCGGCCAGTGTGATCGAAGATCATGAAGCGAGTGCTGGTTGTGCCCTGGTCGAGGGCGGCAGAGTAGTGAGGCATCTTTGCACCTATGTCGTGAAGTAGAGTGGCATCCTTATGCCACGGTAGGGCGGCACGTTTTGTGCCGTGCCAACGTGAAATTAGTTTACCTCAAAAGCCGCGCAAGTCAACAGATCGGGTCTGATGATTGTCCCTTCTTACCGACCACAAATATGACCTGCTTGCCTGTCCACGACGCTGACTGGCAATCCGCTTGGTTGATGTTGGTGTCGGCAGTGTGTCGCCGGAACGGGGCGACGCGAAGCGAGTGGGCCGCGCCTTTTGACATTTCCCCCCGCGTGACATACAATTTTGTCTTGGATGCCAAGTATTGCCATGTCAAAACTCTGCCGTTGACAGCAGACCTGATAGCCTATGCTATGGCAATGAAGAGATAATTAGAGAGATGGCGTATGAATAGGGCCAACACCGGCTTGGCAAAACTGCTCCCTCGTTCTATAATTTCGCTATCCACCGAGAGTGCGAGGGAACGCCTGTGGCCGATTCACTTTTGACCACCAAATTCTACATCCCGCCCGCTCGCGCCAACCTTGTTCGACGTCCCCGACTGATCGAACAACTTGACCATGCGCTTGCCGAAAGCAAGCTGACGCTCGTTTCTGCTCCACCCGGCTTTGGCAAAACCACGCTGGTCAGCGAGTGGATACGTCCAAAGGATGAAGGCGGAAGGATGAAGGATGAAACAATTCATTCTTCATCCTTCATCCCTCATCCTTCAAAAGTCGCCTGGCTTTCCCTCAACGAGGGGGATAGCGACCCGGTCCGTTTCTTCACTTACCTCATCGCAGCGCTGCAGCAGATTGACCCCACTATCGGCCAGAGCGCCCAGGGGATGTTGCATAGTCTAAAGTCCCCACCACCCGAAGCGCTACTTACAGCTCTCATCAACGACATGGCGTCCGTGTCCTCTCCGTCCATTCTCGTCCTCGACGACTATCACCTGATCAGTGCGTTGCCGGTTCACCAGCAATTGGCTTTCCTTCTGGAGCATCAGCCGCCCCAGATGCACCTGGTCATCATCACGCGCGAAGATCCCCCTTTGCCGCTTGCCCGCCTGCGAGCGCGCGGGCAGGTGGTAGAAATCCGGCAGGCCGACCTGCAATTTACGGCGGAAGAGACGGCCGACTTTCTGCGGCGGGTCGCGCAGACGGAACTCGCACCCGACGACATCGCCGCGCTGCAGCAGCGCACCGAGGGATGGGTTGCTGGCTTACAGCTCCTTGCCCTGTCCCTTCGCGGTCACGACGATATCAAGCAAATGGTGGAATCTTTTACCGGCAGCCACCGCTACATCCTGGACTATTTGATGGATGAAGTATTCCAGCGTCAGCCTGCCGACGTGCAGGATTTCCTGCTCAAGACATCCATCCTCGGCCGTTTCACTGCTCCCTTGTGCGACGCCCTCGCCGAACGAGACAATAGCCGTGAAGTGATCCTGGCTCTGGGGCGGGCTAATCTCTTTGTCGTTCCACTCGACCAGTCGCGCGAATGGTACCGCTATCACCACCTCTTTGCCGACTTGTTGCATTATCGCCTGCTGGTTGAATCTCGGTACGACGTGACCCAGTTACACAAGCGGGCCAGCCAGTGGCACGCGGACAATGGCTTGTGTGCCGATGCCATTCACCACGCGCTGGCTGCGTCCGATTGGGAGCGAGCGGCTGATCTCATTGTGAGCGCCGGCTCGGATATGCTCAAGCGGGGCGAGGTCGTCACTCTACTAGGCTGGTACAAGTCCTTGCCGGAAGATTTCGTGCGCGCCCACCCGCGGCTCTGCTTTGAGTACAGTTGGCCGCTGATCCTGGCCGGGCAGATTGACGCGGCGGCATCTTGCCTGGCGCGAGCAGAGCAGTCGGCTCAGGGCGATCCCGGCTTCCTTGGACAGATCGCCGCCGCGCAAGCATACATCGCACGAGTCAGCGGCGATGGCCGCCGCGCCGTCGAGCTATCGCAGAAGGCGTTGGCTCTCTTGCCGCAGGACGACTGGACGTCGCGCAGTGTCATGGCGATGAACGTGGGGATGGCCTACTGGTACGCCGGTCATCTGGCCGGGGCGAGCCAAGCGCTCACCGAAGCGCGCGAGGCGGCGCACCGATCGGGGAACAACTATGTCGAAGCGTCGGCGCAAGTGTTCCTGTGCAAAGTAGAGGCAGCGCGAGGCAAACTACACCGGGCAGCAGACGCCTATCGGCAGGTGATCGAGGAAGGCGGGCAAACACCCATCGTCGCTCTGGCTCACAGCGATCTTGCCAAGTTGCTCTATGAAGGGAATGAACTCAAAGCCGCCGCCGATCACGCGCAGCAAGCAGTCGAATTAAGCCAGCGCACAGGCAATGCGGAATTCCAGATCGCCGCCTTCAGAACGCTGGCGCTGATCAAACAAGCTCAGGGCAACACTCTTGCGGCACAGGCTGCGCTTCAGCAAAGCTCACGATGGGCGCAGCACCCTGGCATTTCTCCATCCGCGCGCTGGCACGCACTGGCCTATCACGCTCTGATCGCGCTGGCGGGCGACGAGGTGGACGCGGCTTCCCAACTGATCGAGCAATTCCCCGTGCTAGATCAAGTCGAGACGCTCCCCGATTACGTTCTCCTGAGTCTTGCTCAGGCACGCTGGCTTTTGACACAGGGACAGCGAGCGGCGACCGCGGAGCTGTTGGCCGCGCGATATGAAAAGGTCTCCCGTGCTGGCTTCCAGACCGCTATCGTCGAGACGCGCGCGCTGCAGGCTCTGGCGGCTTCCACGCCCGAAGCATCGCTCACATTCCTGGCCGAAGCGCTCAAGCTGGCACAGCCCGAGAGCTATATCCGCACTTTTGCCGATCTGGGCGAACCGCTCGTCCCGATCCTTCGGGAAGCCGCCTTGCGAGGGATCATGCCAGAGTATGTAGGGCAAATCTTGGCGGCCATCAAGGGGAAACATAGAGAGGCCGTCTCTGCGCCTTCACCCCTAATCGAGCCTCTGAGCGAGCGCGAGATGGCAGTGCTCCGGCTGGTGGCGGCGGGTCTTTCGAACCGAGAAATCGCGGAAAAACTGATCATCAGTCCAGGCACGGCCAAGTCCCACATCAACCACATCTGCGGCAAGCTGGGCGTCCGCAACCGGACGCAGGCCGTGTCGCGCGCCAAAGAGCTGGGGCTGGTCTAAAGGGGAATCGGTGAGTCGGCTGCGCGGCTCCCACGACCGCACTGAGGTGACCTAATGGATGTTGATCGGGCAATGTTTGCATACGCCGCAGCGGAAAGCTCGGCAGCCGCGGTGGAAGCAGAACGCCGCCGGCTGGCCGAGTCGCTGGAGAGCAGCGTCATCGAGCCCCTTAACCTACTCCTCTCGCAGGCCAACGTTTACGAGCAAGCCTTGGGCGCAAACCTCACGGCTCGTACAGCCGTCTCCGTGCTGACCAGCCTGGCCCGGCAGGCGCTCCAACAGGCGCGCGACCTGCAGGCTAACCTGCACCCTTCAGTCCTGGAAACCCTGGGCCTGGAACCGGCGCTGGAAACCCTGGCCGGCCAAGTCACGCGTGCCTATGGCCTGCAGGTTACCCTGACCCTGGAGCGACTGCCCAGTCGGCTGCCTGCCCCGCTCGAACTGGCTCTCTTTCGCGCAGCGCAGGATGCAATCCATCGCATCGTTCGTCACGCTCATGCTTCCCAGGTGATCATCCGCCTGGAACGTCGTGATGAGCGACTGCGGCTTGGCATATCCGACAATGGCACGACGACAATCGGCAAAGAGACGCTGCACGCGGCCCGTCAACGGATCGAGCAACTGGGCGGCAGCGTCGAGACCGGCACCAGTTCCTATGGCGGTCTTGAACTCACGGTCAGTTTTGCCCTCGAACCGCCGGTTCAACTGTCTCCCCGCGAGATGGAGGTCCTCCGACTGCTGTCCGAGGGCCTGAGCAACAAAGAGATCGCCCAACAACTCTCACTCAGCCCGCGCACCGTCAACTTCCACCTCGATCACATCTATTCCAAACTTGGTGTGAGTTCCCGTACTGAGGCGGTTATCCACGCCCTGCGTCACGGGTGGGGGCGACGGTCGGGAAGCCAACCTGGTTGAATGAACAGGTCACAACCGATAGTTTGGCCGTTTCCTCCTGCCGGGCTTTGTGCTAAGATGGCAACAAACCAATCAAGGAGAAAGAGCCGTGAGCGAAAAGAATCCCCAAGACGATCTCGTAACACGAGTCCTGAACAGAATTCTGGTCGGCCTCTATCTCAATTCCGTGGCCCCCTTGCATCCTGCTCGCGCCGAAAAACTGCGCGGGGTGGACGAGTTGTTCGGGATAGAACGCCCTTCTGCGCCCGAAATGCGCCAGTTTATCGAGGAACTCATCAAGTCCGGGAAAGGCCTCGACAGCGCGATCCGCTCGCGTATGGTCGAGGAATTGGCCTTGTTGGACGAGGATTTCAGGAGGATCTCGAGCAGGGAGGTCAGAAGTGAAGGGAGCGCTCGTATCAAGGCACTGTTCGATGTTGCTCTTGACGAGGAAAATGCACTGCTATCGGGGCCAGAACAGCAACGCTTGTTCAGCATCATTGTGGACGACATCTTTGGCTTTGGCCCACTGGAGCCATACTTGATAGATGACGCCGTCACCGAAATCCTGGTAGACGGTCCGAACAAAATCTACGTGGAGCGGAACGGCAGGCTCGAAGACACCTCTTCCCGTTTCCTCGATGATGAACATCTGATGGGCTGCATCCACCGCATCGTCGCACCGCTGGGGCGACCGCTCAATGAAGACCATCCCGTCATAGATGCCCGCCTGCCGGATGGCTCGCTCGTCAACGTCGTCATCCCGCCCGTCTCACTCGTTGGGCCGGTGTTGACCATTCGCAAGTTCTTCAAGATTCCGCTCACCCTGGAAGATCTAGTCCGCTGGGGATCAATCAGCGCCGACATGGTAGAGTTCCTGCAGGCCTGCGTCCGCGCCCGGCTCAACGTCGTCATCGCCGGCGGCACGGCGTCGGGCAAGATGACGTTTACCAAATTCGTTGCCGGGATGATTCCCTCTGACGAACGCATCGTCGCTGTCGAGAGCACCGCTGAACTGCAACTGCCGGAACACCTCAGACGCGTCATCCGGTTGGAGAGCCGCCCGCCCGTCGAGGGGAAGGGCGAGGTTACCGTGCGCGACTTGGTGATCAACAGCACGCGGATGCGTCCCGACCGCATCATCTTCGGGGAGGTACACGGGGCCGAAGGGTTCGACCTGTTGCAGGCAATGAACACGGGTCACGATGGGACCCTATTCAATATCCACGCCAACAGCCCCCGTGATGCCCTGGGCCGCCTGGAGATGATGGCCGCCTTTGCCAATCCCTCAATGCCTGTGCTGATGATCCGTCAGATGATGGCCTCAGCGATTGACCTGATTACCTACCAGGAACGGCTGGACGATGGCTCGCGCAAGGTCATGAAGGTGAGCGAGGTCGTGGGGATGCAGGGCGACGTCGTTGGACTGCAGGACATCTTCGAGTTCCGCCCGACGGGCAGCGACGACGAGGGAAAAATTACTGGCCTTTTCACCGCGACCGGACATGTCCCCACATTCCTGGACCGCATCAAGGCGGCGGGGATTGATCTGCCGCCGGGTCTGTTCACGCCCAAGTAGGGCGCGAGGCCCTTACTTGTGCGCTTTTCACCTTGGTGTCCTTTGCGGCAGAAAAATGGCTGGCCCGAGCGGCTGCGCCCACATGATATAGTCATGGTTATCCAGCAATTTCAGAGATACTGCAAATGCTCACCATTGATACAAAGGGTATGAGCCGGGAGATTACGCGATGACAACATTTGTGGTGCCAGCTATTCCAGGCGAATTTCAGTGGACGCATCAGCCTTTGGACTGGAAGGTAGGGCCAGGGAATCGCCTGACTATCACAGCGGGCGAAAACACCGATTGGTTTATCGATCCTGCGGGGAACACTATCAAAGATAATGCACCGAGCGCCTTGTTTGCGCCGCCAGACGCGAGTTTCGTATTGAGCGCCCAAGTGACCGTCGAGTTCGCTTCGGCTTTCGATGCCGGGGTCATCCAGTTGCGCGAACGACAAGACCTGTGGGCCAAACTGTGTTTTGAGTATTCGCCGCAGCGCCAGCCCATGGTCGTGTCGGTGGTGACCCGAGGGGTATCGGATGACTGCAATTCGGCTGTTATCGAGGATTCTAGCGTCTATTTGCGCGTTGCTCGGACACCACAGACGCTGGCCTTTCATTATTCTCGAGATGGTCGCTATTGGCGCCTGGTTCGATATTTCAGCTTGGGGAAACTAGACGCCCTGCGCGTGGGGTTTTCGGCGCAGGCCCCGACCGGGCAGAAGTGCACAGCGGTTTTTTCGGAGATCCATTATCGAGTGGGCGCGCTGAAGGATATTCGGAGTGGGGAATAGTGTAGGCCATGCTGCATGACCTACACACTCCCGTCAGCCTCTGCGTCGAGTACGAGCGGTCAGATGATTCGGAAGGGGTAAAACGACCATGGAAATTGATTGGAATCAAGTGAAAAAGCAAACCCTGTGGAATTATGAGGATTTGATCAACAAGCTTCTGAAAACCCTTGCCTATGACTTTGTGCAGGAATACTACAATCACACGATGAAAGCGGCTAGAAGCTATGCCGGCCAAGTGCAACAAGGTTATCTGCAAAACAAAAGTGACACGACACTGCGAGATAACATGCTCGCTCGCTTCAAACGGTTAGAAGCCTTACAGGTCGAGACCTACTTGGACTTGGTGCACCGGGTGGAAACCAGAGAACAATGCGAGGCTTTTCTTCGCCAGACTGACTTTGGTTTTGATGACCTGATCCAAACACTCAACTACCTCTTTCGCTGGGTTTTGCCTTTTGCGATTCCCGTACGAGAATTCATCGCCATAGACGACGAAACGCAGAACGCGCATTATGAGATATTGAAGCAGCACCGGCTTGTGTCAAATCTCGATATTCTCGAACAGGGTCGCACAAGAGCAGGGAGAACACGACTCGCTAAAGTTACCGGCATACCCAAGACTTTTCTCCTTGCGCTCGTCCATAAAGCAGATATTTCCCGTCTTGCCTATGCACGTGGCAAAACCGTTAACCACCTGTGTGGCGGCGGATATGATACGCTCGACAAGATCGCCAACGCCGATTTGGGAAAGATGGAAAAGAAGATGGATGCCTATTACAGAACTCTCGGCAAGAGTTTGGCCGATTTCAAATCCGTGATTCCTTTGTCGTTCATGATTGGAGGGGCACGGATATTGCCTACGGTGATAAAAAAGTGAGCTAAAGGACATACTTGCCGACGACAAACACGACCTGCTTGCCCGTCCATCGCGTTGACCAACCAGCCGCCGGGTTGATGTTGATGTCGGCCATGTCTCGCCGGAATGGGGCGATGCGATACGGAGTGTAGCGCAGCGGCCCGCGCCTTTTGACTTTTCCCCCCGCGTGACATACAATCTTGTTGTCTGCGTATTCACAGGACCTCGTCGAAAGAGAGATATGACTCAAGACGAAACCCCACGCGAAAAACTCGCTCAACTGCGCCAGCGACTTGGCCCGCTCGGCAAAGAGAAACTGCGCGACGTGTGTTTTGATCTGGGCGTCAAGTACGACGACCTGCCTGGGGAAGGCGCAGCCGCCAAGGCGCGCGAGCTGGTTGACTATCTTGAGCGCCGCCGCCGCATTCCAGACCTGGAGCATAATCTGGCTCACCCGCCCGGAATGTGGCAACGCTTGCGGCGGCGGCCGGCCGTGCTCTATCCGGCCCTGGGCGTTGCCATCCTGCTCGTGTTGATTGTCTTGACCACCAGCGTGCTGGCCGCCACCGGCCAACTGGGCCTCGTCAAGCAACAAGCGCAAAAGCTGGGCTTGTTCCTGGCATTTCCGCCCGAAGGCAAGAACGAAACCCTCATCGTCATTGCCAACTTCTATCACCCTGTAGGTGTCACAGACACCGAAGCCCACAAGGAGATCAAGCAGGCCGTTGAAAATGCCAAGGCCGAACTGGGCTTTGCCAGCCTGCGGGTCGAGGTTGAACCCACGCATTTGCAGGCCGACGACCGCGTCGGGGCCGAGGCATTGGGCAAACGCTACAACGCCAGCATCATCATCTGGGGCGCGGATACAGGCGTCCGCGTCACGGTCAACTTTCTCAATCTCAAGCAGCCGGATTTCACAGCCGCTCAGGTCAGGATTAGCGAGACCGAGCGCACCCAACTGGCGAACCCGAGCGCTTATGCGCGTTTTGTGACTCAAGACTTGCCCGGCCAACTCACTTTCCTTTCTCTCTTTGCGGTCGGACAGTCCTACTATACCAAAGGCGACTATGACCGCGCCATCGCCGATTATGACCAGGTCCTCAAGCTCAAGCCGGACGATGCCGGTGCGTACAACAATCGCGGGCTTGCCTACGCGGGCAAGGGTGACTATGACCGCGCGATGGCCGACTTGAACCAGGCCATCCATCTCACGCCGGACGATGCCGAGGCGTACAACAATCACGGGCTTGCCTACGGTCTCAGAGGCGACTATGACCGCGCCATCGCCGACTTCAACCAAGCCCTCCAGCTCAAGCCGGACAATGCCGAGGCGTACAACAATCGCGGAAATGCCTACACGGGCAAGGGCGACAATGACCGCGCGATGGCCGACTATGACCAAGCCCTCCGGCTCAAGCCGGACTATGCCGGTGCGTACAACAATCGCGGGCTTGCCTACGCGGGCAAGGGCGACTATGACCGCGCGATGGCCGACTATAACCAAGCCCTCCGGCTCAAGCCGGACTTGGCCGAGGCGTACATCAATCGCGGGGGCGTCTACTACTCCAAAGGCGACTATGGCCACGCCATCGCTGACTTCAACCAAGCCCTCCAGCTCAAGCCGGACAATGCCATGGCGTACTCCAATCGCGGGGCTGCCTACCACGACAAAGGCGACTATGCACGCGCCCTCGCCGACTTGAACCAAGCCCTCCAGCTCAAGCCGGACTATGCATCGGCGTACATCAATCGCGGGGGCGTCTACTACTCCAAAGGCGACTATGACCGCGCCATCGCCGACCTGAACCAGGCCCTCCATCTCAAGCCGGACTTGGCTGATGCGTACTACAATCGCGGGCTTGCCTACTACTCCAAAGGCGACTATGACCACGCCCTCGCCGACTTTGACCAAGCCCTCCGGCTCAAGCCGGACGATGCCGAAGTGTACAGAAATCGCGGGTTAGCCTACTACTCCAAAGGCGATTATGACCACGCCATCGCCGACTTCAACCAGACCCTCAAGCTCAAGCCGGACTATGCCAAAGTGTACGGCAATCGCGGGAATGCCTACCGCGACAAAGGCGACACTGACCGCGCGATTGCCGACTATGACCACGTCCTCAAGCTCAAGCCAAACGATGCCGAGGCGTACGTCAACCGCGGGAATGCCTACCGCAACAAAGGCGACACTGCCCGTGCCATCGCGGATTTTCGCCGTTATCTGGAACTGCGCCCCAACGCGCCTGATCGCAAGGCTGTTGAGGAAGCGATCCACAAGCTGGAAGCGCAAAAATAGATTGCGCCATGAGCGCGCCTAAGATGGATTCGTCTCATCCGTTTATCAGTTGACACATCCGTTGCACTTTTGACATTTCTCCCCGCGTGACTTACAATCTTGCCTCGGATGCCAAGTATTGCTATGTCAAAACTCGGCCCTTGACAGCAGACCTGGTATGCTATGCTACGGCAATGAAAGGATAATTAGAGAGATTAGGTACACCTGATCTCCTCAATAAAACTAGTTGGGCATGACTGAGAGGACCAGGACTTGAAGGAATTCGCAAAGGCTCTACCCCAGCACTTGCTTGACATAGAGGATAAGAAACGGTCGAACATCTTCGCCTGGCGCGGGCAATTCTCTCCGCAACTGGTCGAATGCTTGCTTGACGCATACTGTCCTCCCGGCTCTGTTGTGCTCGACCCTTTCGTCGGAAGCGGCACTGTCCTCTACGAAGCAGCAGTCCTCTCCCTTCCTGCATTAGGTTTCGAGATAAACCCGTCGGCGTGGAGTTTCAGCAAGGTTTATGAGTTTGCCAACATCCCAAGAGACGAAGGGAAATTTATCGTCCGGGAACTGCGCGCCAGAATCGAAGATGAGTTTCCGATTGTTCTCTTCGCCGACCAGACAATATCGAGAGAGGTCATTGAAGAGAAGGTAATCCGAATAGGAGTGTCGATTAGTGACGAAGCCAAGATTCTGTGCAATGCGCTCGTCGTCCTCCTTGATATTCACAACAACCGGTTGACGAATGATCTTGTTCAGAGCAAGTTTACTGCCTTGGCCGAACTGGTTCAGCAATTGCCGTACTCAAACAAAACGATCAAAGCCGGTTTGCAGGATGCCAGAGCACTTCCCCTGGAACAAGAGTCGGTTGATTTCGTCATCACATCTCCACCGTATATCAACGTGTTTAACTATCATCAGAACTACCGGCGTTCCGCTGAGGTTCTCGGATGGGATTTGCTGCGCGTCGCAAGATCGGAGATCGGTTCCAATCGAGCTAACCGGGGCAACAGGTTCTACACGGTCGTGCAGTATTGCATAGATATGACGAAGGTCATTCAGGAACTAGCCCGGGTTCTCAGACCCAGTGCGCGTGCGGTCTTTATTGTCGGTTACGAGTCAAAAGTCCTTGGAACTTCCTTCTACAACGCAGATATCATCGAGCAGATTGCCACGAAATCCGGGATGTTTTCCGTTGTCCTTCGCCAGAAGAGAGTCTTCATGAACCGCTTCGGTGAAGCCATACGAGAGGACATACTCAATCTGGTAAGAAAATCGGCCATCGCGGATGATGAAACATTACCATGCCGTATCGGAAGAGCAGTTGCTCACGCATCACTCAGCGACGCCTTGAGCAGAGTGCCGGAAAGCAACAAGGATTTGCTTCTCGATGCCATTAGCCAAGTCCACACTCTTACAGGAACTCCCATATTCAGCAGTGTCAACTACACCCACTATCAAACGAGAAACTTTGTTATGATGGTGAAAGAAGACAAGGAGAACCCCATGACTGCAACTGTGCCAGAGCTCCCAACGCCTCATCTGGATAAGCTGACTGCACTCTTACAGAACGCGCGATTGCCTTCCGCAGATAAGCCAAGGGTTGAGGAAGCCATCAAGCGGTACCACGAATGGATCAGAGAACTGGAGAGGGTGAAACAGGGGCAGAAGAATGCCGTCGAGAAACTTGTGGAAGCCACAAATCGCTATAAAAAGTTTATCGAACTCGATCTGATATTTGATAGCCCAGAGAACTTCCTATACCGCCAGAAAGGGCAACTGAAACTCGACAACACGATTCTGGAGGAATTCCTGCCACAACTTGTGTTTCGGGGTGTGCGGTTACACGACACGACGTTCGAACTCGGCCCGCGCAACACGTTCGCTGGTTTGAGCTTCACTTCATCACTCGCAAATCCAGGAGCGGGGGGAAAGCCGAGTTTGCGAACCAAAGACCAGGATTTCATTTTGGGCAAGCGGCTTTACATGATGACCTCATTCGACAAAGAGTTTCGCGATGCGGAAGCTGTCGAGTCCCATCTCGGATACGTCTGTGTTGAGTGCAAGACAAATCTCGACAAGACTATGTTCCAAGAGGCGGTGGCAACAAGTCGAGATCTGAAGATCGCTGTCCCTTCTTCCCTGTACTTCCTTGTGTGCGAGTTTCTCGATATGACTCCCGTCTCCATCACGCCTACCCACATAGACGACGTTCTCATCGTCCGCAAGGCGAAACGGATGTCCTCGAACGTTAGGCAGGAGTACCGGACTGCGGAGGAGCGTCGTGAACATCGGCAGGAGTACATGGAGTTCGAAGATTCGGCAAAGTACTACGCTGATGTATTCCAACGTATGATTGACAAGATTCAGGCAGTGATCGACGACAGCGCCCCCCAGACAGACAGAGTTCTCAAGCAAGGGCATTTCTGAAGCAACAGAGCCCAACAAGCGACTGCAGCGGACGGCTAATCGCCGCCACTGAGCTACGTCATTGGGTACGCTGAAAGATAGCTGCCATCCGTCACTTGGATGGCAATAGACCCTAAGGGTCTGTGAGACCCTTAGGGTCTGGGAGCACAGCATGTCCACATAAACCTGACAGGTCTTCAAGACCTGTCAGGTCTGCACGCAAGAAGTGGTTGCCCTGAGCAGGTCAGCATGACCTCTGGCAGGAATAACGGGCATGGGCCTCTCCCGCGCTTTTTTGTGGCGTATTCCTGTCATCGTTCTGGTCTGCGCGGGTCACTCGCCACTACCGCGCGCGCCTCAACTCCTTTCCGTTGGGTGCAATTGAACTGCGCAAAATACCATTGTGTCCGAGGAGAAATCGTATGACTGAAACGACCTCGATAAAACCAATAGGCTTTGCCTGCCCAAAATGCAAGCGTCCACTGCAACCCGGCGAGAAAGCGCTCCGATGTAGCGAGTGTCACCTGACATATCCCATCGTCGGCGGTATCCCCGATTTCCTCTCTGAGGGTCAACTGGCCAGTGTAGCCCCCAACTATCGGTGGATCAAGATGCTGGAATTCCTGGCCCCCATTTACGAAGGCCGACTTTGGCATTCGTTTATCCTAAAGACTCTGGCTGGCGCTGGTCATAGCTCGCTGCACAGCATCGCGAGTTTCATCTCGGAGACCATGGAAGGGGTAACTGGATCTGTGCTTGACGTGGCGTGCGGGCCGGCCACCTATGGGCGCCGTATGGCCTCCCCATCCAGGAACGTTTACGGCGTTGACTTTTCCATGGGCACTCTACAGCAGGGAATGACCCATATTGCGCGGGAGGGCATAACCGGCGTTCGCCTCGCCCGGGCCCGCGTAGAGGAATTACCATTTGAGAACGCTGTCTTCGATGGCGTAATCTGCGGCGGATCCCTCCACCTCTTCCCCGATACTGTGCTCGCTTTGCACGAAATCGCGCGAACCATGAAAGCCGGTGCGCCCCTGGCGGTGACAACATTCGTGGCGGGGAATGCACCCCTTACCCGTTTGATGAGACGACGTAAAAATATGCATGTCTTCCAGATTCCTGATTTACAGCAATACCTGACCGAAGCTGGATTTGAGGGATTCGGGCCAAAACTGGATGGCACCTTCCTCACGTTCAGCGCTCGCAAAGCTATGCCTTCCAAATAAGGCAAAAGAGAAATCCCATGTCTGAAATGACGCCAATCAAACCCATCAGCTTTGCCTGCCCAAAATGCAGGTGTCCACTTCGCTCAGGCGACAACACCCTTCACTGCGGCGAGTGCAACCAGACGTATCCCATCATCGGTGGTATCCCCGACTTCCTCGTAGGGGATTCGCGCGCCAGCCTCGCCCCTGTCCGGCGTATGGCCAAGGGGGTGGACTTGTTAGCTCCCATTTACGAATCCCGGCTCTGGTATCAGTTATTGTTGAACCTGGCTGGTGCTGGCAGTAGCTCCCTTCAAAGTATCGCGAGTTTCCATTCCAAGACTATGGAGGGCATAACCGGATCACTACTTGACGTGGCGTGCGGACCAGCCACTTACGGTCGCCGTATTGCATCTCCCAGCAGGAGCGTTTATGGCATTGACATCTCAATGGGCATGCTGCGGCAGGGTATGGCCTATGTTGCGCGAGAAGGTGTGCCGGGTGTTCACCTTGCCCGAGCCAGCGTAGATGAGCTACCGTTTGAGAACGCCGTCTTCGACGGGGCAATTTGCTCAGGAGCACTCCACCTCTTCCCTGATACAGTGCACTCTCTGCGCGAAATCGCGCGAACCATGCAAGTGGGCGCTCCTTTGGGAGTCCAGACATTCGTTGCGGGAGGAAAATCCGGCATCATGCGTTTGCTCGGACGACGCCGCGATGTTCATGCCTTCGAGCTTCCTGAATTGGAGCAATACTTAAGCGAGGCTGGCTTTGAGGAATTCCTGCCGAAGCTGGACGGCATCCTTCTCACTTTCAGTGCACGCAAAGCAATGCCGCGCACATAGGGCCTGTGTTCCGCCCAACACCGCGCGCGCCTCAACACCTTTCCGTTGGGTGCAATTGAACTGCACAAAAACCATAGCGTCCAAAAGAGGAGAGAAGCGAAATGAAGCGGAATCCGTACGTTGCCGGATTTCTATCTGTGCTAGTTCCTGGATTAGGACAAATCTACTGTGGGGAAGGTAACAAAGGTGCGGCTATTATGATAGCGGCGATCATCGTTGGCAATTTGAACATTATCTTTTTGCCGATCTTTGTAACGGCAAACCCAGACCCAAAGATCATCTGGGCCTATTGGATACCCAGGCTAGGACATGATGTGATGTCATTTTACAGTATCGTCTTCTGGATCTGGGTGGTCATTGATGCCTATGTTTTGGCAAAGAAGAGCGGGACAACACGTAGCCAAACCACACCGTTCTGAGCTGTAGAAATCAGCAGGGCATTCGAGACTTTCACTTTTGCAAGGAGAGACACAGCATGCCGGGTCTAATTTCAAACATTCTAAATGATTTACACGCCTACGTGTACGGTCGCTGGAGCAAAGAATACATCAGTGTGCTCATCAACCATATCATTCCTCGTCTGGGGCCGGGAGGAAGAGGGTGGTGGGCCGACCGCTTTCACGGCAAAGTGCTCACTCAGGAAGAAGCTAAAGCCATCATCACACTCGATAGGAGCATTTCGCTGCGTGACCTGGAACAAATCATCCCGTATCCTATGGCACGGGATTTGGTGCTCAAAGGACCGCCGGACATAGCGGTTTACGATTGCTCCTGCCGCCGAACTCGAGAGAATCCTTGTCAGCCGCTCCAGGTGTGCATGATGATAGGTCAGCCGTTCGTGGATTTCATCCTCAAGCACCATGCCGAGAGGAGCCGGCGAGTCAGCCAGGCAGAGGCGCTCGAGATCCTTCAAGCGGAACATGAGCGCGGGCATTTACACTCCGCCTGGTTCAAGGATGCTATGCGGGGTCGCTTTTACGCCATCTGTAACTGCTGCAAGTGCTGCTGTTTTGGGATTAAGGCAATGGTCAAGTATGGCGCGCCGATGATAGCTTCGTCAGGTTACCTTGCCCAGGTGGATCAGGCAATTTGCAAAGGTTGTGGGACTTGTGAAACCGTTTGTCCCTTTGCGGCTGTAAAAGCGAATGGGACTGCGGTCGTCAAGTGGGATGCTTGCATGGGATGCGGAGTGTGTGAGAGCCAGTGTCCCAATGGTGCAATGTCACTGGTCCGGGATGAGCGCAAAGGGATACCCTTGGATGTGCGAATGCTGGCAAAAGAACCGGTCGTTAGCTGAACCTTGGGAAAATGACCGTTTGATAGACCCGAAGGGTCTCCCAGACCCTTCGGGGCTGTGTTTTAAACCCCCATTAAACCCCCCGAATCTCCCAATCGGCAGATGACATGCCATGCCCACCTTGATATACTGATAGCAGCACCAAGGTAGAAGCACTGTTTTCCAGGGTTCCACAATTGAAAAAGGAGGCCACATGTCTGATCAAGAGACACAACCGAAACAAGCTCAAGATGCCGAAAAGGCGGCCCTGAACAAGCGACTCGAAGGCATCGGCTGGGGCCTGTTCCTGATCATGCTCGGCGGGTTCGCCCTCGTGCCCCATGACCTGGTCCCGAAAGGCCTTTGGTCAATCGGCGTCGGCGTGATCATGCTGGGGCTGAACGCGGCCCGCTACTTGCTCCATATCAAGATGAGCGGTTTCACCACCGTCCTGGGCATCATCGCACTGATCAGCGGCGTACTTGAACTGCTCGGAAGAAACAACCTGGGAGGCGCGATCCTGCTCATCGTCCTCGGCGCATACCTGCTCGTCAAGCCGTGGTTCGATAAGCAGCGGCTCTTTGGCAAGGCCGAGGAGAGCTGAAAGGTCCGACAGTATGAGCATCGGGCGTTTCTATGCAGGGGGCGGCGCACTCGTGTGGTGTGCGAGAACGCGCAAGTATCTCGTGCTCCGGCGATCCGCCGACAAAGATTTCGGCGGCGGCGCGTGGGAATGTGTCACCGGGCGGGTAGATCAGGGCGAAGGCTTTACCGAAGCGGTGCTCCGCGAGGTCTATGAGGAACTGGGCGCGCAAGCGCAAATAGACTTTATCGTGGGAACCATGCATTTTTATCGCGGCGAGGCCACGCCGGAGAACGAAATGGTGGGCGTCCAGTTTTGCTGTTCCATCGAGAACCCCGAGACGATTCGAACGAGCTGGGAACATGCCGAGCATCGTTGGGTCACGACAGAGGAAGCACAGGCATTACTCCCTGAAGGCCATTGGCTTTTGAAGGTGATCCGGCGCGCCGAGGCCATGCGCGCCTTGATGCCGCGCGAGTTGCTCGCATACTATCGGGCGCAAGGGTTCGAGTCATAAGACTTGGCCTCACGCCAAGCCGCCAAGACCGCCAAGCTTTTTAAAAGTTCTTGGCGTCCCTTGCGGCTTGGCGCGAGATTTCTAGTTCAAGCAGAAAGGAGTAAACCCATGACTGCTATTCTTCAAGTCGAGAACCTGGTCAAAAAGTACGGCGGCCACGAAGCCGTCAAAGGCGTCAGCTTTTCCGTCGAAGAAGGGGAGGTCTTTGGCCTGCTTGGCCCCAACGGCGCGGGCAAGACGACGACCATCTCCATGCTGACGGGCATCTTTCCACCCACGTCCGGCACGGCGCGCATCGGCGGCCACGACATCGTCAAAGAGTTGAGTCAAGTCAAGCGCATCAACGGCCTGGTGCCCCAGGACCTGGCGCTCTATCCCACGCTCAGCGCGCGGGCCAACATTAACTTTTTCGGCAACATCTATGGCCTGCACGGCAAAGAGTTGAAAGAGCGCGTGGACGACGTGCTGCGCATCGTCGCCTTGACTGACCGGGCCAACGACACCGTGGACAAGTTCTCGGGCGGGATGAAGCGCCGCGTCAACATCGCGGCGGGACTGGTGCATCACCCCAAGCTATTGTTCCTCGACGAGCCGACCGTCGGAGTGGACCCGCAGAGCCGCAATCACATCTTTGAAAGTGTGCTGCAGCTCAACCGCGAGCGGGGCATGAGCATCATCTACACCAGCCACTATATGGAAGAAGTCGAGCTGCTGTGCAACCGCGTCGCCATCGTTGACCAGGGCAAGATCATTGCGCTGGACACGATCAAGAATCTGGTCGCGCTGCTGGGCGGGGGCGTGATCAAAGTCGGCGTCCCCCAGGTGAGCGATGAGCTCCTGGCGCAGATCGCAGCGCTGCCAGCCGTCAAGGAGGCAACGCTCGTGGTGCTGGTCGCGCCGTCACCCGTCAAAGGCGAATCGCCCGAGCAAAAGGAAGGCACAGAAGCGACGGCCACGCCCGTCATCAAGATCATGGCCGAGCACAGCCAGCAAGCCATCGTCAACGTCATTAGCTTTCTCAACGGGCGCGACATCCCGCTCACCTCGCTCGAGATTTTGGAGCCTAACCTGGAGAGCGTCTTTTTGCACCTGACGGGCAAGAAACTGAGGGAGTAACTGCTCGCCCTCTCCCCCAGCCCCTCTCCCAAAGGGCGAGGGGAATGGCCCCTTCTCCCAATGGGAGAAGGGTTGGGGATGAGGGAAGCATACTTCAGGGAGTGACAAGCCATGAAACCCATCAGTATAGCCTTCAAGGATTTGCAGATTCTGTTGCAAGACCGGGGCAACCTGTTCATGCTCTTTCTGCTGCCCTTGCTGTTCATCGTCGTGTTCAGCGGCGCGCTGGGCGCGATTGGCTCGAGCGGAAAGGACACTCGCATCGCACTGGTAGTGGTTGATCTGGACGGCGGCAAGTCGGCGCGGACGCTGCTCGAAAAACTCGACCAGGCCGGAGGCGTGCGGGTCGAGCTTCAAGAACAGGCCAAGGCGATGACCCGATTGAATCTGGCCGAGATCCCCCGCGTGCTGATTATCCCGGAGAACTTGTCCCGCGACATTGCCGCCAACAACCCCACCACACTGCGCCTGACCGTCCATCCAGACGCCGACATCGAACAGACTGACGCCGTGCGGCGGGTGGTCGAAGGCGTGGCGCGCGGTATGTCGTTGGAGATTCAACTGCTCGAAGCGATGGAACAGATGCGCGAGATGCAGTCTGGCATACGCGAGTCCGCTGATGCCTTTACCACCGATCGGATGCAGAGGCAGGCGCGCAGCCAGTTCGAGCGCGCGCAGACCGAGCCGTTGGTGGCCGTGCAGCAGCGAGTGCCCGCTTCGCGGAAAGAAGGACAGCGAGAAGAACCACTCAACGCCAGCGCTTTTGCCGTAACCGGCATGACCGTCCTGTTCGTCTTCCTCATGGCGCAAAAGACGGCGGAATCCATCTATGAGGAGAAGAAGGCTGGCACGTTTCGCCGTCTGTTGGCCGCGCCAATGAGCAAGGCGGCCCTGCTGGCAGGCAAGATGCTGCCCAACTTGATCACGGGGATCGTTCAGAGCGCCGTCATCTTTGCCTTTGGCATCTTGGGGTTGCGGTTGATAGGACTGCTGCCGGTGACGCTGGGGGTTGAGCCGCTTGCCACCGTGCTCGTCGTCGTGCTGATCGCACTGTGTTCCAGCGCGTTCGGCATCCTCATCGCTGCTCTCGCGCGCACCGAAGCCCAGATCGGCGGGTTGAGCACCCTGCTCCTGTGGGGCATGGGCTTTCTGGGTGGCGGGATCATGCCGCTGTTCATCTTGGAGCAATTCCTGGGGCCGCTGCCCAAGATCGTGCCGCACTATTGGGCCAATCACGCTTTGACCAACCTGATGACGCGCGGGCTTGGCCTGGCCGACGTGACGACCGACATGGCGGTGTTGCTGGGCTTTACAGCACTCTTTTTCGTCATCGGCCTGTGGCGCTTTGATTTTGATTAGAGCGGCTGGCATCGCGCGAAGCGGCCAGCCTACGGTTTTCGGGCGGAGAAGAACGATCATGAAAGCAATTGCCTGCACACTCTCAGTCACGTGGAAAGAAATCCAACTGATCCTCAAGGACGTCGGTTCGCTGGCGCTATTCTTTGTGCTGCCGCTTTTCCTCATCGTGATGATGGGCGGCGCCAACCTGCAATTCACCGACAAAACGACGACTGTTCTGCTGAACGTCTGCCTGGTCAACGAGGACAGAGGCGGGTTTGGAAGAGAGGTCGCCAAGGCCCTCATCAGAGAAGTCAAAGAGCTGCAAGTCGAGACCCTCACCTCAGTCGCCGAGGCTGAGGCGCGCGTGGCGCAGGGCAAGGTCAAGGCCGTCATCATCATCCCTGACAACTTTACCAGGGACATCCAGAATTACAAGCCTACGGCCATTGAAGTCATCGTTGATCCCGGCGATCCAGACGCCGCCAGCATCGTCCGTGGCATCATGAATGAGGTCGTCTCCGAGGTGACCGTCTGGGGCGAGGTGCAACACGGCATCAACACGGTTCTGGACGAATCGGGCGCGTTCACCAGAGCCAACGCTCAACTGCGGCAAGGGATGGAGGCGCAGACACTGGGCGTCATCATGACCACGCTGGACGACATGCGCCGGACGCCTGCCATTGACGTCGTCACCGAGGACTTGACCGGAGCCAGGGTCACAGGCGGGATCGAGATCATCTTTGCGCTCATGTTCCCTGGCTTTACGGTCATGTTCATCTTTCTCAACGTCAATTGGTCGTCCAGCTCGCTCCTGAGGGAGCGCGAGGCGGGCACGCTCCGCCGCTTGCTGGCGGCGCCCGTCCCGCGCGGGGCCCTCATCGCCGGCAAGATGCTGGCCTTTATGCTGCTTTCGTGTATGCAAGTCGTCGTGCTCTTTGGTGTGGGGAATACCTTTTTCAAGATGCCGCTGGGCCAGTCGCCGGATGGGCTGGTGGTGCTCGCGCTCGTCGTGGCTCTGACCTCGACCGCGCTGGGGATGCTGGTCGCCGCGCTGGCCAAGTCATCCGGCCAGGCGGGCAGCGTCGGCTTGATTCTGGGCTTTATCATGGCGGGCGTCGCCGGCTGTATTGGCGTCTTGGCAAAAGTGCCGCTTGTCCGCACAGAGGGCTTGCTCGGCATCCTGGCGAACCTGACACCCCACGGTCACGCCCTCGACGCGTACTATAGCCTGATGGTGGAAAAGGCGACCCTGGTCGAGGTCTTGCCGCAGATCGGAATCTTGCTGGCGATGAGTGTTGTTTTCTTCCTGGTTGCCCAGTGGCGCTTCAAGTTCGAATAAACACGACACGGGAATTGGCCTATGCAAAGCGTTGAAATCCGAGTAAAGGGACAGATTGACGAGCACTGGTCAGACTGGTTCGAGGACTTGACCATCCGGCATACCGAACAGGGCGAGACGATTCTCTCGGGAACCGTCGTTGATCAGGCGGCGCTGTATGGCCTGCTGACCAAGCTGCGGAACCTGGGTCTATCGCTCGTATCGGTGAACAGTGTCGAGGGTGAAGAAGGGCGAGAGAAATTTGAGGATGAGGAAAAACTATAAGATACAGGCACATTACGATCTGCGGCGAGGGCTTTACGCCCGACTTGCGTTCATCCGCCGACCGAGTTTGCACTGCTGCGCGCGATGGTCGACCAGCCGGGCTGCGCCTTTTCGCGGATGGAGCTTTTGGACGCAGCGCAGCAGGTCTTTTTCTATACCAACACTTTGATCGCGCGCGGCAAAATCTTGAACGTCGCCGGCGCTTCGCCAAACAAATCTCCCTCGGCCTGCATAAACATCTGACCATCTGCCTCGACCGACACTTCGCGCCCGGTGTATTCTTTCACCTTGGGATGAGTCAGGTGCGTGCCGTTGTAGACGCGCGGCACCGTCGCCAGGAATTCGAGCTTGCCCCAATCGCCCAGCGTGATGATGTGGAACAGCCCATCGTCCGTTTGAGAGTTCGGGCTGATGCGCATCCCGCCGCCAAAGTAAAATGCATTGGCGACGATGACCGAGTTTAACACCTCGTCATGCGCCTGCCCATCGAGCGTCCAATGCACGCGCTTGTTGCGATAGGAAAACAACGTTGCGACCAAACTAGAGACATAGGGGATCGTCCCGCCTAGCGCCTTGCTGGAACGATTGACCCGGTCGCACACCTCGCCGTCAAAACCCAACCCCGCCACATTGATAAAGTAGCGCGTGTTCGTTCCCTCGCCCAGCTTGCACGTGATCTGCCCCATGTCGAACCAGCGGGGCTCGGCTTTGAGCAAGTGCAGCGCCGCGTCGAGCGGATCGCGCGGCAAGCCGATGCCTCGACCAAAGTCGGAGCCGGTGCCGCCGGGGATGAGGCCCAGCCTCACGTCGGGATCGGTTCGGCCATCCGTCATCAGCCCGTTGATGACCTCGTTGAGTGTGCCGTCGCCGCCGACGGAGACAATCGTCCGGTAGCCAGTGGACACCGCATCGCGTGCGAGCTGCGTGGCGTGCCCCGGCTCGCGCGTGAACTCGACGTGCAAGTGCGCGCCTTCAATGTGCAGCCGATCCTCGATCCCGGCCCACCGCTGGCCGGTCTTGCCGTTGCTGGAAACGGGGTTCACGATGACGAACATTTCTGAGCGTGACATGGGTCATCCTCCGTAGCATAGCGCAGCCTCCCGCCGCAACCGAATTTAACCACCAAGACGCAGAGGACGCCAAGAATTTCTTTTTTGCGCCTGGCTAATCTGCGACAAGCTGCTGCGAAAACATTAAAACCTTTGCGCTCTTGGCGTCTTCGCGGTTCAAAAAATCTCGCGGCGACCGAAGGAAGGGCGCAATTGTTGCAGAGCAATTCTATAAAGTGATGCAGACTCGAAGAATCATACTGTTGATTTCAGACATCTGCTCAGCACCCTTGCAAGATTGCATCCTGCGTCTTGCATTTTGTGCTATGCCGCCGTTTCGTTCTGCAGGATGCGGCGCAAGATCGCCACGGCGCACGCATACGTCGCGTCCATGCCAAAGTAACTGAGGCTCTTGGACAGCAGTTCTTGTCGGCGGCTGTACGGCGTGTCCGACGCATAATGCAAAAACCCCAGGTCGTAGCGCGCCAGCAGGAACAGGTTCACAATCTCGTCCACCGGGTGACGCTTGGGCGCCAGGTCTTCGTACACGGCGCTGAGATACGGCCCGGTCTCCATCTCGATATCGGTGTACCCTTCGGTGTAAAACACGTGCATAAAGGCGCGGTTTTGCAGAAACGTGCCACGCACCGCGACGGCCTTTTGATTATCGAACACGGTGCCATAGCGCAGGTAGGGCGCAACGTCGCTCGCCGTAAAGCAATTGTGAAACAGGTACGTGTTGCGCGACTGTTGGTCGTAGACGATGTTGGGGATCATGACATCTCCGATGCGACCATTCAACGTGGCCGCTTTGCCCATCACATACACGCCGGATAGGCCCGAGACACACGCCGCCACTTCGGTCAGAATATTGTAGGCCGCCGCGCCCAGAGGATAATCAATGTTCACGATCACGGCGGGGCTAGCCTTGAGCCGCTCGACATTGGAGACGCACAGACGCGAATCAAACTGGGCCGGATCCAGACGGTTCAGCTCGAACACCTGGACATCCACATCCAGGTACGATTGCGCTCGTATGTATCTCACGCCGTGTTGGCGCTCAAAATCCAGGCAGGTCTGCAATTCTCGCTCGTGGCCGGGCCGGCGCAGGTGTTGGCGCAACAGGTAATACAGCAGATTGTCGAACCGACCCGGCGCGCCATCGTTTTGCGCGGCCTTGACTTCATCGCGCAGATTTTCCGGGTCGTCCTGCTCCAGTCCGGCGATCAAATCGTCCTGGCGTTGCCGCGCATAACCCGCCAACAGATTGACCAGGCTGTGTGTGTTGCTGGAAACAAAGTACACGGGCCGGTCGCACAAATTCACGCCCGCCACATTTTCCAATACCGCGTTCCACCAGCCGCGTGTGGCTTTGCGGTAATCGTTCGCCGAGCCGGCCAGCAGATGCACCGCCATCCTTTTGCGCGCCTCGGCGATGGCGCGCAAGTTGTCCCACAGTTTATCTTTCCAAAGGCCGGCCAGGCGCGCCATATCATGCTCAGAAAGCTCCAATACCTGCCGGGTGCGCTCGAGATCGTGTTGCTCCAGGGCAGATATGGCGTGCGAGCTTTCCAGGAGTGTGTGTAGTTTGTTCCACTCGATCTCGTAGGTCACCAATTGCGGGATCAGATCGTCAATGTCCGACACGCTGGCGATGTACGCGGCCAGCCGGTCTTGTCCATCAAAGAACATGCGCCTGCGACGGCCCGGCGCCGAGACAGGCTGCCATTGTTCCACATCGGGAAAGCCGCGCCGGGCAAACACCTCGCGCGACTGCCCCAACAGCACCAGGCGTGTTTGCGCCAGGCAGGCCGGCAGCCGTTGGGCGACGTAGATGAACGCGCCCATGTCCGGCTCGGGAAGGTCAGCCCCGGCATGTAAACTGGAATCCATCATGCGATGAGTTTCTTCCAGGCTTCGCACTTGAACCTCGCCGCTGGAGCGCAGCAGCGAGTAGTACGTGCGAATGTACAGGTCAATCGAGTCGTTTGTTGGAGACGGCACACGGCGATCCAAAGGTTTCTCCCCTTTCCTCGGTGTCCTTCATCCTTCCGAGAGGCGGTAGCCGATGCCCGGCACGGTGAGAATGAGCGATTACGAGTAGATGAGTGGCCTGGTTCATGTGGAATGGAATATAGCGCACCTGCAACAGAATGTCAAAGCCGTCCCTTTGAGATTTTCCCCCTTGACTTTCCCCTTACCGGAGGGTATATAATGCTCGCATCACAAGAGAAAGACGTCCTATAGTTTGTCAAGCCCCCAATGAAGGCTTGGGGCAAAGAGAAATCGTCAAGAGGCCGCATTGAAGAGAAGTCCATCGAAAAGATGGCTTTCGAATCGAGTCTGCGGTTCGCACCT
>Ga0315279_10002531_pt1 | contig 27198 bp, 23 predicted proteins | sample YL17G06_20_MG_FD_203694 | JGI IMG/M metagenome (GOLD analysis project Ga0315279, IMG submission 203694) | Sediment microbial communities from Yellowstone Lake, YNP, Wyoming, USA - YL17G06_20 | ecosystem: Environmental > Aquatic > Freshwater > Lake > Sediment | place: USA: Wyoming | collected... | reverse complement strand
AAACGGCCTTTGCTTTTTCCTTCGTAATGTAACCGTCGTCGTACAGATCCTTTCTCCGATTTTATCTGTCTAAGATAAATTAGACAGATAAAACAGAAAATGCTTGGCGGCTGAGACCTTGCCTAGTCAGGACCGCTTACATTAAAATTGAGGACAAAAGGAGTAAAATTCTAATATCAACGCATTAATTAAAATGACATAGCACTTCGGGCGGCACTTAGGCCGCCCGAAGCCCCCGGGCCCCGGGGAACCAGTCCCGTCGGTTCCCCCCATCGGAAAAGCCGACGGGGCCCCCCCTCCGCTACGGGGACTTGAGGGCGACCTAAGCGCCGCCCATACATTGTCACTTTATTTATTGCGTTTGTATTAGTACACTGACGGTATGCATACCCCAAATTGGAAAGGAGGGCTCGGATGAAAAAGAAAATATTAGCTTGGGTAATATTTTTCTGCGGTGTCTCGTTTCTTTCGGCTCAAGACCTCAGCCAGTACGCATCCCTGAAAGAACCTCGAATCAGGACCATCCCCGCGCAGAAAATGCTCGTCGTCGAATCGAAGGGCGACCCGAACGTCGCCGCGAAGGACGCTTTTTCGCTCCTGTATAAGGTCTTTTTCGGCATTCCCGGCGCGCGGATGGCGGCGCCCCGCGCCCGCTGGCTGAATTTAGCCACCGCGCCTAAGAATGAATGGGCGGGGTTCTACGGCTTGCCTCTTTCCGACCAGGTCACGAATCTACCGCCGGGGTCCAGTGGGGCGAAAATCGAAGTCTGGCAATATGGAGAGGTCGCCGAAATTCTTCACCTCGGCGGCTACGACAAAGAGACACCGACGATCGAAAAGCTGATGAAATTCATCAAAGACAAGGGCTACGAGGTCGCGGGTCCCCATGAAGAGGAATATCTGAAGGGGCCGGAATCCGGCCCCAATACCGCCGAGTACCAGACGATCATCCGCTATCAGGTCAAGAAAAGATAGGCCGTTGTAAGCTCTTTTTCCGCGATGAATCAAATCAGAGTTTTGCCTTTTTTTATTTCTTGACGGGCTTCTTATTCGGAGTTGCGTCGAGGAATTTTCCTTCGAATGATTTCCTGAGCTTTTCTTTAGCCTCGATGTTGTCCAGATAAAGGTGCAGGTTTAAAATTTCTTCGGAAATCGCTAGAGCTAGCTGGCCGATAGCTCCTGATCCTTTGAAGGTTATGAGATCTTCCCCGAGGACATCCCTCACAAAATGGCCAAACTCCTGATTCAAGATATCGACGAAAATCCCTTCTTCGGAAGGAATCATCGTTAGCCCCATAATAGTCAGGATCCGCTTGTACCGCGAGAAAAAAACCGGATCGATCTGGTTCTGCTCCTTTGCCTTTTTAGCGTCGGCCATGAATTTATCAAAGGCTCGCGAAACTTTTTCATAACCTCCGGAGCCGGACACGGCCATTTCATGAAAGTAGGTTGTGAACGAATCCAGAAGCGCATGGCCGATTTTTTTATCCACCGGAGCGGCGGCGGGATCTTCGGCCAGGACAGGAAGGACCAGTATGCATAAGATCCCTACACTCAGAATTTTTCTCAACATGTTATCCCTCCTTAAATTTTTGAGAATAGAGCGCTAGAAAGCGCTCGACGGATTTTTCGATAATTAAAATTTCGTATTTTTTTTGAAGATTGAGATGCGAGGGTTTATAGCCCTCATACGGATTCGGCGATTTCGCCTCCATGGATTCTTTTGAAGCTTTTTGTTTTTCAATCTCGGACAGAACCGTTACGAAGAATGCTTCGAGCGGGGCTGGCGGTATCGTCCGGCTGTTCAAATTCACCGATGGCTGGCGTTCGATGGCTTGAAAGCCGGGCATTTGGGAGAGAACGTTTTCCAAGGTTTTGACCGTGACTTCTGAGGGAGCATGGCCGGGAATGGCCAGGAAGACGATCACTCCTGCGGCCAGCAACAGGCCCGCGGCTCCCCAGACAAGTTTAGGGTTTTGCCTAAAAAAGGAAAGACGATGCTTCTCGCCTTCTTTCTTCTGAATGCGCTTCTCGAGCCGGGCTTGAAAATCGCCGGCTCGGAATTTCCGGAGCGCGTCCTCTTCTTCGGCGCTGATCAATTTTTCTATAAGATCGAGGGCGGGCTTTTTCTCATTCTTTTCCATGGATGGTCTCCTTGAGCCGGCGGATGACGGCCGAACGGGCGCGGTTGAGCCGGGACATGACCGTGCCTTCTTTGATCCCGAGCGTCGCCGCGATTTCCGCGTAAGACAAATAGGCGTATTCGCGAAAAACGAACACTTCTCGAAGCTTTCTGGGAAGACAACGGACAGCCCATTTGAGTTTTTTTAGCTGCTGGCCGAGGTCGGCACTCCATTCCGGAGAATTCTGACCTTGATGCTCGGGCGCCCATGACTGCAGCAAGGTCTTTGTCAGCCGGCCCTTCTTCTGATGGTCGAGGCATGTGTTCTTTACGATGCGGAAAAGCCATTCTTTCGAGACGGCGGGATTTTTCAGCGCGCCGATGTTCGCATAAGCTTTTAGATAGACGTCCTGAGCCAGGTCCTCGGCCTCGGCGTAATTGCGAGAAAACCCTAAGCAGATACGGAAAACGGATTCCCGATAGGACATGAGTTCATCAAACAGGGATGTCCGGCTGGCTGCGGCCCGGGCGCCGGTCATCTCTTTTGACCAAGTTCCCATGTCTGCCTGGAAATCGGGTGCTTCAGCGTCCATCATGGCTCATTTTTATTCGTTAGTAAAGACGATCCAGGGAAGGAAATATTCCAAAAAATTTCTTGACAAAAGCAAAGTTGTCCTGTAAAATCAGATTAATCAGATAATTCAGAATATTTGGAAAGGAGTAAAAGCCATGGCAGAGAAACACAAGCCGGGTGTCGGGTGCCCTACATCGAAAAAGGATTCGGGCTGCTGCCGCGTCGAATCGATCATCAGCATCGATGAGCGGGGCCAGATGGTTCTTCCTAAGGAATTAAGGGAAAAAGTGGGGATCCATCCGGGGGACAAACTGGCTGTGGTCAGTTTCGGCAAAACCGAAGCCGTCTGTTGTCTGGCCTTAATCAAGGCAGAAGACCTTGGCGGCCAGGTCAGGGATATTCTCGGGCCCATACTGAAGGACATGGTTTCGGATCGAACATAAATCGAAGGAGGATCGAGTCATGAAAACAAAAACAGGCAAAAAAGGCATTCAGCACGAGAAAGACATTAAAAAGGAAGTGAGGAAAAGATACGGCCAGATGGCCTGCTGCGGCGGCCCCCAAACGGCGCCGGACTTGCCCTGCTGTTCAGGCGAAGGAAATTCGCCGGAAGATTTGAGCCGTAAGATCGGGTACAACGATGCCGAGATGAGCTCCGTTCCCGAGGGCGCGAATCTGGGATTGGGCTGCGGAAATCCGGTGGCGCTGGCATCCTTGAAGGAGGGAGATGTCGTCTTGGACCTCGGTTCGGGAGCGGGCTTCGACTGTTTCCTGGCCGCCCAGAGAGTCGGTCCGTCGGGTCGGGTCATCGGCGTGGACATGACGCCGGAAATGCTGGAGAAGGCCAGGGACAACGCTCGTAAAGGCGGTTATGATAACACCGAGTTCCGGCTGGGCGAGATCGAGCATCTCCCGGTCGCTGACAATTCCGCGGATATCATCATCTCCAATTGCGTCATCAACCTCTCGCCGGAGAAGGACAAAGTTTTCCGGGAGGCTTTTCGCGTGTTGAAGCCCGGCGGACGGCTCATGGTCTCGGATATCGTTTTGCTGAAGGACCTCCCGGAACCGATCCGGCAATCGATCGAAGCGTATGTCGGATGCGTCGCCGGGGCGTCTTTGAAAGACGAATACCTCGGCGAGATCGAGGCAGCGGGGTTTGGCGATATCAAGATTCTCGATGAGGTGAACTTTCCGGTGGAATTCGTGGCGGATAATCCGGCCGTCAAGGAGATCATTCGGAATATGAATTTGACGGCGGACAAGCTGCGAGACCTGGCCGCCGCTGTGGCTAGCATTAAGATCGCGGCAGTCAAGCCCCGCATCACATAAAGGGCTAAAACCGAGGTCAATTCTTCGAGTTATTTCTTGAGCACGGCGGATTTGGCCAGAGTGATGCGGATGCAATCTCCCTGAAGCTCGACGCGGAGGATATTTCCTTGGGCGTCGGTCGATTCGAAATCATTCGCTTTGAGGCTTTTCAGGTTTTTATAGGACGGGCTTTTGGCGAAGGCTTTTTTGATTTCTGAGAATCGCGCTGCGGCTTCCTCCGTATTCGCATAGCGAAAAATGAAGAGCGTCGAAGAGTTCCGTTCAGCGGCCAGCCCTTCCTTAAAGCGAAAAAGGTCATACGGAAAAAACGCATGGATATTGTTCAGGCCCAGAACGCCTTTGAGGTAAATAATCCGCGCCGAATCCGCCCATTCTTTGGGCACGACGCTGATGAGTGAGGGTCGGGTCCCGGTCAAAGGAATTCTCGCCTCCGCCGCCCGGGCGAGGCGGAGAATCCCTTCGCGGCATTCGGCGGACGCATCGAATCCAATGAGCGTGATGAGCAAAGGCCCTTTCCAGAAGTTTAGATAATAATCTTCGAGACGAGCGTCCTGGCCGATCGAATACGATATGCCCTTGGCGCCTGATTTGAAGCTGAACATGCCGTAAGCGCTTTCGGCATTCGCCATTTCGAAGATTTCAAGCGTGATCGAGCGGTCATTCGCGTCCCGGTAATCCTGGACAATGACCTGTTTAAACCCGTATTCTCGATAGATTTCGGCGCCGCCGTCGATATACAGAAAAAGATCTTCACCTTTGTAATGCTGAGGTGGACCTTTGGGCTGCCAGCCCCGGAGGTCCGGGGCGGCCGGCAGAAATTGAAGAAGATTAAGCTGGGGAGGAGGGGGGACGATTCCCGCGGGCTTCTGGGCCTCCTCGGCTGCAAGATAAGCAGACAAGCCCAGAGCGAAAATGGCGCCCCCTAAAAAAAGCCGCCCTTTCAAGCTAGACCTTGACCTCAAGGATCTTGACCTTCGTCAGATCGATCTCGCCGAGCTTCTTTTCATAAGCTTTCTTGATCTGGGCGAGTTCTTCTCCTTTGAGTCCGAGAATGGAGGCGCAGGTGGTGTCGATGGCAACCCTGTCCACGCCGGCGATGACCTTGAGCGGCTTGATCAGCTCGCCGGGACCCATGGGGCCGTTCGTCCGGATGATCTCCGTCGCGTCCACGATGTTCAGCGTCGGCTTGACCGCCGTGTTCAGGTCGGCGATGCATTTGTCAAGATGCTCGATGGCCGCCGGGTCCGTTGTCCAGTTGGGCTTGTGAAAATTAGCCCGGTTGTGGTCTCGAGAGTTTAAGCCCATAAGGTTTTTCATCGTTCCCGTGAACTTGTTTCCGGCGTGGTCCTTGGTGATCGGCATGTTGATGAAGAGATCGTAATTGTAAAGCTCGTTCGTGATTTTGGCTTCGGTGAGGACAGAACCGCCGGCGATAGGAACGGTTCTAAAATTCGCCGCTTCCGATGAGATGAGCTTCAGGACAATTCCTTCTTCCTGAACGACTTGGGCTAGTCCTGTGCCGTCCCAGTGCTGCTGCGTCAGCAAGCTCAGACAGGCAATTTCTTTGGCCCCGGCATTTTTGCACATTTTGATGACGGCGCGCAGGATCTCTGGTTTTGTGAACGTTCCCGGATTTTTGCTCTGGACATTGGGCAGGAGGACCACTCTGGCGTTCTTAGGGACGAATCTCCCGATCCCGCCCAGAAGTTCCACTGCTTTGGCCGTCATGGCGGCGTAGTCCGTACCGGTGATAACTGCAATGTCAGCGCCGTCCTTGGCCAGCGCGGCCAAAGGGCTGTCGGCCAACCCGGATATCAAACGCTTGCCCAGGACGGCCGATACGCCGATCTTGGCGCTCTTGGAAATGAATTCGCGTCTTCCGAACTTCGATGCCATTTGCCCTCCTTTAATAGGGTCGATTTATTAAGTTTATCATATTTTCGTTTTTTAGGATGCCGTGAGATTGCCAGGGTAAACAATTTTTTTCCCGGTGTTAGGCCAGTTTCGGGCGGGGTCCTGTCGCGGCTCTTCCCCGGCCGTGCTCGCGGCCAGACCGCTGCGCGCGGGCGGGGAGCCCCTTCGCCGCGCCACCCCTGCTCGACTTTCCGGCGCCCCGGAAAAAGAATTGCTTCGATTGCCGGGCCAAGAAGCTCACGAGCGGAGATGATGCCCCGTGGCCTGCCATGGGGAGCCGCTCGAACGGCATGCCCCGAGCCCTCCTCGACGAGCCCTTCTCTTTACTTATCCCGGGCCTTCCTATATTATTATAGGGTCATTTTTCGGAGTTTTCATGATCCAATCCACAACCATCATTTCCGTCCGGCACAAGGGCCGGCTCGCCATCGCCGGCGACGGCCAGGTGACCTTGGGTCAGACCATCTTGAAGCAGACGGCAAAAAAGATCCGCCGCCTCTATAAAGGGGAGGTCCTGGCGGGTTTTGCCGGGGCCACGTCGGATGCGTTCGCCCTGTTCGCCCGGTTCGAGGGCAAGCTCGAAGAATTCAAGGGGAATCTCTCTCGGGCGGCGATCGAGCTGGCCAAGGACTGGCGTTTGGACAGAGCCCTTCGCCGCCTGGAAGCAGTGATGATCGTCGCCGACAAGGAAAACTCTTTCCTGATCTCGGGCACGGGCGATGTTATCGAGCCGGACGACGGCATCATCGCCATCGGTTCGGGCGGGCCTTATGCCCTGGCCGCGGCGCGGGCGCTCATCCGACACACGGACCTTTCGGCCAGGGACATCGCTCTGGAAGCGATGAAGATCAGCGCCGGAATCTGCGTCTACACGAACGACGAGATCGTCATCGAGGAGCTATGAATGCCCATCCAACTGCCCCGAAGCTTCCAGAAGTCCGACGAAAAGTCGAAGGATAAGGACAGCGAGCTGACGCCGCAGGAGATCGTCGCCGAGCTCGATAAATACATCATCGGCCAGAAAGCGGCGAAGAAGGCCGTGGCCATCGCCCTCCGCAACAGGTACCGGAGGCGCCGGGTGCCTCCCGAGCTGGCCGACGAGATTGCCCCCAAAAATATCCTCATGATCGGCCCGACGGGCGTCGGCAAGACTGAGATCTCGCGCCGCCTGGCCAAGCTCACTTCCTCGCCGTTCCTCAAGATCGAGGCCAGCAAGTTCACCGAAGTGGGCTATGTCGGCCGCGACGTCGAATCCATCGTCCGGGACCTGGTCCGCATGGGCGTCGACATGGTCAGACAGGAGAAGATCGAAGAGGTCAAAGAGAAGGCGGAGACGAACGTCGAAGAGAGGCTCCTCGATGTTCTCCTTCCCCCCTTGCGCCGGCGGGACAATAGCGTTACCGAAGACGAATTCCAGCGGTTCCAGGAAACGCGGGAGAAGATGCGCAAACAGCTCCGCGACGGACTCCTTGAAGACCGTCTGGTCGAGATCGAAGTCAAGGAAAAGGCCGCCGCTCCGTTCGAGATCTTTTCCAGCGCGGGGGTCGAAGAGATCGGCATCCAGATCCAGGAGATGCTCCCCGGCTTTTTGGGAGGGAAGCCCAAAAAGCGGAAGGTCAAGGTCTTCGAGGCCCGCGAGTACATTCTCGACGAAGAGCAGCGCCGGCTGATCGACATGGACCAGGTTGCGCGCCTGGCCATTGAGCGCGTGGAACATTCGGGCATCGTTTTTCTGGATGAGATGGATAAGATCGCCGGCCGGGAATCGGGGCACGGTCCCGAAGTGAGCCGCGAAGGCGTGCAGCGAGACCTGCTGCCGATCGTCGAGGGCACGACCGTGAATACGCGCTACGGGCTCGTCAAGACCGACCATGTCCTCTTCATCGGAGCGGGCGCCTTCAACGTGGCCAAACCGGCGGACCTCATCCCCGAGCTCCAGGGACGGTTCCCGATCCGCGTCGAGTTGACATCGCTCAACAAGGAGGATTTCGTCCGGATCCTGACTGAGCCGGAAAACGCCCTGATCAAGCAATACATGGCGCTCCTCGCCACCGAGGACGTGCGCGTCGAGTTCACCTCGGATGCGATCGATGAGATTGCCCAGGTTGGCGAAGACGTCAACCGCGACGCGGAGGACATCGGAGCGCGCCGCCTGTACACGATCATGGAAAAGGTGATGGAGGAAATCTCCTTCAAGGCGCCGAACGTCAAGGCGAAACATATCCACATCGACCGCGCCTACGTCCAGGACCAGCTCAAGGACATCATCAAGGACCAGGATCTGAGGCGCTTCATTCTTTGATGAAAAGAGTCGGTTGGCCCGCTGTTCTTTGGCTGCCCCTCCTCTTGGTCCCGGCCTGCGGGAAAAAAGGATCGATCCAGCCGCCGCTCGTGCTCGTTCCGCAGCGGGTGGAAACGCTGAAAGCCTTCCAGCGCGGGAGCCGGATCATTCTCGAATGGACCAATCCGGCGTCTTATATCGACGGCCGTCCCCTCGCCGGCATATCCGAGGTCGAAGTGTGGCTCGAAGAAAGACCCGACAAACCGTCTCCGGCCGCGGCTGCTCCCCGGGGAGGGGATTTCAATGTCCGGGCCAAACGCGCGGCCGTCATCAAGCCGGAGGGGAAAATCCCGAACCTGTCGTTTTTCTATCCGCTGGATTCTTCCCGCGGCTGGGCGGACAAGACATTCGTCTTTGCCGTCCGGGCCCGGGAGGCCGGCAAAAAGCGCCTATCCGACTTCTCCGATGAAGTTGCTGTAAAGCCGCAGCCCCTGCCCTCGCCCCCCTCCCGGGTTTGGGCCGAGGTGTCCGCTGACCGGATCGACGTCCGCTGGAATGTGCCCGCGGCGAATTTCGACGGGTCGGCGCCAGCCCGGATAAAAGGCTATAACGTTTATAGAATCGATAAAAGCGGTAAACTTCTGTGCCTGACCCCGGCGCCGATCGCCGAGACCGCGTTCGCCGACCGGGATTTCCTCTTCGGGCAGGCTTACCGCTATTTCGTCCGGGCCGCTGCCTCGGCTGCGGAACAGCCCCTCGAAAGTGAAGATTCTACCGCCGTCGACGTCCTCCCGGAGGACCTTTTCTCTCCCGCGGTGCCTGCGGGATTGACCATCGCGAAGGGCTCCGATTTCATCACTCTCGTTTGGGACGCGAACAAAGAAAAGGACCTCGCCGGCTATAACGTCTGGCGGAGGGAGGAAGGCGGGGTTAGTTTTGCCTGTCTGACCAAGCCGCCGCTCATCGGGAACACCTACACTGACCGGACCGTTGAAAAGGGCAAGCGGTATGAATATGCTATAACCGCGGTCGATGGGCTCGGGAACGAAAGCCCCAAATCGGCCGTCGTCTCGGATATCATCAAGGAATTATGAAGATGAAAATCTACAGGTTCAAGCACGACGGGATCATCCGGCACGGCATTTTAAAGGAAGAGAATCTTTTCTCCGTGCGAGGCTCGATCTTCGAAGGCTTCACCGTCGAGGACACGCCCGTTCCGATCGGTGAGGTGATGCTCCTTCCGCCGGTCGAACCGTCCAAGATCGTGGCCGTCGGCCGGAACTACAAGGACCATGCCGCAGAGTTGGGAAACATTCTGCCCGCGGAACCGCTGCTATTTATCAAGCCGTCCACGGCGGTTATCGGTCCCCAGGATATGATCATTTATCCCAAGATGTCGAGCCGCGTGGATTATGAAGGCGAGCTCGCCGTCGTCATGAAAAAGAAGGCTTACATGCTCGACAACGAGGCGCCGGTCGAGGACTACATCCTGGGCTATACGTGTTTCAACGACATCACGGCGCGCGACCTTCAGGATAAAGACAAGCAGTTCACACGGGCCAAATCCTTCGACACGTTCGCCGCCCTCGGGCCCTGCGTCGTCACCGGCCTCGACCCGTCGCGCCTCGAGATCAAAACGTTTCTCAACGGCAAGCTGCGGCAGTCGTCCAACACCCGTCATTTGATCTTCTCCGTCCCGTTTCTCGTCCGGTTCATCTCCAACGTCATGACGCTCCTGCCCGGCGACATCATCAGCACGGGCACACCGGCCGGCGTCGGACCGATGCAGCCTGGCGACCGGGTCGATGTCCAGATCGAAGGCATCGGGACGCTTTCGAACCAAGTCTTAAAAATTTTTTAAGATGATGGAAGGAAAATAATCTCTTTCGATCCCCTTCTAGAAAATGGGGATCGAGGAGGATTCTTAGGGAGGCAGACATGAAATTCTTTCTTGATACCGCGAACCTGAACGAAATCCGCGAAGTGGCCAGCTGGGGCATCCTGGACGGGGTCACGACCAACCCCTCGCTCGTGGCCAAGGAGAACATGCCATTCAAAGATCTGATCAAGGCCATCGGCGAGGTCGTTTCCGGCCCGATCAGCGTCGAATGCATCTCCGGGACCGCCCCGGAGATCGTCAAGGAGGCGCGCGAGCTGGCCAAGCTGGCCTCCAATATCGCGGTTAAGATTCCGATCGCTATCGAAGGCCTCAAAGCGATCAAAGTGCTTTCCGGCGAAGGGATCATGGTCAACACGACGCTCATCTTCTCGGCCAGCCAGGCGATCCTCGCGGCCAAAGCCGGGGCAAAATTTGTGAGCCCTTTCATCGGCCGGCTGGACGATGTCTCCCAGGAGGGGATGGAGCTCGTCGAGGAAATCGTCACCATCTTCGAGAATTACCACGTCGACACCGAGGTCATCGTGGCCAGCATCCGCCATCCGCGCCATGTCGTGGATGCGGCGCTCATCGGCGCCGATATTGCAACGATTCCGTTCTCGGTCATGGACAAGCTCGTTAAGCATCCGCTGACCGACATCGGCATGGATCGGTTCTTGAAGGACTGGGGCAAGGTCAGGAAATAAACGATAGCCCCCAGGGGGGCCGTTGGACGATGAAAAGAAATAAACGGCTTCGATCCCTCATCCTCTTTCTGCTTCTGTTGGCCCTCCTTCTCGGCGCCGGACTCAGTTTGAGGAATTTCATCGTCCATCGGATCAAGTCCGCCATCCAAGCTTCATTGAATTACTCCAAGATCCATCTCTCGGCCGTCCCTCCAGCCGTTGTAATCGAAGATGTCCGTACGATCTCGTCCTCGCCGTTCTTTTCTGCCAGCAGGATCGAGGTCCGGTTCTCCTACCGGACGCTGTTCAACAGGGAAAAGCCCCTGAGGGTCCTCATCGAGCAGCCGGTGTTGAGGTTTTACGAGTCCGCGCCGGCCGGAGCTAAGGGGAAATTCAAACTCGGCTTTCCTCTGCCGTTCTCGATAGAGAACGCGATTGTGAGCGATGGAGAGATCTATTATTGGGGAAAAGGCGCGAGCTATTCGGCCAAAGGGATCAAGGCTGTCTTCCGGCAAAGGAAAGATGCGTTCACTTTGCGCGTCGAGTCCGCGGACGGCTCTTTCTTGTTGAAGACCCTCGAATCGCCGCTTACGGCTAAGGTCTCGGCCTATCTCGAGGGCAAAGGCCAGAGCCTTGTTTTTCGGAAAGTGAATGTCGAAGGAGCCGGGTTCGTCATCAAAGCCCAGGGCCTTTTAACGAATCCGGATGATCCTCAATTTGAGCTCCAGGCCGACCTCCATGTCCCGGCAAAGTTGATCGTCGACCTTTTTAACCTTCCGTTCGAGTGGGCCGGAAAAGCGCAGGGAAAGGGACGCCTCGTCCGCCGCCAGGGACGCCTCGCTTTTCAAACCGAATTCGTGAGCGATGACATGCTCTTGAACTCGGTCGCCATGGGGCGGGTTGAGGGCAAGGTCACGGCCGGGGATGGCGGAGGCCGGGTGGAACTGGCCATGCAAAAGCGGCCCTTTCCCAAGGAGTTCGTGGACATCACCTTCGGCAAGGGCAAAGTGGCGGGCGCTGTACGAGGGTTCCATCTCGACCCGATCATTCGATATCTCAAGCTTCCCTGGCCGGTCAAATCGCCGGCCTGGGGCGATTTTTCCATCGAAAATAAACGCTTCGAAGCCCGGGCCGAATTCAGGGATGACCTGCTGATTCCGGCCTCTGACAGGTTCCCCTTTCGCGGTCCGGTCGGCCTGACCTGGGACGGCAAAAAAAACGTTCGTTTCACATCGGAGGGACTGGAATCGAGTTTCGGGGTACTCGATGTCGAGGGCGACATCGATATCGGCCGCTCCCTCCAGATCACGATCAAGGGAAATATCTCTGATGTTAAGCAGGGACGCCAATTCACGTCCCTGATCTTGAAACAAGAACTCCCGATCCCGGAAATCCGGGGAAGAGGCCAGGCCGAGATCAAAATCCTAGGGGATTTTCGCGCTCCTCAGGTCAAGGCCGATTTCTCCCTGGCCCCTGGGGGATACGATCGGTTCGATGCCGAAGCCGCCAGTGGCTCGCTGGAGATCGTGAAGAAAGAGGTCAGCGGAATCTTCAAGGTCCAGGACCCGGACATGCGGGGAAACATCCGTCTTCTTTCCAGGCCCGGCGCTCTCGACGTTCGGATCCAGGCCGACGAGGCGAGACTGGAAAAGATCCTGCCCGTCCTCAAGATCAATGTCCCGCTCGAAGGCCGGACGGCCGGCGATTTCTCCATTTCGAAAAAGGACCAAGCCCTGATCGTGAACGGGAATTTTTCGAGCGCCCGGGTGAAACTCGCAAAGCAGGAGCTTAAAGACATCCAAGGAAGATTGGAGTGGACGGAAGGAGCCGGCGTGCTCGCCTTTTCCGGCCTCCAAGCCGGCCTTTATGGCGGGAAGGTCAATGGCTCGGCCTCGGTCGGCCTGAAAAGCCGGGAGTTCGACATCGACATTCAAACTTCGAATATCGACCTCTCTTCTTTTTCGGCCAAGGTCAACGGCCGGTTGAGTTTTGGCCTGAAAGGCAAAGGTTCGCTGGATAAAGATTCGGCGGCGGGAAAATTCGCCGTCAAGGATATCCAGATTGCGGCCTTTGAGCCGGCCGAAGCCCAGGGGGAGGTGGAGCTGAATTATCTCGACGGCAAGCTCAACGTCAAGCTCAGCGGCGTGCTGGAGCCGGGCCCCAACGATTTCACGATTTCCTTCAGCTATCCGCAGGCTGAGAAGGCCTACCTGGTCAATCTCAAAGGCCATCTCTTCAACTTCGATCTTCTCCTTCCTTGGAAAGGGATTCAGGGCGAAGTGAATTATCTGGCCGAGATCAAAGGGACGGACGGCTCTCCTCAAATCAGCGGTGTTGTCGATTTCAAGGGGGCCGTCTTTCCTTTTCCGGGATTTGCCCATGCCCTGACCGATTATAAAGGCCTTGTCTTCATCCAGAACGACACGGCCTCGATCCGGTCGCTCCAGGGAAAGTTCGGCGGAGGGGACGTTTTTGGCACGGGCGAGATCCGCTTCGGAAAGGGCGGCCTCGAATTCCTGGATGTCCGGGCCGACGGCAAGGACATGGTCCTTGCCCTCTTGGAACGGACGCGGGCCCTGGCCGACGGAACGCTCCGGCTGGTCAAGGATGAGACCCGTTTTTCTCTCACCGGAGATTTTCTCATCAGGAACCTCTCCTGGAAACGGGAGCTCTCGGAGAAGTTCATATTCTCGTCAAAATCCTATCTCGAAGCAAAAAAGGAGAAAGGATTTTTCGACGACATGTCGCTCGACATCCGGCTCAGGGCGGATGATAATGCTCTCATCGAAAATTCCTTGGGAAAGATCCAGGCCCGGTTCGACCTGACAATCGCGGGAAACATCGGTTCACCCATCATCCTGGGCGACATCGAAGGGCTGCGAGGCGATGTCTATTTTCAAGACCGGCAGTTCAGAGTGCTCAAGGCGCGGCTGAGCTTTTTCAATCCCATCTCCATCGAACCCTATCTCGATTTCCAGGGGGAGACGTTCCTCAAGGACTACCGAGTTACGTTTTCCCTGAGCGGCCTTGTCGACCGCCTGAAGCCGGAATTTGTTTCGTCTCCACCTCTTCCCCCCGAGGACGTTCTGGCCCTCCTGGCGCTCGGCGAGTCTTTTAAACGCACTTATTCTTATGACACGAGCTCGCAGCTCGGGACCGGGTCGCTTTTGTCCTCCCAGTTCGCAGAGGAAGCCAAGAAGCGGGCCGAGCGGCTCTTCAGCCTCGACCGCTTCCGCATTGATCCTTTCGTTCTGGGGGCCTCGACCGAAATGACGGCCCGCCTGACGGTGGGTAAAAAGATATCCCGGAATATTATTCTTTTATATTCGACCAATCTGACGAGCCAGCGGGAGGAGATCGTCAGGCTGGAATGGGAATTCAGCGGGAACTTCTCTCTCGTCGGCATGCGCGATGAGCGAGGACGGATCAGCTTTGATGCGAAAGTCCGGAGAAGGTTTTAAGGCCGTTCTGTTGGCCCTGATCCTTGGGGCCGCACCGGCGATCTCTGCCGTGAAGCCGGAGATGACGGTCGTCCCCACGATCGCCGGCGTTTCAGTCAAGGTGGACGGCGGCTCGGCCGGGACGGACATCGAGAACCTCATCACGATTGCCGCGGGTGATCCATATTCAGAGAAGAAAATCGACGCCATTCTCAAGCAGGTCTATCAAACAGGCTTGTTTTCGGACATCCACATCCTCAAAGAAGGGAGGAATGACGTCCGCCTGACGTTCCTCTTGACGCGGCAGCTCCTTGTCCAGAACATCACGATCATCGGAGATAAAGGGCTCTCCCGGAAAAAGCTCCGAGAGAGCTTGTATTCGCTGAGGCCGGACAGCGTCTATACCGAAGAGAAGCTCCAGCGGGCGGCCGAAGAGTTGAAGGAAGCTTTAAGAAAAGAAGGCTATCTCAACTGCGCCATCAAGGCCAGCCGCGAAAAAAAACCGGCTCAGCCCCTGGTCGATGTTGTCTTCGAGGTGACGGCTGGCCGCCAGTTTGCCATCAGAAGCGTTGAGGTCGCCGGAGATGATGCCGAGCGGGTTGCGACTTTGAAAAGAAGGATGGAGAGCCGCGCGGGTCGGCCTTACATTCCGGCGGTCCTGGATGCCGACATCGGCCGGATCAAGGACTATTACGGCACGCTCGGATACCCGAGGGCTGAGATCGTTCTCGAGAGCCCGGAATTTCATGAGGCTGAGGGCACCGTTTTGCTGGCCCTCAAGGTCATCCCCCATGAGCGGATTCGCATTTCGATCCAAGGGGCTAAAGTCCCAGAAAGCCTGGTCCGGCCGATCTGGGAGGAGCGCATCTTCGAGGAATGGGGGCTCGTCCAGTCCGAAGCCCGGGTCCTTTCTTACCTGCGAAAGCAGGGCTATGTTTTCGCCACGGCCAAGTCTTCCATCGAGAAATCCGCCGGCGAGCTCCGCATCGTCCACGAAGTGAACTTGGGCCGGAAGTATACGATCAACGAGGTCGACTTCGAAGGCCACCATTCCTTCACTCCCCTGGAGCTCAAAAAAGAGCTGGGCCTTGGTCTCAGCTTCGCGTTTCTGGGGGGGATCGATGGAGAGAAGCTCTTCGAGCTGCCGGCGCACATCGAGCGGTTGTACAAGACGAAAGGCTTTAGCGAGACTCAAGTGGACCTGAACTTCAGGATCGTCGGAGCCGAGATGCGGGCCATCTATCAAATCGAAGAAGGCCCGCAGCAGACAATCGGCCGCCTGACTTTCAACGGCGCTTCCTTGTTCAGCGCTGGCGCGCTCCAGGCGCAGATCGGGAGCGCCGAAGGCGGGCCGTTTTATCAGCCTAACGTCCAAAAAGACATCGGGCGCCTGGAAACATTCTATCTCAACCAGGGCGTCCGGGAAACGGGCATCACGGCCGCGGTGGAGAGGATCGGTGAGAACCTTTTTGCGGTCGCCTTCGACATCTCGGAAGGCCGCCGGGTGAAAATCGAACGGATCGTCGTCACGGGCAACAAAGCGACGCGGCGGAGCACGATCGATCGGGAGCTCAAGATCAAGGAAGGAGATCCGGCCTCCGCGGAGAAGATCCTGGAGACGAAGAGGGGGCTGGAAAAGCTCGGCATTTTCGCCGAGGTGAAGATCGAGGAGATCCCGATCTCCGCCGAGGCCGAAGACGTGGTCATCAACCTCCGCGAAGGCGAGCGCAATTATATCAGCTTAGGCGCGGGTCTCGAAACGAAGAACGAGACGCAGAGCTTCGAGATCTGGGAAAACGGCCTCCGGCCTCGCGTAACCGCGGAGCTCATCCTGGGCAATATGTTCGGCCGGGCCTCCCAGCTTAGCTTCGTCACGCAGTCCAGCCTGAAGGAAACGCGGGGCGTCATTTCCTGGGAAGACCGGTACCTCTTCGGCCTTCCGCTCCAGACGGCCGTCATTGCCTGGCTGGAACGGGAAGAGCGGGTGAGCTACGGCTATGATCAGAGGGGCATCAGCTTCTCTGTGATCAAGCCGTTCACCAAGGACTGGGTTTCGTTCACGATGCTCCGCTGGGCGAGCACGACACTGTATTTCTTGGACGTAGCTGAATCCCAGGTGGACCGGCAGCATTTTCCCTTCTCTTCGACGTCGATCTCCGAAAGCTTGATCCGGGACCGCCGCGACGACTCGTTCAACCCCGAACAAGGTTCCTTTTTCAGTGCCGTCGTGGAATGGGCTTATCCGTTGTTCAAGGCCGAGTCGGATTTCCTGAAGAGCTTCGTGAAATACCAGCGGTTCGTTCCGTTGTCCAGGAACCTGAATTTCAGCGCGACCGCCCGGGCGGGACTCGGCACGGGATGGATACCGATCCATGAACGGTTCTTCGGCGGCGGAAGCAATACGTTCCGCGGCGAGCCTTTCGACCAGCTCGGCCCTAAAGATCCGTCTTCACAAAAGCCGGCCGGCGGAAAAGCCCTGCTCCTCTTCAACTTCGAGCTCCGGTTTCCGCTGTTTCCGTCCGTGCCGAACCTCGCCGGCGCCACGTTCTGCGACATGGGCAATGTGTTCGCTGCACGGAGCGATGTGCGTATCGCCGACCTCCAGGGGGCCGTAGGATTGGGAATCCGCTACCGCACTCCGCTGGGGCCCGTGCGGATCGACTTTGGGTGGAATCTCCATTCTCCCGAGGAGAGGAAACAACCCATCATGTTCATTACCATCGGAAACGTTTTTTAGAATGAAAAGATACGAGAGGGCAGCAATTTTGACGGCCGCCGTTATGTTGGCCGCGACGATGGCGTCTGCGGTCCCGAGCCAAACCGAAACCGTGAATTGCATCGTCGCTGTCGTGAATAAAAAGATAATCACGCTGACCGACGTCAAGCTTGTCGAGGCCTTCAGCTTTTTCGAGACGAAGGCGATCCCGGATGCCCGGGAACGCCGCCGTTTTCTCCTCGACAAGCTCATCGACCAAAAAGTCGTGATCGACATCGCCCGGGAGAAAGCGCCGGTGGACCAGGCCAAGGTCGAGGACGAATTGAACCGGCTCCTGGCCAGGCTGGGAAGAGATGAGGCGAAACGCCGGCTCGAAGAATTCGGCCTGGAGGCGGCGGACCTCAAGCCTTTTTTAGAAGAAAAAGTTCTCGGCGAGATGATCATCGCCAGCCGGTTCGGCCGAAGCACCGGCGTCACCCTCCGGGAGATCGAAACCTATTATGCCGAGACATACGCGCCAGGCCAAAAAAAGCTGGGACAGGAGCCGAAACCCCTGATTGAGGTCCTCAAGACCATTGAGGCAGAGATCAAAAAAAATAAGGTCGAAACCCAGGTCGCGCACTGGATCAAGAATCTCCGTCAGCAGGCCGAGATCGAGGTTCGGATAGACTGTCTGAATGAATGAGGTTCTCTTCCATCTTGTGCAGGTAAGCTTGATATTTCGCCGGATTTTAGGAGAGAAGGTTTATCCATTGGCAGGGAGAGATCATCCCCCTTCACTCATCTTTTGGAATAGGGGGTAGGGAGGGATTGGGGTTTAAAAATTATTCGGAGTCAAGATGAGTCGAAACGCATTCTTGTTCCCGGGACAGGGATCGCAGGCCGTGGGTATGGGCAAGAGCTTTCATGATCGTTCAGACCTTGCCCGGAAGATCTTCGCCCAGGCCGATGAGATCCTCGGCTACAGAATCTCCAAGCTCTGCCTCGAAGGACCGGAAGAGGATCTCAGGTTGACCCAGAACACCCAGCCGGCCTTGTTGCTCGTGAGCCATATCGCCTTTACCCTTTTTGGACAGGAGCCGCTGATCGCCGCCGGCCATAGCCTGGGCGAATACTCGGCGCTCGTGGCCGCCGGCGCTCTCCGGTTCGAGGACGCCGTCCTTCTCGTCCACAAGAGAGGGAGATATATGCAGGAGGCTGTGCCCGTCGGGCAGGGAGGCATGGCCGCCGTTCTCGGGATGAGCTATGAAGATCTGAGTCAAGCTCTCGCCCGGGTCAGGTCGGGTGTGGTCCAGATCGCCAACTGGAACAGCCAGGAGCAGCTCGTCATAGCCGGCCACAAGGACGCGGTCGAAGAAGCCCTCAAGATCGCCAAGCCGCCGCGGTCGATGATGCTGCCCGTCAGCGCGCCTTTTCACTCGGCCCTCATGAAAGACGCCGAAAAGAGACTGGCTGTGGATTTGGACCGGACGGAATTCAAGGACCTGAAGTTTCCGATCGTGACGAACGTCGAGGCCAAGATCATCCGTAAGGGCGAAGAGGCGCGCGATTCTTTGAAGAGGCAGGTCAGCCGCCCCGTGCTCTGGTACAAATCGATGGAGATTTTGAGCCAGGAACATATCGACACCTTCGTCGAGCTCGGCTCGGGGAAAGTCCTGACCGGGCTTTTAAAGAGGATCGGCCGGGGCTGGTCGCAGCCCTTCACGGTGTGGAACGTGGAAGACGCGGAGTCGCTCGAGAGGGCGAAGAGCTCAATCGTTTGAGCTTTCGTTGACGATCTGCGGGCCGAACTTCCAAAAATATTCGACGGCGGAATAGACCGCGGCCGCGAGAACGAGCCAGAGGCCGATCCGGCCGACGATAAAGAACTTTCCCAGAATATTTTCTCCCAGGATCAAGAACGAGATCGTGATGGTCTCCAGGGTCATCTTGATCTTTCCCGGCCAGGACGCCGGAATGACGACGCCTTTGGACGCGGCGATGGCCCGGAAGCCGGTGACGGCGATCTCCCTCCCGATGATGACGACGGCCATCCAAGCGGCCACAGAACCGGCTTCGACAAGGCAGATGAAGGCCGAGGCCATCAGGAGCTTGTCGGCGATCGGGTCGAGGAGCTGTCCGAGGGTTGTGATCTTGTTTGTGCGCCGCGCCCAGAACCCGTCCACGGTGTCCGTGAACGAGGCTAGAAGAAAGATACCGAGGGCAACGAGCTCATGTCCTTTAAAAGAAGACAACAAGGTGATGATGAGAAACGGGATCAGGCCGATCCGAAGTGTCGTCAGGGAATTCGGCGCGTTCATCGCAACGCAGATTACCAGAGCTTTTTCGCGGTGTCAAATGGGGGGCTTAACTTGTTTCAGGGGGACACCATACCCGTCTTTCTATTTTTTGATTTTCTTTTTGTCTGTTAATACATCTGAATTATTCATAAATTACGTTATCTCTCCCGGTCGTGGATTTGCAGACGGGCGCTGAATTCGGGGACATGACCCAAATTCTCCGGAATTTGGGATCGTGTCCCCCTCGTCTTGAATTCGGCGCCATCTGCGAATTCTCTTCTCGAGGAAACGACTCAATTTATGAATAATTCAGGTACATTGATCTTGATAAAAACAGGTAGCATGATAGCGAAACGCACCTCCCTGACGGGAAACGGGTATGGTGTCCCTTAAAAGTGATCGATGGTCAGTGGAAAATCGTATTGATAAAAATGTCCTTTCATTTTAAGATAAGATCATGTTTTGGCCGACAGGCCGGATCGAACAATCATTCAACACGGAGGTATCGGGATGAAGTCTATTTCCAAGGCAATCCGTCCGCGCGCCGTGTTTCTTGTCCTTTGCACGGTCGCGCTCTCGCTGCTCGTCTTCCCCCAGCAGGCCAAGAAGCCTCAGCGGATCATGAATACGGATCCGCAGCTCCGCCTGCAGTGGCACGACCAGCATGTCGAGATGAAAAAGTCCTCGAAATTCAAGGACCTGAAATGGCAGTTCCTGGGGCCGACGAACGTCAGCGGCAGATGCACAGATATCGCCGTCGTGGCGCCGAAAGGTAAGAATTACACGATGTTTGTCGCCACGGCGTCGGGCGGCGTCTGGAAGACCGAAAATGAAGGGACGACCTGGGATCCGGTCTTCGAACAGGGGCCGTCGACGGCGATCGGCAATATCGCCATCGCTCCGTCCAACCCGCAGATCGTCTGGGTGGGAACGGGCGAGGCCAATATCTTCCGCAGCTCGCAGTCCGGCGCGGGGATCTATAAGTCCACCGACGGCGGCAAGACCTGGAACCACATGGGCCTGGCCGGGACGAACACGATCGCCCGGATCGTCGTCCATCCAAAGAACTCCGACGTCGTGTACGTCGCGGCGTCAGGCCACGAGTGGACGATGAACCCGGAACGGGGTGTGTTCAAGACCGTAGACGGCGGCAAGAATTGGGAAAAGATCCTCTACGTGAATGAGGAAACGGGAGCGATCGACCTGCGCATGGACCCCCAGGACGACATGACGCTCTACGCCGCCATGTGGCAGCGGATGCGCAAGAAATGGAACGATCCGCGCAATGAGCCGGCCTATTCTGGCAGCGGCATCTTCAAGACGACCGACGGCGGCAAGACCTGGAAGCCGATTAATAACGGCCTTCCGGAAGCCAAATTCCGGGGCCGGATCGGCATCGACATCTGCCGGTCCAAGCCGAACGTCCTCTACGCTTATATAGATAATTATGAGAAGGCGAGGGAAGCGACCGAAGAAGAAAAGATGGATTCCTACGGGCTCCCCTCGGCCGGCTTCATCAAGGGTGCGACGGTGTGGCGTTCCGATGATAAGGGTGAGACCTGGAAGCTGGTCTGCCCGCTGACCCTGGAAATGAAACAATACATGGAGCGCCATTCCGGAACCTATGGCTGGGTTTTCGGCCAAATCCGCGTCGACCCCAACGACGAGAATATAGTGTACACGATGGGCCTCGGCCTGAACGTTTCGCGAGACGGCGGCAAGACCTTCCAGCGCGTCCCCAGCCCCGGCGGCGACCACCATGCGCTTTGGATCGACCCCGACAATTCCAACTATCTCGTCAACGGGTTCGACCAGGGCCTCACGGTCTCTTACGACAAGGGCAAAACCTGGAAGTACTTCCGGGATAATCTCCCTGTCTGCCAATTCTTCAATATTAATTACGACATGGGGACGCCTTTCAAAGTCTATGGATCGATGCAGGATCACGGAAGCTTCCGGGCGCCCGTCGATTTGAGCCGCGGACGGGACCGGATCCCGGCCCAGAGATTCGAAGGCGCTCCGGGCGGCGAAGGCTCGAATCATGCTATCGATCCGACCAATCCGAACATCGTCTATTCGGCCGGCTTCTACGGCTCTATTACGAGGACGGAATACGGCGATTCTGGAAGACGAGCCAGCTACAATTTGCTTCTAAAACCATCCTTAGATGAAAGGCTCCGCGGGCAGTGGCTGGCGGCATTTATCCTCTCTCCCAGCAATCCCAACGTTATTTATCACGGCATGCAGTATCTGTTCAGGTCTTTTGATAGGGGAGACACCTGGGAGAAGATCGGTCCCGACTTGACCTACAACACGCTGACAGAAATGGGCGATATTCCCTATCACACGATTTTCGCCATTTCCGAATCGCCCCGAAAATTCGGTTTGATCTATATCGGTACCGACGACGGAAAGGTTTGGGTGACCAAGGACGGTGGCAAGACCTGGACCGAGATCATGGCCGGGCTGCCGTACCAGAAGTGGGTTTCGAGAATCGTTGCCTCCCAGTATGACCTGGCCACGGTCTATATGACCCAGAACGGCAAGCGCGACGACGACGTCACCCCCTACGTCTGGAAGTCCACGGACTATGGCAAGACCTGGGAGGACATTTCTAAGGGCATCCCGCTCGGCCCGGCCAACGTCATCCGCGAAGACCCGGTGGACCGGAACGTCCTCTATGTCGGAACAGACCAGGGTGTCTATGTCACCACAGACGGGGCCAAGACATGGAACGTCCTGGGCGCCGACCTCCCCTCGACCTACGTCCACGACCTGATCATCCATCCGCGCGACAATATCATCGTCATCGCTACGCATGGCCGTGGCATGTGGGCGCTCGACGCCAACCCGATCAACAACAAAGACAAGCGTCCGCAGCGCTTCTTCTTCGAAGACTGATCTTATCGGAGGGAACGTTTCTCGGCGTCGTCGGCGGCACGGGAATTCAGGGGATGCGATTGACGAACACGCGGCCCTATCTTGCCGCCGGCTTTGCCTGGCCGGATATGGTTGTCTTCAGCTCAGATATCTCAAAAGGAAGCGGCCGGGGGATGGTTCTGGCCGGGTTCTTCGGGCTGGATTGGAGTGCGGAAAGAGGGGAATTTATTTGGCGATAGAGCGGCTTGTGCCGTTTCCCTAAGACGCGCGGCTGAACGTTTTATTCCAGTAAGTCCAAGCCTTTTTCTTGACAACATCCCCCGAAAAAAATAATATTCCTACTGAAATAAAATATATGATGTATTATCATCATTTCTTTCAAATCCACATAATGAGGGAGGAATCATGAAGTTATCCAAACGTTCTTGCGTCTTTTTGATTGTGGTCGTCGTCCTGGCGATCGTCGCCATTTCGGCCGCGCAAACAAAGGCACCGGTAGCCAAAGCAGCACAGACGAAGGTCGAGAATACCGATCCAGGGCTGCGGATGAAATGGTACGACCAGCACATGGCCCTGAAGGCCCAGACGCCTTATAAAGACATGAAGTGGCGGTTCATCGGGCCTGATATCATCGGCGGCCGGTGCACGGACGTTGCCGTTCCCAAGGGCAGCCGGACTGTCATTTACATCGCCTCGGCCGTCGGCGGACTGTGGAAGACGGAAAACACCGGGATCACCTGGGAGTGCCTTACCGACGAGCTGCCGACGCTTTCGTCGGGGGATATTGATATTGCCCAGTCCGATCCGAATATCATCTATTACGGAACTGGCGAAGCCAACATCTTCCGCGCTTCTCTCGCCGGGACGGGGATCTATAAATCCACGGATGCCGGGAAAACTTGGCAGCCCATGGGCCTGACCGGCACTTGTACGATCGGCCGGATCCGCATCCATCCGGCCAATCCCGACATCGTCTATGTTGCGGCCTCGGGCCACGAATGGACGTACAACCCGGACCGCGGCGTCTATAAGACGACCGACGGCGGCAAGACCTGGCAGAAGGTCCTCTACATCAACGAGAAAATCGGCGCCATCGACCTGGTCATGGACCCCAAAAATCCTGAGGTCCTGATCGCCTCGATGTGGAACCGCATCCGGCAGCGCTGGAGCGACCCGGTCCCCGGCGGCGAAGGGCTGTTCAAGACCGTAGACGGCGGCCGGACCTGGAAGCCCCTGACTAACGGCCTGCCCCCCGATAAGAGCAAGATCAGCCGCATCGGCCTTGACCTTTGCCTGTCCAAGCCTAACGTTATTTACGCCTATGTGGACAATCACATGGCGCTGCGAATGCCGAAAGAGGGGGAATTGGATTCCTACCTCCGGCTGAGAACTTATCCGGATATCGTCGGCGCTGAGGTCTATCGCTCGGACGACCAGGGTGAGACCTGGAAGAAGGTCAGCCCTGCGGACCGAATGATGGAACGCTTCGGCGGCACGTATGGGTGGGTGTTCGGCCAGATCCGCGTCGATCCGAGCGACGAAAACACCGTCTACCTCATGGGTCTCGGGCTGTATAAATCAACGGACGGCGCCAAGTCCTTTAAAGGTTTGAACTATGAAAGATTGCACGGCGACCATCACGGCCTGTGGATCGACCCGAGCGATTCCAACTACGTCATCAACGTCAACGACGGCGGGGCCAACGTCTCCTACGACGGCGGCAAGACGTGGCGGGATTTTCACAAAGGAATTCCCTCCATTCAGTTCTACAACGTCGCCTTAGATATGCAAAAGCCGTTCACGGTCTACGGCTCGGTCCAGGACCAGGGCACCATGCGGGGGCTCGGCGTAGGCCCGTTGCAGCCGGCGACCGGCCGCCGCTTCCGCGGGCCGGTCGTGCGTTGGGAAGACGCTCCCGGCGGCGAAGGAACGCACATCGCCATCGACCCGACCAATCCCAATCTGATTTATTCTTCCCAGTACTACGGCATGGTCCGACGCTCGGAAAAAAAGAACGACCAGTGGGAGAACAAGAACATCTATCCGAAGCCGGCCCAGGGCGAGCCCATTTATCGCGGACAGTGGCTCGCGCCCACCATCCTCTCGCCGTACAATCCTTCCGTGATCTACCACGGCTTCCAATATGTGTTCCGTTCGATGGACAAGGGTGAGACCTGGGAGAAGATCAGCCCCGACCTGACCTACAATGACCCGCAGACGCAGGGAAAACTGCCCTATGCCATCAACTATGCCGCGCTGACGGCCATCGCCGAATCGCCTTTTAAGTTCGGAGTGATCTACGCCGGCACCGACGACGGCCGCGTCCACGTGACGAAAAACGGCGGTGAAACCTGGACAGAAATCACCGCCGGGCTGCCCTACAACAAGCACGTCTGGACGATTGTCGCTTCGAAATATGACCCGGCGACGGTTTATATTGCGCTGATCGGCCGACACGATGACGATTTTGCGGCTTATGTTTTTAAGTCCGCGGACTACGGCAAAACGTGGACGAGCATTGCGGCCAACCTTCCGGGCGGCCCGACGAACGTCATCCGCGAAGATCCCAAGAAAAAGGACGTTCTCTACTGCGGCACAGACCTGGGCGTGTATGTGACGACGGACGGGGCCAAGACCTGGAATTATCTAGGCAGCGGCCTGCCGAATGCAGCGGTTTGGGACCTTCAGATCCATCCACGGGACAACATGATCGTCATCGCCACGAACGGCCGCGGGATGTGGGTCATTGACGACGCCTCGCCCGTGCAAAAATAAGATAAGATCGCTCATTCAAATCCTCCATATCCCCTCTTCTCCAAGGGGAGTGAGGGGGGATGACTATGTCGAGAGGGAGAAATCATGATCTCCCAAAATCGTCCGAACAGGACAATTTTCTTTATCGTTTTGACCGCCGCGATCCTCACTTCTCAAGCGTTGCCGGCCGACGTGCTTGAGCAGGGCCGGCCGCTTAAAATCCAGAACAAGGTCCCCCAGAAAGCCTACGCTTTCACGCTGCGCGACATCAGGCTGGCGCTGCCCATGAAGCTCAGGGCAGAGGCGTTGCCGAACACTCCGCATGTTCCCTATTTTCTGGAAAGAGGCTCCTGTCCCCGAATTTTGACATCCTGTGAAAGGGGTGAGTCTGCCCCTTTTTTTGCTTGATTCTCGGCCGATTTTGATTAGGATAGGAATAAGCGGGGCGAGCCGTCGTCCCGGGAGCGGATAAGGAAATTCAAGGATGATTGGGAAGACGACCGTCAGGGTCAGAATCCGTGAATACCGTCCTTCCGACCTGCCGCAGATGCTTGAGCTCGTCCGGGAGCTTGAGGCGGACCTCGCCGAGAAATTCAAGGATGTTCAAATAAAGTCGGGAATCGAGGATTATCAGGACCGCTATCTCAGGCCCGGGACGAAGTATAAGACTTTCGTGGCGGTCATGGGCAGAAAAATCGTCGGCTTTCTCATCGGATATCCCTCGCTCGGAGCTCCCGAAGTCGACAACATGTATGATATTCTTCCTGTTTCTCCGGGATGGACCCCGCCGGAGTTTTACCTCCAGATTACGTTCGTCTCCAAGCCCTATCGAAACAGGGGAATTTCCAAAGCCCTCCACAAAAAAGTCATTGAATACGCGCGCCACAGAGGGCATAAGGAAGTTTATGCCTGCATCGCCAAATGGAATCTTCCGGAGCTCAATGTCATCGACTCGTTTGAATTCGTCAAAAAAGACTTGGGATACCGTTACAGGCTGTCGTTGAAACTCTAGTGGTCCGCCTTTTTTATCTCAAAATATCAAGCAGCTCGACCTCATAGACTAGGATTGTGTTGGGCGAGATGACGAATCGCTTCTCGCCCTCCCGCTGCCTGGCGTAGAATCCGCCTGTCCCGTAGGCTTGGTCGGAGGGGACGATGACGAGGCGCTTTTCGCCTTTTTTCATCTGAGCGACGGATGTGTCGAAACCGGGATTGACCTTGGTCTTTCCGACTTCGAAGTCGAACAGCTCGGGCTTCTCACCCCAATAAGGCTTGCCCGCTTCGGCCGTGCTGGCGAAAGACTTGCCGGAGAGAGTTTTCCCTGAATAAGCGATCTTGAGCTTTGCCCCGGGCGCCGGGATTTTTCCCTTCCCTTCGGTCATGATAATATATTTCAGGCCGTTTTCGGCGGCGAAAGCATTCGGCCAATTCTTGGCGATCATCTCGTTTTCGTCGCGCCTCTTTTTTTCGTCGGCGTCTTTGACACGAACCTTTGCCTCCTCGACCATCTTCTGGAAGGACTCGGTCGTCGGCCGAAATTTCCTGGCTGCTTTTCCGACACGAACGATTTTTATGTTCTGCACGTCGTCGCCCTGCACGATAGAAAAGACGACATCCATTCCCTGGATGATACGGCCGAACACGGTGTAATCGCCGTCGAGATAGGAGCGATCGCCGAGGGTGATGCACCACTGGCTTCCGTTCGTGTGCGGTCCGCCGTTGGCCATATTCACCATGCCCGCCCGGCCGTGATTCAGGTCGGGATGGATCTCGTTCGGGAACTGATAGCCGGGATCCTTCGCCTTGTCGCTTTTGGGAATCCCGCACTGGATGACGTGGCCCGGCACAACCCGGTGCCACGTGGTCCCGTTGAAATAGGGTGTCCCTTCGGGAAAGGCCGCATTCTTGATCGTCCCTTCGGCCAGGCCGACAAAATTCGCGGTGGTCATGGGGGTTTTTTCGAACTCGAGGCGCAGGACGATCAATCCTTTGTTCGTCGTTACTTCGGCATAAAGGCCGTCTGAATATCTCTTCGGCGCGCAGCCGTCGAAAATAGCCACAGACAAAACCAAAATGCCTGGTGTCACAATCATGTTTCTTGCGAATTTCATTTTTTTAAATCCTTGTTAGCCTGACATTATATTTTCTTAACTGAAATGTCAAAGACTGGAGCGAGGGCGGCGCTGGTTGCGACCCGCAGGGGGATGGCTGGCATGAGGGCTGTCGGATGCAGTTCGGCCGATCTGGGTCCTATCGTGGAAATTGTCAATAGGATTGTATTTTCATATAATTCGATCGTGGGCGAGCCGAATTCTGTCACGCCGATGATGGCGCAGTATTTCCG
>Ga0315279_10002529_pt1 | contig 27211 bp, 6 predicted proteins | sample YL17G06_20_MG_FD_203694 | JGI IMG/M metagenome (GOLD analysis project Ga0315279, IMG submission 203694) | Sediment microbial communities from Yellowstone Lake, YNP, Wyoming, USA - YL17G06_20 | ecosystem: Environmental > Aquatic > Freshwater > Lake > Sediment | place: USA: Wyoming | collected... | reverse complement strand
CCCCACATATCCTTAATGTTATCAATGGTGACGTTTATTCTGAAATTCGTGCCGATGTCGCTTGGACCTTTTTCTACGAGTGCTGGATCAACGTATATCTTCGCAAACCGTGTTTCCTCGTTTCCAATAGTGTAGAATGTTGATGGACTGTTTTGGTTGTTATATTCAGTTGATATCCAGCCTATGCTTCTAGATGTATTAGACATTCGGACTTCATCGAGTGTGCCGTTAGTATACTGAGTCGTATATCGGCCGATGTAACAGGGATCATTTGTTGACATTACATTGCCAGTCAATGCGGCTGGCGTGCCAGTCGATACTCCGTTTATGTAGAGGCGTATCTGTGAACCATCATAAACGCCGACGACATGGTACCACTGACCAACTTGTAGGCCGAATGTGGCAACAACGGTCTTGTATGTGGGGCCTGTAATGACTCCCCAACCTACGATCCCGCCACTTGACTGCCACATAATATAGCTTCCTGACGTGAAGCTGCTCCATTTTGATACTAGGCCGCTTCCGGCTACAAGGTTCGGTTTTATCCATGTTTCGATTGTAAGCTGGCTCATTCCCTTCTGACTTACATTGTTTCCACAGTCAATGTAGTCACTGCTCGGGATGAAACCGTATGCGCCGTCAATCTTCCCAGTTGCAGATCGATTCACGCTTCCATATACTGCGCCATTGTTTTGGTTTGATGTGGAGTCGTAGGCTATTGGTGGGTATTTGACTGGCTCGCGAGAGAGTGCCTCAGTGATGTTATCTATACACATCCCTGTCCACCAGTCGGCTCCCGGTCCGCCAGTTACGTTGCCCGTGCCTCCGTAGTAGGTCCACAGCTGATTGTTTGATGAAGCGTATGTGTCTCTGTATATGGTATCTGTAAGCACGGCCGGAGTATCAAACCTGTGGTCGTCCCACGCGCCTGGAGGACCATATGTGATTGGTACGCCGAGGTATTCTCTACTGCTTGGGTAGAATGTTGGATTGACATCCCTGTAGAGCTCAATTTCGCCGTAGCCCGAAATTGGCAAGTATTTCGGAACAAGCATGTAATAGTAGCTACCATACTTGAATGAGTAGCCGCAGAACCTGCCGCCCTGAAAGATTGGATTATTAACGTTCTTAGTCCAAGTTTTAAGATCGGTTGAAGTGGCTAAGCCTATGCAACGTCCTAGTGCACCACCACCTACCGTGTTGTACCATTGGTAGTACGTGGTGCCTATCTTGATAACGCCCCAAGGGTCGAGGCCGTAGCTGGGATCTTCCCAAGTGCCCGTGGCTCCGGTGAGGACAGGATTTCCTTCGTATTTGGTCCAATGAGTTGCGTCTGTCGAGTTCGCGAGTCCAATTACCATTGGACTACCATACCTGTACAGCATGAACCATGTTCCGTTTTCTTTCCATACCATAGGAACATCAGCAGAACTCAGCACTGGGTTGCTCGAGTCTGCGGTCCACCCTGTTTTTCCGTTTGGCGAAGTGAAATGAAGGATTCCGCTCCAACCGCAGAACAGGTGATAGGTGCTTGTTTCTGTTTCGTAGAATACTGAAGCAAAGCCATTGCGGGAGCCATTCAGAACAGGGTTGCCTTCGTATTTGTGCCAGTATTCGGGAGGGGACGGAGGAGTTTCTTCGAGGTGTTGCACCATGATGTAACTTGAGTCCCAAACGGCTGTCGCATTCTGTTGGCTTGACGCAGCAGCGTTGCCATAATACATGTACAGCACCGTGTCTGATGTTGAGGAGAGGCTCGGCACCCTCACCCAAGCAACCAAGCGCCCAGTATTGTAGTCATAGCGTTCTATTTCGTGGTCAAGCTTGTTCATTAAGTAGTCGGTGAAAGCGATGTCGTCGCCGTCAGATTGTGCCTTCGATGAAAGATCGGAGTCGATGATGTCGACTAGAACTGGGAAGTTGGTCAGGTCGGCCGCAACCTTTGTGTGGTTGATTGTCACCGTCTTCCTATGTGACCAACTCGAATCCCACCAGTCTCCCTGCGCATTTGTGGGACGAATGTCTAGCAAGACAGCGAAAGTCCCTAGCAATATTAGCCAAAGTGCAATTGTACAACTTAATTTTCCCTGAAGCGATTTAGATAATAACATGTCTACTCCTTTCTCCTTTTAATTTGCAGATAAATAAAGAACAAAGAAGATATTTAAGACTTCAGGAACTAACTTCTATTCTCGGGTCTTAGATCGATAACAAAAAGTGTGACTAACTAGGGATACGTGAAGCCGAAGTTTCTGGCTACTATCGTAAGGTCAAAGATGTCTATGACGCCGTCTCCTTTCAAATCATAGGTTGCTGCTTCTGCCCAGTTTGGATCGCCCTGCTTTGCGTTGTAATACGCTGCTATTGTGCGCAGGTCTAATATGTTCACGGTTCCGTCGTTGTTCACGTCGCCTTGTATGGGCGAGAATATGTAGGTAACGTCAGGTCCCATGCTGATCTGGCCCAATCCGCCTCTGACGTAGCTGAGGTCAGGACTATTTGAATAGCTCAGGTTAGCCCACTGGAAAAAGATGAGTCCGAATTGATTGTTCATGTAGCCTGGGGAGTCCTTCCAGATGTGATAGTAGGTCACATTGAATTCTACTGTCATCAATGTTTGAATTCCGCTTATAGGTATGCCTGAGGCAATACCGGTGATGTTTCCACTTGCCTCGTCGACAGATACTGTTCCTATTCCCCAAACAGGGTTCCAAGTCACGCCTGCTATGTCTAGTAGGGTTGCGTTGTAGTGGATTTCGAACTTGAAATCTTCAACGTAAGAAGCATTGGAAACGTTCACGGCTATCGTGAACGTTTCGTTGTATTTTCGGCAAGTTTTGCTCGAGGGAATTAGGTCTAAAGTTGGCTTCATACCCGTGATCCTGTATGTTCCATCGTTCGACGTGTGCACTATTTGTGCCCAGTGCGAATCGCCGAGCTTGTGAGTTTGGAAATGTATTGATGTTTCTCTCACGGAGTTCGTGAGTGGGTCTTCGACTCTGAACGTAAATGTTGCCAGAGGAGCGGGTCCGGTGCTGTTGAAACTTGACAATGTAGATACTGCCGCGAGTTGATAGTAGCCTGAACCAGTCTCGTTGTAGGCGAGATACCAGTTGTCATCTCCCCATACTGCGTCTAGTGTTGAGTTGAAGTCGATACCTACAAGAGTTATTAGGCCATCATCCCAAGTTAGGTTGAAGTCGAAACCCCACATGTCTTTTATATATTTGACTGTGACGTTTATTTTGAAATTGGTGTTGACATCGCTTGGACCTTTTTCCACGAAGGACGGATCAACGTAGATCTTCGCAAACTCTTCTTCTTCGTTTCCAACGGTGTAGAACGTTGATGGATTGTTTTGGTTGTTATATTCAGTTGAGATCCAGCTGAGGCTTCGAGAGGCGTTTGAGATGCGGACTTCGTCGATCGTTCCATTCATGTACTCACTAAGATAGTGTCCTATGTAGCACGGGTCATTAGTTGATGCTATTTTACCTGAAACCGGTTGCGGTGTTCCGACCTGTGTTCCATTTATATAGAGCCTGATTTGTGAACCATCATAAACGCCGACAAGATGATACCACTGCCCTGCTTGCAAAGCAGGCGTATCGTAGAAGTTGGCAGATGACGTCTCAGTAACCACTCCCCAGCCAACCTTGCCAGTGCCCGATTGCCACAGAATGTAGCTTCCACCAGTTCCAGCTGTCCAGCTGCTCCATTTTGACATTATACCGCTTCCTATTGCACTGTTTGGCATGACCCAAGCTTCAACTGTGAGGCCGTTCATCCCCTTCAGACTCGTATTGTCCCCACAATCAATGTAATCACCGCTTCCATGAAGCTCGTTTGCACCGTCAATCTTGCCGGTAGCATTCATGTTCATAAGGCCGAAAACCTCGCCATCATTTTTGTTGACTGTTGAATCAAACTCCGCCAAGACGTTCTTGCTGACTTTGGAGATTGCTTCGGAAATGTTCGCTTCTATGCACATGCCAGTTCGCCATGCACCACTATACTCACCAGCGTAGTATGCCCAGAGTTCGTTGTTTGAAGCTACGTAGGAGTCCCTGTATATAGTGTCGGTAAGCACAGTCGGGGTGTCTTGATCATGACTGTCCCATTGAGCTGGACCATAATTAATAGCAACTCCAAGATACTCTCTACTACCCGGGTAGAAAGTTGGACTGCTGTCCCTATACAGTTCCATTTGACTGTAGTCACCGCCGACGGTGTAGTGTGATACGAGGAAATAATAGTAGCCTTCATACTTGAATGAGAAACCACAGAACCTGCCGCCCTGAAAGATGGGATTATTAACGTCCTTCGTCCAGGTCTTAAGGCTTGTGGAAGTAGCCAGGCCGGTGCAACGTCCCAGAGGCCCACCGCCAATCGAGTTGTACCATAGGTAGTAGGTCGATCCCACTTTTATCACACCCCACGGATCCAATCCGTATGAAGGATCGTCCCATTGGCCAGTGCCCCCTGTCAATACAGGGTTTCCCTCGTACCTCGTCCAGTGAACGGCATCAGTTGAGTTTGCAAGCCCTATGACAAGTGGGTTTCCATACCTGTACAGCATGAACCATGTTCCGTTTTCTTTCCAAACCATCGGAACTCCTTCACCATTCCCGCTCAGAACTGGGTTGTTTGGATCAGCAGTCCAGTTTTTCCCGTCAGAGGACGTAAAATGCAGAATTGACCCGTAGCTGCAGAACAAGTGATAGACGCTTGTAGCACTATCATAGAACACTGACGCAAAACCTTGCGACGTGCCGCTTAGTATAGGGTTACCTTCGTATTTGTGCCAATAGCTCTTGGACGGACTCTCGGTTTCTTCGAGGTGTTGGACCATGACGTAGTTGGAGTCCCAGACGGCTGTCGCATTCTGTTGGCTTGACGCAGCAGCGTTGCCATAGTACATGTACAGCACGGTGTCTGATGTTGAGGAGAGGCTTGGCACCTTCACCCAAGCGACCAAGCGTCCAGTGTTGTTGTCGTAGTACTCTATTTCATGATTGAGCTTGTTCGCGGAGGAGTCCGTGAAAACAATGTCATCACCGTCAGGCTGCGCCTTCAACGACAGATCAGAATCGGTGACGTCTATTAGAACTGGAAAGCCCGTTAGGCTGGCTGCAACCTTCGTATGATCGACTGTAATCATCTTTCTATGGCTATAATTAGCATTCCACCAACTATCTGCAGCAGCTGTTCGAATATTGAGTGTGGCTGCAAAAACACTCAAGAAAAGCAATCCAAGGATGGTTAACCCATAGAACCTTTTGAGATCTCTTTTACGCAATATCATGTTCACTAATGTCTCCCTTCCCCTTTTAATTTGCAGTTAAATAAGGAGCAAAGAAGATATTTAAGACTTCAGGAACAAACTTCTATGTGCTCGAGACGATTATGCAAAACACTTCTGAAAAAAAGAGGATTTTCGGGTGTTAGCAGTCGTATTTGAAGCCGAAGTTTCTGGCTACTATTATTAGGTCGAAGATGTCAATTGTGCCGTCACCGTTCAGATCATAGGTTCCTGCCTCAGCCCAGTTTGGATCGCCAGTTTTCGCGTTGTAGTATGCAGATACCGTGCGAAGGTCGAATACGTCAACCTCGCCGTTGTTGTCCACGTCGCCTTGTATCGGCGAGAAAGTGTATGTGACATCTGGACCTATGTCTATTTGATTTGCTCCGCCTCTAACGTAGGCAAGATCTGGGCCGCTTGGATAGCTAAGGTTAGCCCATTGGAGGAATATTATTCCAGACTGGTTGTTTGCCCAGCCAGGAATTAAGTTTTCATCTTTCCACACATGATGGTAGGCAGCGTGGAAGGTCAAAGTAATCAGCGTTAGATTTCCAGTTTTTAGGCTTCCTGCTGTGCTCCCGGTGATGATTCCGTTGCCTTCGTCTATTGTAATGGTTCCTGTTCCCCAAGTGTTCCAAGTAACGTTCACGTAGTCGATGAGTGTCGTGTTATAGTGAATTTCAAATTCGAAGTTCTCAAGGTTGGAAGCGTTGATAACCGCTATTGTTATGGTGAAGTTCTCGCAGTATTTGCGGCAGGTTACGCTTGTCGGGTTCAGGTCAAGCTTGGGTTTGCTGGCTTGTATGAAATGTGCCACAACAGTGGAATCGCCAGTGATCGTCAGTGTAGCGGGATTGGCTGAGCCAATCAAATCGTCACTCCAGTGATCGAAGCTCCAGCCCAAATCCGGACCAGCAGTCAACTCAACCACATCACCATAATGGTAAGGTCCGGTGTTGTTCAAGTCCACGGAACCGCTTCCAACAGTGGACACAGTTAAAGTATACACGTTCTCAATGTCGAAGCTCCAAGTGGGAGAGCGGGCTTCATCCGTGGTTGTATCAGGTTCGTTGCCCCAGTAGTCGTATGTGGTTCCTCTTTCAATCGCATACCAAGAATATGTTCCGTTGCCCAGTCCTGTGACCTCAACGGAGGCTACTTCTCCTTCGCGTAAGAGTTTGTCTTCGCCGATGAGTGTTCCATCAGCCCAGTAGAAAGCTACATCGTAGGTTTGCGCGCCGTGAACGGTGACGTTGAGTCTGATCTTTCCTCCTGACTGGAAGATTGTTGAGCCATGTCCTGGGTAGGCGTTCGTAGGTGCTCCAGGGTTGGCTAGCATCTCTGGGATGAAGGTGACTCCTGCAGCTATTTGTCCGGTTCCCTGGTTGGAGGTTGCCCATAGGAGAGCTGTTTGGCTAAGCATGGATATGGTTGGAATCATTGAAGATTGATTGTATATTTCGGCAGCGTAGGTCCAGTTTCTTCCGTCAGTCGAGTTATAGAGAAGTACATGGTTGTCTGTCTCATCAAGAAGCACGAGGTAGATGTTGTCGCCATATCGTACGAAGTTTACTCTCGTTGAATAGTCAGGCACATTGTTCATTACTGTCTGCTCGGACCCCCAAGTCTGCCCCGCGTCGAACGATTCAACACATCTCAACGTGTCGCTCTCGCGAACCTGATAGTACAGATAGTAGTGCGTTCTGTTCATGGGCAACAGCCCCGGTCCCCAGCCCGGAGAAGTCTGCGTCAGTATCGTACCTGGGATGCTCCAGCCAGAACTCTGGTTCCACGTCCAATACTCGATGTGGGTACCGCCGTTCCTGCCAAAGACCCAGCAGCTATCGTTTCCGAAGCTGTAGGCGTTTCCAACAAACCTGTCATACAGGTTTTCTGTGATGGCTGTGGAGCGGTTTCCTGGAACCAGCGAGAGAAACTCGTCGAAAGAGTCAGCAGTTATCATCTCAAGGTCACTGTATGTTGCGTTATCGTGTTGAGCATCACCCCCGTAAGACCATGCCATGTGAATCTGGCCTTCATAGTACATCAGGATCGGGTGACCGTTTGCTATACCCTCGTTGCTCCAGTCGCAGACAGGCTGATCTGTAGTGATCCAGCCCAAGTTCCTGTCAAATTCAGCATAATAAGGACTGTGCTCTTCGCCGTTAGGAACAGTGTCAATATGTTGAAATATGACGTAGAACTTATCTGGGTTAGTAGCAGATCGTCCCATTTCAGGATTACCCCAACAATACCAAGTTCCCACATTCTGTAGCGGATTGAAAGTTGTAAAACTGTAGTTCGTCACCACAGTCGATTTACCATCCGTGACCGTGACAAGCCAATAGTACAAGCTGTTGTAAGCACCCATTGTACTTGGTTGTGCCGTGTAGGTTCCATCTCCAACGTTAGTGTAGGTTTCTATGTTTTGCCATGTTCCTGAAGCGTTTGTGCTGAAAGTCACATTCATCAGGTTGCTGTCTGGATCTGAGGCTTGAATTGACAGTGTTGGGTTCGGTTGGATTCCGGCTGCTTCGTTTGATGGTGAAGGGGTGGATATTGAGGGCGGATAGTTTTCTGGGCGCGTTGTGAAGGTGAATGTTGCTTCAGTACGGTTTGTGCCGTCTGTGACGTTCACGTGCCAAGTGTAGGCTGTACTGTACGAGAGGCTGCTGACAGACTCGTTGTATCTTCCGTTGTAAACGTTGGTGCCGCTGCCTGAGCCTATGTCTGGAGACGTTGTCACCGTATAGTTCATCGCGTCATTATCTGCATCTTGGAGCGTAAAGCCAAGCTTGGGTATTGTCGTTTGGACGTTTGTCGCTCCATTCGATGGGTCTGGATCACTGATTATTGGAAAGCCTACTAGTGCCTCTTCGTTTTCAAGAGTGTAGAATGTGCTCGTGTCTCTTTGGTTATTGTAGCTGGTAGTTGTCCAGGCAGCGCTTCTCACGGCTTTGGAAACACGTACCTCATCCAGAGTTCCGTTGCCTATTCCCATGCCTTTCCCGATGCCTAGGTCTCTGGCGTTGCTCAGGTCATAGGTGAAACTTGATATGTCGGTGGTTCCGAGGAGGTTTCCGTCCGCGTAGACTTTCTGCTGGTTGCTTTGTTTATCCACTGAAAGCGCGATGTAGTGCCAGTTTCCATCGTCGTACTGCGTGCCGCTGGCATAAGTTGTAAAAGTGGTATATGCGACAGTAACGTCTTGCATTCCCCCTCTTACTCCGCCCGTGGCCTTGATACGCAGCCCGTAGGCTGAGTCTTGTGTTCCCGGTGGTGGTCCTTTCCACATTAGGTCAAAGTCGTTGGGTATGTTGTTCAGCGGTCTTATCCAACCTTCTAAGGTGAAACTGCCGGTGCCCATGTCTAAGCTTGCGGCATCGTTCACTCTGACGTAATCGTCAACGCCGTCCAGTCCGACTGCACCATCGATTCTGCCTTGAGCAGTCTGGTTTAAGCCGCCCATTGGGGTTCCATCATTATTGTACGACGTGGAGTCCTCGAGAATGCCAGAAGCTTCTTCGAAGTGCTGAACTAAGACATAGTTTGTATCCCACACGCTTGCAGGATTCGCCTGGCTGGATGCAGCAGCATTGCCGTAGTACACGTATAATGTCGTGTTTGAAGTTGAAGACAGGTTAGCGCTGACCCACGCAATCAGGTGACCAGTGCTGCCATTGTAGTATTCTATTTCATCGTTAAGCTTAGTGCCGAGGGAGTCTGTGAACAGTATGTCGTCACCGTCGCTTTGGGCATGAGACGTAAAGTCAGAACTTGTAACATCAATCAGCACTGGGAAGTTGGTTAGATCTCCACCTACCTTGGAATACTGAATCACAAATTTCTTCCTGTATTGCCATGCTGTGTCATACCAAGCCTCGGTTTTGAAAGTGCAGGTTGCCGTGGTCGTTTGTCCTGAGCCTAGAGGATCCGTTGCATTTACAACCCACGTACAAAACGTACCAAACTGGAGACTTCCAGTTATCGGAATGTGAATTGTCGTTCCACTTGCCGCTCCTGTGCCGCTTTTTACCCCACCGATAGCGTCAGGAGTCATAGTCACGTTGTAGTCTATCATGTCGCTTTGCGAGTCAGACAGAACAAAGGTCAGTTCGGTCAATGAAATTGGTACACCTGTGGTCCCGTTGGCCGGTGATGGGCTACTCACTGCAGGAGGAGTGTTCACTCCTGTGGTTTCCTCAGCGCCAACGCTATAAAATGTGCCAGGGCTGTTCTGGTTGTTATATTCGGTGGAAACCCAGCCCGCGCTTCTTACGGAACTGGAAACCCTGACTTCGTCGATCAGACCATCAAATTCTCGCGCGCTATCAGTCCCTCTCCACCCAATGTATGTGCTGACAATCGGCGAGGAAGTTATGGTTAAAGCGCTTCCAGTTCCTGATGCAGAACCATTGATGTAGAACTTGACCTCACCCGATGATGAGGCTCTGGTCACAACGACGTGTTGCCAAATGCTCAGTGAGATAGAGTTCAGGTTTGAATATGAATCCGACATACCCATTGCCGAAAACCACAACCGTTTTTCAGATGCGTCATTGTCCAGTAGGAATTCGTATCCCTGCGGCGGCGAGTTATTGCGCCGCGAGAAGATACGTCCCCAATTGCTCTCACCCCATGTGTCAGGGGAGATCCATGCTTCGATTGTGAGGTCACCTGTAAGGTCAAGCGTATTACTAGTCCCAACATTTATCCGATCGTCTGCTCCGTCAAAATTGTCCGTTCCATCGATTTTCCCAGCAACATCTTGAGAGGATCCAGTATAAGTTCCATCATTATTGTTGGATGTAGAATCGTAGTCTGTTCCAGATGTCTCGGCAAGATGCCAGACACCCTTAAAGCCGGAGTCCCAGACACCAGTCGGGTTCTGTTGATTAGAAGCACCAGAATTGCCGTAGTACATATATAGCGTCGTGTTTGCTGTTGAAGAAATATTCGCACAGACCCATGCGACAAGCTGTCCTGTACTAGCATTGTAGAATTCTATTTCGTGGTCAAGTTTGTTTTCAGAGTTGTCGGTGAAAACTATGTCGTCCGCATCGTTTTGGGCGTGAGACGCCAAGTCAGAACTCGTGGTGCTGATTAGGATAGGAAAGTTTGTGAGGTCTGCAGTGACTTTCGTGTAGTCAATTGTTATTTTCTTTCTATACTGCCAGTCAGTGTTCCACCAAGTTCCTAGAACTGGTTTGATAACTATTGCGGCAGCGAGGAAGCTGACGAGCAATAGGCTAAGAATGATTAAGGCACATGGTCTCCTAGAATCCAGTTTGAATAACGTCATGTTCTACTCCTTTCTCCTCTTAATTTGCAGTTAAATAAGGAGCAAAGAAGATATTTAAGACTTCAGGAACAAACTTCTATACGAAGCCAGAATCCAAGGAGCAACATAAAGAACCAAACCTCGAAACCTCTGCGTACAATGGTCAGAAAGAAAGGGAGCTTTGGAGTGTCAACAGTCGTACTTGAAGCCGAAGTTTATCGCTATCTTTATCAGGTCGAAGATGTCGATTGTGCCGTCACCGTTCAAATCATACGCTGAAGCCGTTGTCCATCCTGGGTCTCCAGTTTTCAGGTTGTAATATGCAGATGCCGTGCGAAGGTCTAACACGCTGACTTCACCGTCGCTGTCAACATCGCCTTGTATTGGCATATAAGTGTAGTTGAGGTTAGCCACTTCTATCTGGTTAGTGAGCCCTTCTTCGTAGCGAAGGTCCGAACCTACGACACGGCTCAGGTTGGCCCAGTGGAACCACACCTTGCCTTCCAGCTTGTTTATCCAGCCTGGATAATCTTTCCATATTATTGTTTCGTTGGCGTGAAAAGCGATGTTCAGTAGCCATCCGCCTCCGTTTGCAGGAGTGCTTGGATTGATGTGCCCTCGGACTATTCCTGGTGCTGTGAAGTCGATAGTCCCGGTTCCGTCCAAAAAGGTGCCCCAGCTGACATTCACGTATTCAAGCAGCGGCACGTCATACCAGATTTCAAAGATGAAGCCCTTGACGTTTAAAGCGTTTGTCAGGTTGATTTGCACCGTGAAGTTCTCGCAGAACTTGCGGCATGCAACGTCTCCCGGATTCATTGCGAGCTTTGGAAGTGTGCCAACTGTGAAGCTGTAGGTCTCAGTTCTCTGCTCGTCTGAAGTTGGGGATGGTTCAGCTCCAGTGAAATCATATCCTGCTCCTCTCGCTACTGCGTACCATTTGTAGTTTATTCCCGACACCAAGCCTGAAACGTCTATCGAAGCTATGTTACCTTCTTGCAGAAGCCTGTCTACTCCAATTAGAGTTCCGTTTTCCCAGTAGAACGCAACGTCATAAACTTGGTTTCCATGAACTTTTGCCTGAAGCTTCGTGGATGTTGTCCCAAGTGGAAGAACTTCGTAGTCATCCGGATACAGATCAGTCGGCACAGCTGGGTTGGACAGCATCTCAGGCACCACTGTTATCACTCCCCACACAGGTCCGCTGTACGGATCAAGCTGTCCCGTGGCTGATATCAAAGCTGTTTGGTGCAGGATGGTTCCATGATGCAAGGTGCAATCACTTCCTACTTGCGCACGTGGCAATATAGTAATCTTTGGTCCCCAGTGTTCCATGTCAGATGAATAATAGGCGACCGCATTTCCGCCAACATCAACTAGGAAAATGTAAAAGTTGTTGCCGTATCGTGCAAGTGATAGCCGGCTGTACTGTTGATTCGTGTTCAGTTCGGAGCAGGTTTGCTCCAGTCCCCATGTTGCGCCTGCATCCGTGCTTCTGATATATTTCACAACAGCGCTTCCCGTTCTTGCCCCAGAAACATAATAAAGGTACCATGTTGTTCTACTGTACATCAGCAACTCTGGAGTAGCTCTCAGCACAGAGCCCTTTGATGCCATGATTGGAGTGCCATGATTGCTTCCCCATCCAGTGCCATTCTTCCATTCGTAGTACTTGATGAAATACGTGCCGTTGTTGTCCGTTTCTTCACACATCAGCCAAGCATAGGTGTTGTTGAAAACGTATACTGATGGCAGCCCTTCCTGCCAATTGTTGTAACCTATTTGCACTTTGCTGGTGTCAAAGTCTATCGAGTTGAATCCCTCCCACGTATCACTATTGACTACCCAGTTGCCAAGGTAGCCGTCCATGAATACATGGTAAGAATCATCCCAATACCCCCAACTGGGGTGACTGCAATGTCCACTTGCGAAAGTAGGCTCATTCGTTTCGACCCAGCCAGCGTCTAAGTCATAGCGAGCATATCCTATTGGACCATCCCCAGACCAAATTACTATGTATTGGCCCTCCTCCGCCGCTGGCCTAATGTAGGGGATTTTCCAGCAATTCCCAATTCCTATTTGCTGGACCCTTTGACCCACATAGTTCACTAATGTCAGGCTAAAGGTGCTGGTCATCGTGATGCTTTCGTTGGCAGCGTCGGTGGCTGTTACTCTCCACTGGTATGTTGTACCTCTGTGTAGGAAGCTGGTTGGTGTTGCGTTATATGTTCCGTCTCCAACAGCAGAGTAAGTTCTTATCGGATGCCATGAGCCCGAGTCTCTTGTTTCAAACACAATATTCATTGGACGATTCTCGACGTGATCTGCGTAAATTGACAACTCGGGATTGAGAGACACGCTGGCTCCGCCATCGCTTGGAGATGGGTTGGATAAGAAGATCTTTTGAGGTGCGACATTGAGAGTGAAGCTCCATGTTGGGGAACGTGCTTCGTCGGTTGTCGTGTCCGGCTCGTTGCCCCAATAGTCGTATGATGTTCCCCGCGCAATAGCGTACCATGAATAGGTTTGGCCGTCACTTAGCCCTGAAACCTCAAGAGTTGCCACTTCGCCGTCTCGCAACAGCTTGTCCTCGCCCATGAATGTTCCATTGGCCCAATAGAAGGCAACGTCGTATGTTTGAGGGCCATGTACCGTCACTTCGAGCTGGACGCTATTCTTGGGTTGAACCACAGTTAACCCGTTTCCGGGATGCGGATTTGTAGGTGCTCCCGGGTAGGCTAGCATTTCCGGGACAGAGTAGACTCCAGCAATCATGTCTCCGCCTCCCTCTGGCGCCTTCGCAGCTGTCCATAACAGGGTCGTTTGGCTTAGCATTGCTATTGAGGGAACGATTGAAGATTGGCTGTATATCTCGGAGGCATAGGTCCAGTTTCTTCCGTCGGTTGAGTTGTAGAGAAGTACGTGGTAGTCTGTCTCATCAAGGAGCACGAGGTAGATGTTGTCGCCATATCGTACGAAGTTTACTCTCGTTGAATAGTCAGGCACATTGTTCATTACTGTCTGCTCGGACCCCCAAGTCTGCCCCGCGTCGAACGATTCAACACATCTCAACGTGTCGCTCTCGCGAACCTGATAGTACAGATAGTAGTGCGTTCTGTTCATGGGCAACAGCCCCGGTCCCCAGCCCGGAGAAGTCTGCGCCAGTATTCTGCCAGGTATGCTCCACCCCGAGCCTTGATTCCATGTCCAATATTCGATATGCGTGCCGCTGTTCCTGCCAAAGTGCCAGACACAGTCGTTGCCAAAACTGTAAGCGTTTCCGACGTATCTGTCGTTGAAGTCTTCTGTTATGGGTGTTGCGCGGTTTCCGGGGGTCATTGAGTGGAAATCGTCGAAGGTGTCAGCACTGATCATGTCGACATATTGGTTGATCGGATCGTCATGCGCTGCGTCGCCTCCGTAAGACCATGCTAGATGAATCTGACCGTCATAATACATTTGGAATGGGTGACCGTTTTGTATGGTTTCGTTGCTCCAGTCACATACGGGTTGGTTCGTAGTGATCCAGCCCAGGTTTCTGTCAAACTCTGCGTAGTACGGACTGTGCTCAGCTCCGTCAGGATACTGGAACGTGATATAGAACCTGTCTTGTTTGGTGGCAGATCGGCTTATATCCGGGTTGCCCCAGCAGAAAAATTGTCCTATGACCTGTGCTTGTCCAAGCGTCGTGAATGCGTAGTTAGATGTTGTGGTTATCTTACCGTCCGCCGCAGTTACACGCCAGTAATATGCCGTGTTGAATGCATTCATGCTTGTAGCTTGCGCAGAGTAGGTTTCGTCTCCAACGTTGGTGTAGGTTCCTATGTGTTGCCAGGCTCCGGAGGCGTTTGTGCTGAAAGTTATGTTCATCAAGTTCCCATCAGGGTCGCTTACGTCAGCGGATAAAAGTGGGTTTAATGGAATTCCCCCTGCGCCGTTTGGCGGTGAAGGGTTAGAGATCGACGGTGGATTGTTCTCAGAGCGTGTTGTGAAGGTGAATGTGGTCTCGGTGTGGTTCGTTCCGTCCGTGACGTTCACGTGCCAAGTGTAGGTTGTATCGTAAGACAGGCCGCTGACAGAAACATTGTGTGTGCCATCGTACACGCTAGTGCCGCTACCCGAGCCTATGTCTGGCGAAGTTGTAACCGTGTAGTTCATAGCGTCATTTTCAACGTCATGCAATGCAAAACTAAGCGCGGGTAAGGTGATCTGCACGTTTGTCGCCCCATTTGGTGGGTAGGGGTTGGAGACGTCCGGATCGCTTTGGCCTTCCTCAGGACCAACGAAATAGAATGAGCCGGGATCGTCTTGGTTGTTACGCTCGGTTGAAACCCATTCGGCGCTCCTCACCGTGTTGGAGACTCTCACTTCATCAATTAAGCCGTTAAAATCTCTGTTGAAGTCTGTTCCTCTTATTCCTATGTATGTGGCTATGTTTGGAGCAGAGGGTATAGTTGCCATGCTACCGGTTCCAGATGCTGCTCCGTTGATGTAGAATTTGACTGCGCCTGATGATAAGGCTCTGGTTACAACCACGTGTTGCCACGTGTTGAGTATAATAGAGTGATTTGTTGAGTATGAGTTGTACTGAGTTAGGCCCATTGCTGCAAGCCACAGACGCTCTCCTCCGGCAGGATTGTTGTCCAAGACAAACTCGTATCCTTGCGCTGGACTGTCCAAACGTCGGGTGAGTATTCTTCCCCAGTTGTTTTCTCCCCACGTGCGAGGATATATCCACGCCTCGATAGTAAGGTCTCCAGTCAGGTCAAGCGTGCTGCTTGTTCCAACGTTTATGTAATCGTTATCGCCATCGAAATTGTCGGTTCCGTCTATCTTGCCAACGGCCGTATGCGATGATCCTGTGTATGCTCCGTCGTTATTATTGACGGTAGAGTCATAGACTGTTCCAGAGGGCTCAGCAAGATGCCAGACCCCTCTGTAGCTAGAGTCCCAAACAGCAGCTCCGTTCTGCTGATTTGGTGCATCGGCGTTGCCATAATACATGTATATTTTTGTGTCTGTGGTTGAAGATAGGTTAGCGCATATCCAAGCGACCAGATGGCCCGTGGTACTGTTGTAGGATTCGATTTCATGGTTGAGTTTGACGTCTAGGTTGTTCGTGAAAACGATGTCATCACCGTCTGTTTGTGTTTTTGAGGATAGGCTGGAGTCTACGATATCGATTAGAACGGGGAAATTGATCATATCAGCCGCGACTTTAGTATAATCCACAGTAATCGTTTTCCTGAACTGCCAATCATTATTCCACCACGTTCCCAAAGCAGGGTGAATAACGATTGCTACTGCAAAAAAGGCAACAAACAGCAGTGTAAGTATAGATAACCCATACAGTCTTCCAGAATTCAATTTAGACAATAACATGTCTACTCCTTTCTCCTTTTAATTTGCAGATAAATAAAGAACAAAGAAGATATTTAAGACTTCAGGAACAAACTTCTATGCGAAGCGAGCGGCATTAGGAGGCAGGCTCGAAACACCCGAGGTCAATAGAAAGAAAGGGAGTTCTGGACGGTCAGCAGTCGTATTCGAAGCCGAAGTTCGCATTTACTACTGACAGGTCTAGCAGGTCTATGACGGCATCGCCGTTTAAATCGTATTTGGAGGCTTCTGGCCATTCTGGTTTTGAAGAGTCGATTAGGTAATAGGCGGCAATCGTCCTCAAGTCGAAAATGTCAACGGTCCCGTTGTTGTCTATATCGCCTTGAATAGGTGAGAATGTGTAGACGAGCTCGGTCACGTTGATTTGATTGACTCCGCCTTCCTCGTAGCGCAGATCTGCATGAGTTAGATAGCTTAGGTTAGCCCAGTTGAACCGGATTCTATCGGTCTGGTCGTTTCTCCAGCCTGGAATTAGACTCTCGTTTCTCCAAATACGATGATAGCAAGCCCTAAAACTCACGTTGAATAGCCAGTGGTCACCATTTATGGGCGTCGAAAACGTGACACTGCCATGAAGTGTGCCTGAAGTTTCGTTGAAGGTTATTGTTCCAGCTCCTAGTTCACTCCAAGAATCGCTACCTTCAACATAGTCAAGTAAGGTAGTGTTGCAGTTGATTTCAAAAGTGAAGTCCTTCACGTCTAGGGCATCGATTATGTTTATGCTCATGTTGAAATGCTCATCATACTTATGGCAGATCGTGGTACTGGGTTTCATCTGGATCGTTGGTCTTTGAGCCGCCATTCTGTATACTCCGTTTGTTACACTTGCCACGATCGGGTTCGAATTGGAGTTGCTGAGCTTCATCACAGCAAAACGTATCACTGTCTCTTCTTCCCAGTTTCTACAGCGTTCAACGCGGAATGTAAGCGTCGCCAACGGTTTAATCCCTGGATCGCTGAAGCCACTTGACGTTGACAATGCAACAAGCTTGTACGATCCGGAAGCAGTTTCGTTCTTGATCATGACCCAGTTGCCGGAGCCCCAGATGGTGTCAAGTGAACTTTCATAGTTGGTACCCGTCAAAGTGATTAGACTGTTGTCCCAAGTCAAGTTGAAATCAAAGCCAAACAAATCCGTAACGTTTTGAACCGTTACGTTCACTTCGAAAGTTGATCCTATGTCAGCAGGATGCTTCTCCACGACGGTCGGGTTGACACTGACCTTTGCTGTAATAGCCTCTTCATCTCCAACAGCATAGAACGTGGATGGTTCGTATTGATTGTTGTATTCAGTCAACACCCAGTTTGAGCTTCTGGAGACGTTTGAGACGCGGACTTCGTCAATGGTGCCGTTCATATATGCCGTCAAATAGCGCCCTATGTAACAGGAATCGTTTGTAGAGGCTATCTTGCCCGCGACTGGTCGAGGTGTTCCCACCTGTGTCCCGTTTAAGTAAAGCCTTATCTGCGAACCATCATAGACCCCGGCCAAATGATACCATTGCCCATTTTGCATCGCTGGTGTGTCAGAGAGGCTAGTTGTCGACGTCTCTGTTACAACTCCCCAGGCCACATTTCCATTGTTTTCTTGCCAGAGGCTGTAGCTTCCTCCAATTCCAGCTGTCCAGTGGTTCAGTTTTGAAACTATACCACCTGCGCCCACTCTATTCGGTCTTACCCAAGCCTCAACCGTAAGAGTATTCATTCCTTTTAGAGTATTGCTGTCCCTGCAGTTTACGAAGCCATCGGTTCCTTCAAAATCGTCAGCGCCATCAATCTTTCCTGTCGCATTCAAGTTCACACCGTCAAGGATTTGACCGTCATTGTGATTGACAGTGGAGTCAAAGTGTGAGGAGACGCCAAGGCGAATCCTAGACAGTGCTTCAGAAATATCCTTTTCAATTGTCATACCGGTCCACCAATCATATGGACCGGTTACGTTTTTGCCTGAATAGTAGGCCCAAAGCTCATTGTTTGAAGCTGCAAAAGTATCTCTGTAGATAGTATCGGTAAATACATGTGGAGTATCGAATCTAGCCTCATCCCATTCTCCTTGACTGCCATGCTCAATTGCGACGCCGAGGTATTCCCTTTCACCGTCGTAGAATGTGGGATTGCTGTCTTTGTAAAACTCAATTTCACCATAAGGAAAGGTCGTGTAACGTGGAATGATTAGGTAGTAGTATCCTCCATATTTGAATGTAGATGGGGTGAACCTGTCGCCTGTGAAGATCGGGTTGTTAGGATCTTTAGTCCAATTTATGAGATTTGTAGAGGTGGCGAGGCCTGTGCACCGCCCCAATCCTGGTACGCCGCCGATCGTGTTGTACCAAAGGTAGTATGTTGAACCAACTTTGATGATTCCCCATGGATCCAGCTGGTAGGAGGGATCGTCCCACTTGCCTGGATCTCCTGGCAAGACTGGGTTTCCTTCATATCTTGTCCAGTGGACGGCATCTGTCGAATTTGCCAACCCTATCGTCAAGGGGTTCCCGTATCTGTATAGCATATACCACGTGCTGTTCTCCTTCCAAACCATGGGGACGCCCTCGCCGTTCCCACTGAAGATCGGGTTGTTGGGGTCTGCCGTCCAGTTTTTCCCGTCACTGGACGTGAAATGAAGAATCGAGCCCCAACTGCAGTATAGGTGATACGTGGCTGTGTCATTATCGTAGAATACTGATGCAAAACCATTTTGAGTACCGTTCAGGAAGGGATTCCCAGTGTACTTCTGCCAGCAATTCTGAGACTGAGTCGTTTCCTTGAGATGTTGCACCATAACGTAGCTGGAGTCCCAGACGCCTGTTGGATTCTCTTGGCTGGAAGCTTCAGGGTTGCCATAATACATGTAAAGTAGAGTATCATCAATTGAGGACAAGTGGGGAACCCTTACCCAGGCAACAAGATGGCCCGTAAAACTATCGTAGAACTCCTTCTCATGATCAAGCTTTGTTCCATAACTGTCTGCAAAAACGATGTCATTACCACTATCCTGAGCCTGGTTTGCCAATTCGTTGTCAGATAGATCAATCAAAACCGGGAAATCGGCCAAGTCGGCGCCGACTTTCCCATGATCAATGACTATCGCCTTCCGGAAGAGCCACGAAGTATTCCACCACTTGCCATCTGCTCTCACTGAACGAATCTCAAGCGATGCCAAAAGAACGCTCGAAAGCAACAACGCAATTCCTAATGCGCAATAAACTACTCTGGGAGTACGGCCTGAAAAGCGCATTTTCTCCTTTCTCCTTCTAATTTGCAGTTAAATAAAGAACAGAGAAGATATTTAAGACTTCAGGAACAAACTTCTATGCTGAAATTCACATGGCCGCTGGCCCAACACAGGTAACACACGTTAACCGTACGTAAATCCGTAGTTCAAAGCAATAATCACGATGTCGTAAACGTCTATTACGTTTTCTCCGGTTGGTTTGGTCAAATCGTACTTTGAAGCTTCCGTCCAAAGTGGGTCGCCCTCTTTGACGTCGTAGTAGGCCGCCACTGTACGTATGTCAAATATGTCAACGTCTCCATTGTTGTCGACGTCACCCTGTATAGGTGAAAACGTATAGCTGACGTCAGCACCAACATTGACCTGGTTCAGCCCGCCTCTCACGTATCCGAGGTCTGGACCACTTGGATAGCTAAGGTTAACCCACTGGAGATATATTGTGCTGGTCAGATCGTTGGTCCAGCCTGGGATTTTCTTCCAGACATGAGGGTAGGCTGTCTGGAATGTCATTGTCAACATTGTTACGTTTCCGCTCACTGAATCACCTGTCATATAGCCTGTCAGGTTGCCGTTAACCTCATCCAAGATTATGCTCCCTGAAAGCCAGCAGACAAACGTCACATTGACACAGTCCAGCAGAGTCGAGTTGTAGTGTATTTCAAACTGAAAGTCCGTTGCATTGTAAACGTCGGTTACGTTAATCGTGACAGTGAAGTTTTCGGAGTATTTGCGGCACACGACGTTCATCGGCGTCAATAGTAACGTTGGTTTTACTCCGTTCATTTTGTAGCTTCCATCGGTTATTCTCACAGTGATAGGATGCCCAGACGAGTCACTTAGTTTGGCAACTTCGAAATGAATTTCCGTTTGAGCCTCTCGCCCATAGGTGCTCTCAACCAGAAAGGTCAATTTCACCAAAGCTTGGGCGCCGGAAGTGTTGAAACCGGCTGACGTTGATAGGGCGACGAACTTGTACCATCCTTGAGCAGTCTCGTTCTTAACCGTAAACCAATTGCCAGAACCCCAAATCGCATCCAGTAGACCTTCATAGTTCACGCCGACCAATGCTATGACGTTTTTGTTCCAAGTCAAGTTAAGATCAAAACCAAACAAGTCAACCACATTTTCAACTGTCACGTTAACATTGAAAGTCGTACCTGCCTCCTCAGGCTTCTTGTCTATCGAGCTAGGGCTAACGTAGAGTTTTGTTGCAGGCGTAGGCCCTAGGTCCGCTTTCCTCAGCTTCAGGTTCCATCCTGGTCCGAGGCCGTGGCTCCAGTAGTAGTACAGTTTATTACCCTCGACGTGTGGAAAGCCGCAGGCATCATTGTCAGACAGAATGGGGCTGTTGGAGCACTCACAGGCTCCGTTGAAACATCCTTCCTCAAGGACATCGCTGTAGAAAGCACGCATCTGCCAAAGACCAGGGCATGATTCATCAGACAGGTAGTATATGCCATTAGAGTAGAAAATGCCAGGTGCCGCTAGAGTACCGTAATAGCCATTTGTCTCTGTGCGAAGAATCATGTGCGGAGATGAAGGGAGATCTGAGATGTTCTTGGCGTGGCAGCATTTGATGGTGCCCACATTGATGTTTTCCTTCCAGAGTAGATACCATTCACCGTCAACGGGGTTATGCCAAAGGAACGGGTCGTGTGAGCTGCTGGCACCTACAGCAAGCCCTTGCTCCGTGAAGGTGTATCCATCAGAAACAGGTGAAGTGGCCCAGTAGATCTTATCCAACACTCCGCCTTTTATGTAAAACATGTATATGACATCATTTTGAACGCCCACTGTAGGCCATCCAAAACCAACAATTAGTGGCGTGGTCGTAGAATAGCGCGTCCAACTTTCCAAATCGTTCGAAAAAGCTAGACCTACTGCATTATGATCCGCTGTACCATAATACCCCCAATATTGATACCCATCCTTGTTTAACTCCACAACGTCTAAAGTGTGCGGGCCCCCACGGGCTCCATCCCAGCAGGAGCTGTTATAGTCGAGGACAACTTTTTCATCCACCAGATCTGGAAAAGATGAGGCAGATAGCTGGTCAAACCGTGCAAGTGCATCTGTAATGCTCTGCTCTATGCACATGCCTGTCCACCAATCAGCCCCGCTTCCTGTAGGCGTGCCAGTACCTGCATAGTATGCCCAAAGCTCGTTGTTCGAAGCCGCATAAGAGTCCCTGTAAATTGTATCAGTAAGCACGCATGGAGTGTCAAACCTGCGGTCGTCCCACGAGCCCTCTGGACCGGGGTTGACGGGCACGCCCAGAAAAACTCTGCTACTCGGATAGAACGTCGGATTAACATCCTTGTACAGCTCTATCTCACCATAATCTGAATAGGTGTAGTGTGGAACAAGCATGTAGTAGTACCCAGAATATTTGAAGGCAAAGGAGCAGAATCTGCCACTCGTGAAAATGGGATTATTGCTATCCTTCGTCCAGTGCTTGAGGTCTGTGGACGTGGCAATCCCTATGCAGCGTCCCAATGGGCCGCCGCCGATCGAGTTGTACCACAAATAGTACGTAGAGCCTACCTTGATGACCCCGGTTGGATCTAAGCCGTAAGATGGGTCATCCCACTGACTTGGATCTCCAGTCACAACTGGGTTTCCTTCATATTCCGTCCAGTGAGTCGCGTCAGTAGAGTTGGCAAGTCCTATTCTCAACGGACTGCCGTATCTGTACAGCATATACCACGTGTCACCTTCTTTCCAAGCCATCGGAACTCCTTGATTGTCCCCGCTCAACACCGGATTATTCGCATCCGGTGTCCATCCGGTTTCTCCATTGGACGACGTGAAATGCAGAACCGAACCCCAGCTGCAAAACAGATGATAGACGCCTGAACCATAGAACACCGAAGCAAAACCGTTCTTGCTGCCGTTCAGCGTAGGATTTCCCTCATACTTGTGCCAGTCACTCGGAAACGCTTTCACGAAAGATTGGCGTGTCAATAACGGTACGAACAGACCGATCAGCAAAATTCCTAAGGAAACAGCTACAAGCGGTCTCCTGAACTTTCTTTCAAACAGCATGTTCTCCTTTCTCCATCAATTTGCAGCTAACAATCATATTCAAACCCAAGGTTTGCACTTGCTATCACCAGGTCATACACGTCTATGATGTTATCACCATTCAAGTCGTATTTTGAGGCTTCAGCCCATCTGGGGTTTAAAGAGTCGACTTCATAATAGCAAGCAACTGTGCGCAAGTCAAACACGTCAACGTGGCCGTCGTTGTCGACATCGCCTTGAATGGGCGAGAAGACATATTGCTGTTCGGTTACGACGATTTCGTCTGCGCCACTCTCTTCATATTGCAGATCTGCATGGTTCACGTAGCTTAGATCCGCCCAGTGCAACCATATTCTTCCGCTCTGGTCATTTTTCCATCCAGGGACTACGGTCTCGTTTCTCCAAACACGTCTCATAGCATCTTGGAATGCCAGGTTGAGCAGCCACAGTCTTCCACTTATGGGCGTCGGAGATGTAACAGTTCCCGTGAGCATACCAGCAGTTTCGTTCACGGTGATCGTTCCTGTTCCAAGGTCACCCCAAACATCGCTTCCAACGACATATTCGAGCAATGTAGTATTATATTGGATCCCAAATGTGCAATCCTTCACGCCCAGAGCATCGCCAATGTCTACCGTCACGTTGAAACGCTCTCCATACTTTCGGCAGGACACGATGTCCGGTGTAATCTCAATCGAAGGTTTCTTAGCATCCATACTATAGGTTCCATCCGTCGTGTCTACGTAAACGGGGTTCGCATGTGAATTACTCAATTTGACAACAACAAAATGCAAGCTGCTCTCTGCTTTCCAGTTGTAGAAACCTTCAACCCGAAACATCAATCTTGCTAATGGTTGATCACCCGTGGTATTGAAGCCTGATCTAGTCGACACCGCAACAAGCTTAAACCATCCTGAGCCGGTTTCGTTTTTGACCATCACCCAATTGCCAGAACCCCAGATGCCGTCAAGGGGGCCTTCATAATCTACGCCAACCAAGCTTAACAGGTTCCTGTCCCACGTCAAGTTGAAGTCGAAGCCGAAAAGGTCTGTGACGTTTCGAATCGTTACACTTACTTCGAAAAGCGTACCTACGTCGCTTGGCCTTTTCTCTATCACAGATGGGGTGACAGATAAGTGGGCACGTATTTGTGTTTCTTCAATTTCCACGCTGTAAAAAGCTGATGGGTTTAGCTGGTTGTTGTACTCTGTCAGTATCCAACCTGCACTTCTAGATGTGTTTGAGATGCGGACTTCGTCGATCGTGCCATTCATGTATGGGGTCGTGTACCGTCCTACGTAGCACCGATCATTTGTTGATGCTATGTTGCCTGTGATTGACGCAGGCGTTCCTGCCTGTGCTCCGTTGATGTATAGTCTTATCTGTAAGCCGTCATATGTGCCGACAAGGTGATACCATTCTCCAGTTTGCAATACCGGTGTGTCAGAGAGAGAGGCTATCGAGGTCTCCGTTATGACGCCCCAACCTACTCTCCCGGCACTTGATTGCCAGAGGATGTAGCTTCCGCCTGTTCCTGCTGCCCAACTACTCCATTTCGCAACTATGCCAGTCCCGCCTGATGGTAGAAGATCTGGTTTAACCCAAGTTTCTATCGTCAGAGCAGCCATTCCCTTCAAACTGTTGCCGTTCCCACAATCTATGTAAGAACTGACGCCATCAAACTGATCGGCACCATCAATCTTGCCTGTCACATCCGGATTGAGATTGCCGTATGCCTGCCCGTTGTTGTGGTTGGCGGTTGAGTCAAAATGGCTGTACTCATTTACACCAAACCTTGCCAGCGCATCAGTGATGTTTTGTTCAATGCACATGCCTGTCCACCAATCAGCCCCACTTCCTGTAAGTGTGCCAGTGCCTGCATAGTATGTCCAGAGTTCGTTGTTCGAAGCCTGATAGCTGTCTCTGTAGATTGTGTCAGTGAGCACGCAAGGAGTGTCAAACCTGTGGTCGTCCCATGCACCTGCCGGGCCGGGTTTGATGGGCACGCCAAGATATTCCCTACTGCTCTGATAAAACGTGGGATTGACATCTCTATACAGCTCTATTTCACCGTACGGCCCACTTGTGTAGCGAGGAACAAGCATGTAATAGTACCCTTCATACTTGAACGGAAACACGCAGAACCTACCTCCAGTCAAGATGGGGTTGTTGGGATCCTTAGTCCACCGCATAAGGTCCGTTGAAGTGGCAAGCCTCGCCGACCGCCCACCGTCTCCGTCGTTATACCACAAGTAGTATGTCGAACCAACCTTAATCACTCCCCACGGATCAAGGAAACCGCCTTCCGTGAGAACCGGGTTCCCTTCATACCGTGTCCAGTTAGTAGCGTCTGTCGAGTTTGCAAGTCCTATCTTGTCAGGGCCCCCATACCTGTAAAGCATATACCAGATGCCGTCTTCCTTCCACACCATCGGCACCCCTTCACCATTCCCGCTCAACACTGGGTTATTCGGGTCTGCGGTCCACCCAGTTTTTCCGTTAGACGAGGTGAAATGAAGTATAGATCCCCAGCTGCAAAACAGATGATAGACGCCTGAATCATAGAACACTGAAGCAAAACCGTTTCGACTGCCGTTCAGCGTAGGATTGCCCTCATACTTGTGCCAGTCAACCGCGGAAGGGGCCTCTGATTCAGCAAGATGCTGAACCATGTCATAGCCGGAGTCCCAAACGTCTGTCGGATCTTCTTGATTGGGCGCTCCAGAATTGCCATAGTACATATACAATTTTGTGTCCGTGGCCGAAGATAGGTTAGCATTAACCCAGCAAATCAAATGGCCAGTTCTGTTGTCATAAGACTCTATTTCATGGTTGAGTTTGATTCCGGAATAGTCAGTGAAGACTATGTCTCCTCCGTCACTTTCGGCTTTGGACATCAGGTCTGAGTTGGTTATGTCAATTAATACAGGAAATTTGATGAGGTTCGCAGACACTTTGGTATGATCAATTGCTATCATCTTTCGGTAAGGCCAGCTAGGATCCCACCAGCCTCCTTGAGCACCAACACTGCCGATATGATACACAGCCACTAGAACACTGATCAGCAGTAGTCCGATGATGCATAATCCGTAAAACCCTCTACGGTAATGTCCAGCTGACACTATTCTCCTTTCTCCTTCTAATTTGCAGTTAAATATGGAACAAAGAAGACATTTAAGGCTTCAGGAACTAACTTCTATCCATAAGCCTATCAAGCAAAATCATAAAGAGCGTTCTAGCACGCGTAGCATTTCCGATCAGAGCCAAAAAGATCTTTTATCTAGGCGCTTGCAAGGTGGTCACGTCTGGTGCCTCATCGTTCTGAATTGCTTTTGAGAATCTGGAGAGGGGGTGACCGCTGTTCGATGGAATCGTTCAGCAGACTGCGACATTTCTCGCAAGCTACCACGAAAACAAGGCCTTTCTTTGTCGTCCGCCAGAGACCATATTCTTCAATTAACAAGCCTGATTTATGCAAAGCTTCCAGATATCTCACGAATTGAGGGTAATTCATTCCCACTGATTCCCTTATGCAGGTCTTCTTTGAACCCCTGCTGGCTATCCTTAAGACCTCCACGATGATCTCGTATGGTCCTTTTCTTCGCAGCACCTAGAACACATTCAGGAAGAAGTACCCTGCGGCAACGTTCTACCTACAGAAGTCAAGGGAAAGCGGAATTAATACTTTGTCCCCGAACATCGATTGCAGTGGCGCGATATCTAGCATGTGGCATTAGTATTCAACCATCGCCAGGCATGCACGGATTCTCACTTAGAAGCCTATTCCCAACGGTTTAGGCGCGTTCCCAACGTCGTCTACCTAAGACTGCATAAGCGCGCGCTTTCACACCGGCTCAGCCACGAGGCCCCACGCGCTAACTCAGTCTCAAACTCACAAAGTCTTCATGGCGGCGCCTTCTTGAAAGCAATCATTGTTCTTCTTTTGAAGCGGTGGCACCTCTATAGACAAAGAGCATGACAAGGACCGATTCTATACAAAGCAGGGATCGCTGCGTTTCCGTATACATACAAACCTGCCAATCCATTTAGGTTTGCCGAACGCGCGGTCCCTGAACCTCTCAAGAAATGCGGAAGATGAGGACAGCGGTTCAAAAAGAATGGCTGAGACGTGCCGTGCGCGCAGTAGCTGCATCTTCGGCAGATTTGCCAAGTCTATAGCTGCCTGTGAACGTCGCAAACCTCACTGCAAGTCCACTTCCTTTTCGAGTGAAGCCCATCGCGGACATGTAGATTGGACTTAGAGTCACTTCCGCGCCCAAGATCCCATGCCGCGGCAGCTTCAAACCACACGTCAACCTCAAGAATGTGCTAAACAAACAACGCAAGAAAAGGACAACGGACATCAAAGAATAATCAAGATGCGCCGCGCGCACAAGAATTATCCATGCAAATTAAAAGGAAAAGGACAACCAGCACGTGCGACGCACCTCTCTTTTATATTGAATGATGCAGATTGATTTAAGTGTTATTCTCAAAGAACCCACATTGTATTATCAAACAACGCACAACGCAGCATCTTACATTTTCAATCTCCTCTTTTCTAGCGCGCTCAACTACTGCAGCTAACACGACCTCAAAAGAACATGCCGCTCTCCAGAAAGCAAAAGACAGACAATTCAATGGCTTCCAAAGAGATGAGCTAGTCTTATTTTTGCAAATGATACACCAAGTTCAGCTTCGAGCTTAAGAAGCGTCAAGAAAGGCAGGCAAAACATATAAATAATAGATCTACTCAATGTTCATGAAGAGGGAAAAGGACAGCCAGCGCATGGCAGAGTTTTCATCTTCTCTCCTTTCTCCTTTTTCTTTCAATTCTAAACTGAGCATCTTCGGCTATCCTGTCGAGTCTGCAGTTCTCGCTAAACAGGCGCGACAGAAAAACCATGTGGGAAATGCTGCTTTGGTGTTGTGACCTATAGATCTCAGCTATCAGCAATTTTCTTCAATTGGC